>Ga0206677_10003019_pt1 | contig 14427 bp, 11 predicted proteins | sample M130m12015metaG_FD_155475 | JGI IMG/M metagenome (GOLD analysis project Ga0206677, IMG submission 155475) | Ammonia-oxidizing marine archaeal communities from Monterey Bay, California, United States - M1 30m 12015 | ecosystem: Environmental > Aquatic > Marine > Intertidal zone | place: USA... | reverse complement strand
TGGTCCTGAGTGCGGCAGTCATGAAAGCAGACGATAAAGTTTTGCAATCTGAGCTGGATTATGTGAAAGCATTTTTACGTAAAAACTTTGGAGAGGCGAAGTCTGAGCAACTGACATTGTTGTTACGAGATGTGCTGAAACAGTCCATCGGAATCCGTGAAGTTTCCGTGCAGATCAAGCGCAACATGGACGTCGCAAAAAGAAGGCTGCTGCTGCAGTACTTATTTGGGATTGCCAAAGCCGATGGACACATTCATTCTTCAGAATTGGATGTAATTCAGCAAATCGCGCTGTGGATGGGCATTTCAAACGCGGACTTTGCGAGCATCAAGGAAATGTTCGGGACATCGACCGCAGACCCCTACAAAGTTCTTGAGGTCGATAGTAAATGTTCAGATGCTGAGGTAAAGAAGGCATACCGGAAGTTGGTGGTGAAATTTCATCCAGATAAAACCCAGGACTTGGGCGAGGACTTTCGACTGCAAGCACGAAACCGTTTCTTAGCCATTCAAGAGGCATACGAACAAATCAAGCTTGAAAGGTGTATAAAATGATGCTGCGGCTTGGAAGGTTCAGACGGAGAGACTAACCTTGACGCCGTGAGAACCACTACGACATGACAAAGAGCCCAATCAAAACACTCCTACTCCTTTTATTCGGAGGAGCAATCGCCCTGACGCCTCAAGAAGCATTCAGCCAGCGTGGCAAAAAATCAAAAAAAAACAAACGCACCGAGAGCACATCTCCACCCAAACGCGGGGGCAAGGATGATCCGAAGCCACTGCAAGATTTGACCAAAGATGCCGTGGCATCTGAAGGTCTCTTCACCCTTTACTCGGACACGACGAGCGGAGCGAGTTGGATGGCCATACCCGATTCGATGTTGCAAAAGCAGTTCATCTACTTTTCGCACATTGAAGACGGCGTTGCTGAATCGGGTTACACCCGAGGCAGCTACCGCAACAGCAAGGTGATTTCGTTTCACAAGCATTACAACCGCATCGAAATTCATGCGGAAAACACGAATTATTATTTCGATCCTGAGTCCCCTTTGGCCAGGGCCAATCAAGCCAACATAAACACACCTATCATTGCCAGTCTCAGCATCCAAGGCATCGATTCGTCCAAAACAACGTATGCTGTTTCAAACGCAGACCTGTTCCTGAAAGAGGGGCTTGAGATGGTCAAACGCCCATCGAGGAAGCCAGGGGAATCTGTCTTGGGCAAATTATCGAGAGAGAAATCCAAAATTTTCGACATCAATAACTATCCCGAGAACACGGAGGTTACAGTCGATTACGTCTACGACAATCCTGCCCCAAAAATTGGAGGAGCTGCCATCGAGGACGCGCGCTCAATAACCATTCGCTACCAACACAGCATCTTGAACCTTCCTGAAGAAGGATTCACTCCACGCCCAGATGATGCTCGAGTCGGTTACTTTGCCACGCAGACGGAGCACATGACCTCAGCCTCGTCGACTCCATGGAAAGATATGGTTCACCGCTGGAGGCTGGAGAAACAAAATCCGGATGCGGCCATGTCCCCTCCCATAGAGCCTATTGTCTGGTGGATTGAAAACACGACGCCCTATGAGTTTCGTGAGTACATCCGCACGGGGGTAGAAAAGTGGAATCAGGCCTTTGAACTGATTGGCTTCGAAGATGCTGTTGTCGTCAAGATTCAACCGGACAGTGCCGAATGGGACGCTGGCGATATTCGTTATAACGTCTTGCGTTGGACCTCTTCCCCTAGTCCTCGATATAGCGGATATGGCCCAAGTTTTGTCGATCCACGCACCGGCGAAATCTTGGGGGCCGACATCATGCTCGAATGGAGTGGCATGACAGGGCGCCTCTGGCGATCAGAAGTCTTTCAAAACGCGGGCTATGCAAACTGGGAGGAAGACGAGGAAGGACCCTCTGCACGAGCCCTCTACGCAGAGAACATCCATCGCTGCGACGCTGGTCCGATTCAGGCTCAGCAAACACTCTTTGGTGCGGCCGCGTTGCGCATGCGTTCCTTCACGACCGAAGATCAAGAAAAATTTACGCGTGAAACATTGCACCGCTTGGTTTTGCACGAAGTTGGACACACGCTAGGGTTAAGTCATAACATGGCAGGTTCTACTATGCAAAGTCCTGATGATTTGAAAAGCTCTGAAATCGTCAATGCAGAAGGCATGTCCAACAGTGTAATGGATTATCCATCGATCAATTTCGCTCGGAATAAATCAGAGCAGACAAAGTTTTTTGACGATGAACCAGGACCGTACGACAAGTGGGTCATCGACTATGGGTATTCCATTGGATCCGATGATCCCAATGAGGAGGCGGCACGTTTAGAGTCCATTCTGAGCAGATCCAATGAACCCAATTTGATGTTTGGCAATGATGCAGACGACATGCGTCGTCCAGGGGGAGGCATGAATCCGGACGTCAACATTTATGACTTGTCAAACGACCCCGTGGCATACGCCGCTGAGCGCTGTGAACTTGTCAACGAGCTGTTGCCCAACATTGTCGTGGAATACAGCGGCAACGAGCAATCCAGTTACCAAGAAGTGCGAAGAGCCTACTTGACATTAACAGGTGAGTACACCACTCAATTGGGCGTGATGACTCGCCAAATTGCTGGCGTTCGATACAACCGCGCGCGTCCTTCACAACAGGGAGAGGCGCCCCTGCAACCTGTATCTGAAGCAGACCAAAGAGCGGCGATGAAAGCCCTGGCTAAATATGCCTTTGCTCCTGATGCCTTCAAGGCGGCCGAATCCGTATACGGATACCTGCAGAGCCAGCGACGAGGTTTTGGTTTCTTCGCACAACCGGAAGATCCCAAAATTCATGCGCGAATTGCATCTTCTCAAAAAAATGCACTGCGGCACCTTCTACACCCCCGTGTTTTACAGCGACTCATTGACGCTGCGGAATATGGTAACACGTACGGCATTGACGAATACATGAAGGCCTTGACAGATGGCATTTTCAAAGCTGATTTGAGAAGCGCAGTCAACACGCAACGCCAACAGCTTCAAATTGAATACGTCAAAGGACTGATTGCAGCACTTGCACCAAAAGCCGAATATGACGTGATCTCACAGTCCATGGTACTGTCGACCTTGAAGCGTATCCAACGCGAACAACGCTCCGCGTCATCCCCCAATGGCTTGACAAGGGCGCACCGTGACCATCTTGTTTTCATCATTGAAAAAGCGCTCGAAGCCTGATTAAATTTCGTTGAAAAACTGTGGAGAACTGCAAGGGGGAAATGGTCATTGACCTTTTCCCCCTTTTGCTTTAGCGCCTAAATTGAACGCATGCTTATGATGCTCACACCTACCACGCACGCTTATGACTACGAATGATCGAATCTTCAAGGTCATGGGTGGCACTGTCGAGCACGATGTTTGCTCCTATGTCTCGTCGATGTTGCACGATCGCACCCTCGAAGTACACGTGGGCTGTGACAGCCAGAACTACAAGCGGCATACCGTTTATGCCACAACAGTGGTCTTTCGATTCCCTGGGAACGGAGCTCACGTCATTTACAGAAAGGAAAAACTTCCGAAAATCACAGATCTCTGGACCAAACTTTGGGGAGAAACTGAACGATCCGTTGCGCTGGCCCGCCTCATTCTCGAAGAATGCAACATTCGAGTTAAGCAAATCGATCTTGATTACAACTCGGATCCAACGTATCCGTCACATAAGTTAATTGCCGCATCTTCAGGCTACATCACCTCATTGGGTTTCGAAGCCAAAGCCAAGCCAAATCTCTTAATGGCAGCTTGGGCTGCTAATGCGCTCTGCCAGTGAGAGACGCCGGGGATCGGCAGGTCCTTTCTCATTTCACAATCGCAGGAAAGATTTCATTCAAGATGGACTCACGGTGGCTAAAAATACCCTTGACCTTTCGGTGTATGGGGGAGCCAAAAAGCTCTCCAATGGCACCACCGGGCAATGCATAATGCAATACGTCCTCCATCAGCACACCACCATCTTTTTCGGTGAATCGGTGCAAATGGTGCCAGAAACGATAGGGACCAAACCGTTGCTCGTCGATGAAATGTGAACCTGCAACAGCCTGCGTTATTTCGGTAACCCAATTCATCGGAATTCCCAAAAACGGTCGAATACGGTACGTAATGATTTGCCCTGCAAACGTGGGCTCTTTGGCGCCAGATAGAATCTCAAACGACATGTCGTCAGGTGTGATGCGGTCGAGGTTACCGGGCACACTGAAAAAGTCCCAGGCTTCCTGCAGCGAAATCGGCAACCACTGCTCGCTTTCTAAACGATGAATCTTCATACATCACAAACGTATATTCGAGCCCTATTGTTCTCGAAGATTGATGTAAAAAAATGAAGCATCCGCCGTTGCAGATGCTTCACTACGATTCACAACTAGGTCCTCCAAGAACGAAATGTTCTATGACCTGTACTCAAATATAATCAATTCAACCATTTAATACAATCTTTCGTGGAGCTCTTATATTATTACAGCTATTATTACGTGAAGATTTTCTGTTTTTACAAATCGATGGAATAAAACAAAGTCAAGCTCTACATTTGCAGCATGTCCTGCACGGCTCCGTTTCATACTGTCCTTTACGGGATTCAGCTCATTTTCTGCAGCTTGATTCTTTGCAACGAATGCAAGGGACAATCTACAGTTGAGCAATGGAAATTCATGGTGCAGGAGCGCACAGAAAAAATTGATTTCAAGTCGTTTGCAGCTCACAATCCCAACTGGATGGTCAATGCTGCAAAACCCTCCTTAAAAACTGCTGTGCCTGCGCTGGACCAACTGGAGACGTCCCTTTTACCTTGGGGTGAAAATCAAGCACTGGTCGATCAATGCATGCAAGCATTGTTCGAGTCCAACTATCAATGCGCTCAAATCATAGGCGTGTTACATGGACGCTACGGACCATTCATCGAGCAAGCGCTCGAAGCAGCTTCACTGCCCAACTCTTTGCAATGGCTCGCAGCCACCACCACGGCATTCAACGTCGGGTTCGATCAAGACGGGTCTGCTGGCATGTGGGGGATGAATGCTGAGGTTGGACGCAAGTACGGGCTGCTGGGCGTCAATGGCATTGATCAGAGGAAATTACCAGAGGAATCGACCCACGCACTCGTGCTTGAGTTAGAACGTCTCCAGCGGCGATTCCCCAATGACCCGCACCGCGTCCTCGTCGCCTACTGGAAAGGCATGGCATATGCCACCCGATGGACTGGAAAACCGGGTTATGATGATGTGTTGGATGCCCAACTTACTCTGCTCAAGGTCCTCAGCCGATTTATGGTCAACATTGAACGCCCATCCTTTGAACTTGACTGGATTGCGCAGGCTCAAAAATGGACCCCGCTCAAATGCGATGGTAAAGGCATGAATCGCAATGCCATCATCGCAGAGGGCATAGTCTCAGAACAAAACCTCACCGAAATACTCCCTTGGTGGTATTCCGACTTCTTAAGCTGTGCAGATGCCCAAAAGTACGGAGCACGCCTCCCCCAAATGATCATCGCTGCACCAACTGAATCACGATCTCCAACAACGCAAAAAATGGAATCGCCTCCTGCAACGATTGGGCAAGATGTACTGACTGAAAATGCCATTCCGTGCATTCTTTATACAGTCAAAAAGGGCGACACCCTCTGGAACATTGCCCAACGATATCCGGGTGTTACGCCTGAAAAATTGGCTAAAATCAATTCCATCTCTGATTACATTCGCATCGGCCAAACGCTTTGTGTGCCGGATAAGAAATGAAACCCAAACAACAGCCAATTTTCCGCACAATTGCGTTCATTGCGTCTGTCTTCTTCGCGTTGTTCATTTTTATGCAGCGGCCGAAATCCCTGCAAACCATCGTCTGGAAGTTTCCAATTTGGGAAGACCTTCAATCTGTCGACTCATCCATAACTGTTGAGGAAGTCCAAACGCTGCTGGCTTCCTATGGCGAAGCAATGGTCACTGATACCATCATCCGCCAAAGCGCTTCAGATTCCATCGAAGTTCCCAATTCAGTGGATAGCGTTGCTCATCAAGCGACGCTCGATGCAACAGGGAGACCTGTCGAGACCGATGTTCCAATGGCCGTTGCTGAGCAAATCGTCTCTGGCTATAGCCGCGAAAACGCGGCAAACATGATTCATCGTGATTTGCTTTTGCAGGGAAACGCTGATGGCTTTGCTCGATTATCCTCATTTTTCGCCAAGCTCAATTCCCCTTCACGATCCCCAAGTCTCCATGTGTTTCACTTTGGGGATTCCCAAATTGAAGGCGATCGAATCACAGGTGAACTTCGCTCCAAATGGCAAAAGACTTGGGGGGGAGAAGGACCGGGCTTTGTATCTCCTGCGCAACCAATTCCTTCACTCGCCATCAAACAAAAATGGTCGAGTCGCTGGAATCGATACACGCGATTCGGCAAAGTGGACAGTACGATTCGTCACAATCGATACGGCTTTACTGCTTCTTTTGCTCAATACGAGCAAAACGATGACACCCTAGAATCGAATAATCAATGGGTTGAATTGAGTCCCCATCCTAAGGGGTTTCGACGCAATCAATCCTTTGAAGAGGTTCATCTCTTGTTCGGTAGGACTTCAAAGCAGACCACAGCCACTTTGGCTGTTAATGACACCCCGATACGCTCGACTCGGTTGCGGCAAGATTCCCTCCACTCCCATGTCATTTTTGACTTATCGCAGGATTCAATCACTGCAAATCCGTACACGTCTTTGAAAATTGAATTCGAGGGCGAATCACCCGAGTTCCATGCAATAGGACTTTGGTCGCGTGCTGGAATCGCAGTGCACAATGTCGCAATGCGAGGCAGTTCTGGCACCTTGTTTAGACAGCTAGATCGAATGCAACTCAAACAACAACTTGCATCGGTTCGAACCGAATTGATTTTACTGCAATACGGTGGAAATGCTGTTCCCTATCTAAAAGATTCCGCTGCCGTCCGTCGATTTGGGGGCTGGTTCGCTTCCCAAATTCGATTGTTTCAAGCCCTTGTACCTGGCATCCCCGTCATCGTTCTTGGACCGTCTGACATGTGCCAAAAGGTTGGAACACGGATGCAAACCTACCCGATACTGACCTACATGCGAGACGTGCTCAGATTGGAAGCAGTGCGCGAAGACGCTCTTTATTGGGATGTGTACGAAGTGATGGGTGGATCAGGTTCTATGGCTGCCTGGGTCGAATCAAGTCCTCCCCTTGCCAGCACCGACCATATACATTTCACGCCCAAAGGAGCACGAGAAATTGCGAAACTCTTCAATAAAAGCATCCAAACGGAATGGGCGCTCTGGCAGAATTGGCATGCAGACCAAACATTGGAACAGGTGCCATGAATCGGAGAAAAACTTTCGTGCTTGCCGGGTCCATACTTTTTTCGATGCAGACGAATTCGCTCTTTTCGCAAGTCGACGGCAGAACACAACATTCACTCCCGAGGGAACTACATCAAAATTCAGCACCGTATCGTCACTTGTCGGCCACCCTTGACTCCGTTCGACGCAGCGAAAAGAGTTCCTTGTCGATTCTTCACATCGGCGGCTCCCATGTGCAAGCAGGCTGGATCGCCCACTTCTTGCGCGAACAGCTTGCTTTGTTAGCGCCTGAGGCTCAATGGAGCAGAGGACTGATGTTGCCTTATCGTTTGGCCCACACAAACACTCCCACTCATTTTCGCACCGAAATGACCGGAAGCTGGAGCGGCGAGAGTTGTGCCAAAAGGAACTGGACTTCCCGCCTCATTGACCCGGGATCGGGGACTGGCATGCAAGTTCACACGAGCTCTGAACTCGCCAGTATTCAGCATGTCGCCTTCTTACCAGACTCCACGAAAATAACATCGGATTCCTTCGACATTTGGACCAATGCCAATCGCAATGAAATCTCCTTCGGCTCTGCGCAAAGTAGCATACAATTAACGGCATTTGAAGGAGGCAATGGATGGAGGCTGACGCTTCCGTCGCCTGTCGACACTTTTCGTCTTGACTTTTTTCCAGATGAAAACCGATCCACACCTCTTGTCTACGAAGGAGTCTATGCTGAATTGAATGGATCCACGCAAATCGTAATCAACGAATGGGGACACAACGGTTTGCACATTCAGGATATTCGGGATTGTCCAGAATTTGCAGTCCTCGCCAAAAGGTTGAAGCCCGAACTTGTGATCTTAGGCGTCGGACTGAATGATGCAATGAACGAAAAGGGCTTCGAACTAGCACAGTTTGCGTTGGACTACAGCTGGACCATCAATGCTTTAAAAGAAGCCTTGCCTGAAACGGCTATTCTTCTCTTGAGCAATACCCCCGTGAATAGTGATAAGCCATTCATCACAAAAAATTCGGAACAAATACGATCATTCCTGCAGTCCTATTCTAAGTCAGTGGGTTGCGGTTTTTTCGATTTGAGTGAGGCGATGGGTGGAACGGAAAGCATGCAAGAGTGGATGGCCCAAGGCTGGATGAAATCCGACGGCATACACTTTCACTCAGCCGGATATCAGCACATCGCTTACCAAATTTTCACAGAGATTGAGCGCGCTTTTCTGACTGACAAAAAAGCACGAAATTCGACGGAGCGATGAATTTTTTCGATCTAGCACCAACTCCAACGTTTACCTTTTTGTCACCGCAATTTTGGGGGTTCTTGGTGCTCGTACTGATTGGAATATGGGGCACTGAGCGACGGCTTCGTGCACGCAATGCCTTCTTGTTCTTGGTCAGCCTGCTCTTTTACTGGAAAACCAATGGATGGTTTGTCGGTTTGTTGCTGATCTCAACCCTCATCGATTGGAGCATTGGGTGGCAAATTTTTCGCTCAAAGGGATCAACCAAAAAGCTTTGGCTTGCGGCAAGTATTTTCTCGAATTTAGGCTTGCTGTTTTTCTTCAAATATGCCTACTTCTTTGCGGATGCTTTAAACCCATTGCTCGGAACCCACTGGAGTCCTCACCTCTCCTTGGGCCGATGGGCCAATGATCATTTGGGTACAACGTTTCGAGTGGATCAGATTTTGTTGCCCATTGGCATCTCCTTCTACACCTTTCAAACGCTCTCCTATTCAGTTGACATTTATCGTCGTCAAATATTGCCTTGCCGAAGTCCATTGGATTTCGGATTTTTCGTGAGTTTCTTTCCTCAACTTGTGGCCGGCCCCATCGTTCGAGCAAAAGACTTCATCCCACAACTTCATAAGCCCTATTCACTCAGTCGAACTGAATTTGGTATGGCGCTGTTTTGGATTCTCAATGGCCTCATCAAAAAAATCTGGTTGGCAGATTATCTCGCTGTAAATCTGGTTGACCGAATCTTCGCGAATCCCGGTGGCTATAGTGGATTTGAAAATGTCTTGGGCTTGTATGCTTACAGCCTTCAGGTCTATGCCGACTTTAGTGGTTACACCGATATGGCCATAGGCATTGCACTTCTCATGGGGTTTCGACTGCCCCTCAACTTCAAATCACCTTACAAAGCGCGGAATGTAGGGGAATTCTGGCAACGCTGGCACATTAGCCTGTCAAGCTGGCTGAAGGATTACCTCTACATTCCCATGGGCGGGAACCGCTACGCCAGCTCCTTCACATACGTGAGCATCGGTTTCTTTCTCCTTTTCCTCCTGCTCATGCTTCCGAGCACAGGCACGCGACTAATTGCGCTCGGCAGCGCTCTGCTCATTGGAGCCAGCCTCGTCGCATTCCCACAACTCCGTAGAAGATTCAGCACCAATATCAATCTCATGATCACCATGCTGCTCGGTGGCTTGTGGCACGGTGCGAGTTGGAATTTCATTCTTTGGGGGGCATTGAACGGCCTTGGGCTGATCGTTTACAAAGGATGGCGACGCATCAGTCCGTGGGAAAATCGCAATCGCTGGTGGAAGCACGGGCTTGGAATCTTCCTCACATTTCATTTCATTTCAGCCACTCGAATCTGGTTCCGATCAGGCAGTCAGGTCAACTGGGAAGACCTCAGCCAACCTCACGATTTGTGGACCGAGTGGTTCTCTGCCAATACCATGCTCATGCAAATCATTCATCGCTTTTGGCAAAGCCCCTTCCTAGAAATCATAGTGGGCAACGCGGGCATACTTGCCATCATGTTGACTGGAATGAGCATTCACCTACTCCCAGAAAGTTGGAAAAATAGTTACCGGCAGGCGTTTGCTAGTGCCTCAACACCTGGCATGCTCGTTGCAACACTTGGAGCAATCTGCATTGCGTATCTCGGCGTGAGCTCTGGGCTCCGACCCTTCATATACTTCCAATTCTAACCCCATGCACCGTTTCAGTCAACAGCCTCAATTTCTTGGTAGGCACTGCAACTCTTGTTCCCACTTGCGCAGGAGGTCAAAAGAACAGCAATTGAAAGCACACCCATCGCGAAGATCAGAACTTGTTGGAGGCGCAGGTGGTTGATTTTTTTTGAAAACATAGCAATTCGGTTTCAAGTCTCTAACGAGCTTGCGCCAAACTTAGTACATCTTTCCCAATTCAGTTATAAAAACAAACAATATCCATGGCCAAAAAAGCTCTACCTGCACCAGCAAATGCGCTCCGCATCCTCTATGGATTCATGGTTTGCCTCCAAACGATTGTCATGATTGAATTTTTCGCTGAAGCGCAAAGTGTGATTTCGTCAGGCACCATATTCTCTCTCATTGAAGACCAGCGAAGTGGGCTGCTCTTGCTTCAATTTTTTGGCTGCGCAATCCTTTTTGTAGACGCTGTTTTGCGTTTTGACTTCCTCAAATACAAAGGCTTTCATCTCGCGGGCATTGGATTACTCACATGCCACTGGATGTTTCAAATGTTCGTGCACTTCCTATCCAGTTCTTATCTGACCTAATCTGATCAATCCTGCTGGTATTGATAATCTGAATCATCCAGTCGCTCAGGCATTGATCGGAACAACTCGAAGCGCTGTTGAATAAAACGAATGAACTCATATTGAGTCCATTGTTGCAGGAGTTCTTCACCGGGGTCACTGAAAGCAATGAAATCATCAAACTCATGAGGTTCAAGAAGAATGATTTCATAATTCACGTATTTCACGAATAATTCGCGCAGTAAATCGTGCCGTCGATCGCGATTTTCCAGTTGAGCGACCAAACGTTTACTGCGCTCCTCCCTGTTCAGCATCTGATAGAGAAACGTGATCGGGCTGCTCAGGGCATCCACAGACGTCAATCTGAAGTCCTCCTCGTTGTACCCCAACGATTCGATGTCCCTTAAGATTTCACGTAATTCTCTAGGCGCTACGACTTCTGCGATGCCCACATCGACACTCAGTCGATGCAATCGAACTTCCCATTCAAATTGTCGACCCTGAACGGGAGCGATTCGTTCTCGTGTGTGAAAGCCTATGGCGCCGAAGGCAATGGTATCCCCCGGACAAACCGCGAGTAGGAATTGCCCTCTTTGATCAACAAACTGACCTCCGCCCTCTATTCCGCGATTCACCACCATCGCGGCAGGAATCATTCGTCCAGATTCATCAACGACCGATCCTGTGATGAACATCAAACTATCACAGCGGTCAGTCAGCCCCTGTTGGGAGAACCCCACCGCAGAAGACAGAAGAAATAAAAAAGCGACCAACATTCGTAAAAAAGAGGACATCATAGCTGCAAGATAGCCCTCTTCACATGTTAACTTCGGCTCATGGCCGATCAATTGCCTCCATCCCATTCATCGAAGTCCGCGGCCCGAGAAGCGGCCAAAGAACGAATATCAGAGGCCAGAAAACGTGCCAAAGCCCCTGACTATTGGGCGAAGGACATTCTTCAAGGCAATCGAAATGCGCTGAGTCAAGCCATCACCTTGACTGAGAGTGCAAAACCAGCGGACCAATTGCTTCTTGATCTTTTGCTTCAATCCATCCAATCAAAGAAAGGAAAAACCACATCCATCAGGGTTGGAATCACTGGCGTACCGGGCGTTGGCAAGAGTACATTTATAGAGCAATATGGGCTGCTGCTCACCAGCCAAGGTCACCGCGTTGCGGTGCTTGCGGTGGACCCAAGCAGCGGTATATCCAAAGGCAGCATTTTAGGAGATAAAACTCGAATGGAACTGCTCGCAAAACATAAAAACGCCTTCATTCGACCGAGTCCAACAGCCGAGGCCTTGGGCGGAGTTACACGCGGGACACATGAAGCGACTCTGCTTTGTGAAGCGGCAGGTTTTGACCGCATTTTGATTGAAACAGTAGGCGTCGGACAATCAGAAATTGCTGTCCGGCAGTGCTCGGATGCCTTTGTCCTTTTGATGCTTCCTGGTGGTGGAGACGAGCTCCAAGGAATCAAGCGAGGGATCATGGAAATGGCCGATGTGCTTCTCATCAATAAAGCAGATGGAAATGGTTTGCCGTTGGCTCGTGAAACAGCGGCTCAATACCTCCAGGCCCTTCACCTACTCCCCCCCAATGCAGCGGGGCATTCCGTTGATGTTCAATTGATCAGTGCCCTTGAGAAAGAGGGCATTCATGAATTTGAAGAGCACCTCAAGCGTTTGGTTGTGAGCTGGAAAGCCAACGGATCATTTCATCGAAGACGAGGCGAGCAAGCAGCGGAACTCTTTGCGCAACATGTTCAACAATTGTCTATCCAAAGTCGCCTTCGTGATGCGGACGGACAACGGGTTTGGAATGAAACTTTGACCGCCGTTCGCGTGGGACAAATAAATCCGTACACTGCTGCGCGGCATTGGATGGAGCTCGGAACGTCATGAGTGTGGATTTCTTGCTTTTGCAAACGACATTTTCAGTGCTCGCTTTCGCTGGCATGCATCGCACGGGCACGGCTGCGCAATTTGAAAAAAGGTTCCAGCGGTTCAAGAGCCCCTTACCCTCCGTTCATAATCGGCTGAGCAAAGACACCACCTCAATGCTCTCCAGCATTGCCTTTGTGTGGGGCGCCAGCTGGCTTTTGCATCACACCATCCTGCCTCAGCACAGTGCTGTGCTCTTATGGTTTTTGGCGATTGGAAATCTCTTGCGGGTTGTCTTTCAAACGTGGAGATTTCAATTGAATTCTGCACAGGAAGAACCTCTTGAAGTCCAGAGGAGATTGATACAACTCCAGTTCCAACTGCAAAAGCTTCATGAAAAAGAGGCGTTGGGAGCGCAATTGGTGAAAACAAATCAATCACAAGCAACGCTTGATCGCTATGGAGAGCATTTTAAGCGTGTATTGATGAACATTGAGAATCATTTGATCTATGGAGAACATGAGCATGCTGAATTAGTCATCACACTCTTTTCTCGGCACCTCAGGCAATTGCTCCATGAGGGCTCCTCTCCTTTTCTTTCGCTTGAAAACTCAATAGAACACATCAAAACGCATCTGGAATTGATGGCCGTTCTCACCGGACAACGATTTATTTGTGACGTGGACGATGACATGCTCGATGCACATACATTGAAACGGCATACCGAACGGTTCCAACTTGGCCCTTGGGTTGAAGAACGTGTTTGGCCCTTTTTTAGCCTCGCGGAAAGAAGTTTGCAGCCTATGCAACCCATGACGCTCTTGATCGATATTGAAGGCAATAAAGTCGTTTTGACTTTCTCCGATCACGATTTGCATGAAAGCAGGACGATTCCGCAAGCGCAATTTCGATTGCTCGGAAGTCCCAGCTCAGGACTCGTTGAGCGGGAGTATTCCGAATCCATGCGCGTAACCTAAAGAGGCGTTCAAAGAGCAGACCGAATCAATTCAACAACTGATGCCACTGATAATTGTTGTTGTTCACCCGTTGCCATTTGACGAACCGTCCAGTTGTTTTGCAGACGCTCCTCTTCACCTGCCATGAGCACAAAATTGACTTGCAAATCTGCAGCATACTTCATCTGCTTCTTCAGTTTTGCCGCCTTCGGATAAGCCGCGGCTCGGACTCCTGCGTTTCGCAGCTCCGACGTCATTTCCACGACCGCATTCTCTGAATCCTGATCCAACATCAACACCAATGCTTGTGGACCGGTGGATGACTCCGCGGGAAACGCCCCAAAGTGCTCAAGAACGTCGTAAATTCGATCAGCACCAAAACTAATGCCCACCCCACTCATGCCCTCCCAGCCAAAAATGTCGGTCAAATTTGCATAGCGTCCGCCGCCACAAATACTACCAACAGGAGCATCCGTGACTCTCACCTCGAAAATTGCTCCAGTGTAGTAATTCAGTCCTCTTGCCAAGGTCGGGTCAAACGAAATGCAAGAAGCAGGTACGCCTGAAGCGATTGCCATTTCAAGGAGTTTAACAACCTCATTGTAAGCCTCCTGGGCTTCCGCATCTTTCGGGAGTAGAAGCGCTTGGACGCCTCTCAGCCGAGCAAACAAATCCTCAGATTCCAACAAGCCAAAAATGCTCATGACATTGCTGATTTGATCTGCTGTCATA
>Ga0206677_10003018_pt1 | contig 14427 bp, 7 predicted proteins | sample M130m12015metaG_FD_155475 | JGI IMG/M metagenome (GOLD analysis project Ga0206677, IMG submission 155475) | Ammonia-oxidizing marine archaeal communities from Monterey Bay, California, United States - M1 30m 12015 | ecosystem: Environmental > Aquatic > Marine > Intertidal zone | place: USA... | reverse complement strand
TTGGAAAGTCAGAAGATGAGTACAAGGCGTTTACAGAGATACAAGCAATGGCGGAGAAACACGAGTACTTAACTGATTTTAATATGAGAGATAAGTATGAGATGGCTAAAACAATGGCTGTCTATAGTGGTTTTACAGAAGGAGTGCAACTATTTAGTAGTTTTGCTATTCTGTTGAACTTTCCACGTCATAACTTAATGAAGGGCATGGGGCAGATTGTCACATGGTCTATAAGAGACGAAACTCTACATGTAGAGGGAATGTCTAAACTATTTCGTACATTTATACAAGAAAATCCTGAGATATGGAATGACAAGTTAAAGTATGAAGTATATTGTGCAGCAGAAAGAGTAGTGGAACTAGAAGATAGATTCATTGACGTCTGCTTTGAGAATGCAGAGATAGAGGGTCTCACAGCAACCGAAGTAAAAGAGTACATTCGTTACATTGCTGATAGAAGATTACTAGGATTAGGTATGAAAGCAATTTTTCATAGTACTGATAATCCTTTGCCTTGGTTAGACCAGCAAATCAATGCCGTTGAGCATACCAACTTTTTTGAAAACCGTGCTACTGAGTATGCTAAGGCTAGTACACAAGGAAATTGGCAAGATATTTTTAAATAAAGGAGAAAATTATGTCGACAGAAGTAACCAACGAAGAGCCAGTATTGGTTCTCGATGATAAAAAATATGTGATTTCAGATTTAAGTGATACAGCAAAATACATTGTTCAGTCACTAAATAATTTACAGCAGAAGATCGCAGTAAATAAAATGGAACACGATCAACATCTTATTGCTCAAGAAGGCTTAACAGCTAGATTGAAGGAAGAAGTTGAAAAAGACCCTGACGAAGTTTCGGAAGAGTCTTAAAACGAAAAACCCGCTTTACGCGGGTTTTTTATTAAGTCCAAGAAAGGGCTTCTGCATTTGCTTCTTCAATGGTATCATAAAAAAGAAGTATAGGTTCTTTATCTGTTTCCATTTTCTCAAGCATTATTTGTCCATCTGCTCCAGTTTTCGCTTTTACTTCGTCAGACATTCCTTCCATTAAATCCGTTATTCTTGTTGTTTTCATATTTCTCCTTAACTATTTACTACTAGTTTACATCTACTTGCCTTAGGGTGACCTTCACCACCACCACATGCAAATTTAAATTTCATCATTGGATGAACTTGACCATCGAGTGCTATTGTAACTACTACATGCTGTCCACTATAACTAGGAGTTATACTTGCCATCACTGTGTCTCCTTCTTCTGAGTTATGTGTAGGACCTCCATTATTATTATAACCACCAGCTCTACCTATATAGAACCCATCTGTACTCGCAATTTTTACTTCAAAATACCAAGATTTCCAACTTGTTGCTTCGTATGTAAATACAACAGTATCGCCACCAGTAAAAGTACCTACAAATTGATGCATAAATTCTAATTCTCCACTTTCTCCTACAGTGAAATGAGGAGTATGAGTACCTAAACCTATATTAGCAACTCTGCTCTCTAGCATTGTGCTTCCTCTAACGTGTAGTACTGCTTCTGGATCCGTAGTATTACTTTCAGCTTCTCCTACATATACTTTGCCATGTAATCCAGTAACATTATCTCCTCTTATTCTGATTTTACCTTCTTCAGTAAAACTAGTCTGTCCACTTGTATTTAATTGTAAATCTGCATAATCATTTCCTGAACCTCTTACTGCAATACCAAAGCCTACAACATTATCTCTTGTAATGGCTAATCCCGGGTCTCCACCATCCGTAGACCTAAGAAACATATCATAACTATCAGAAGTTCCTGCAGTTGTTTGTGTTATAACTCCTGTAGAAGACATAGCTAATCTAGGTGCTCCAGTGCACTCCCAAGTATATCCTGAAGAAGCAGCATTGAATTCTAATGAACCCGAATTACCACGAATCCAGTTATTGGTATTATTTACAGCGAAATCATCCCCAGTACTTCCTAATACTATTCTGTTTTGGCTCGCAGATTGAAGATGTAAGTTTCCTGAAGCACTCAAGTAAAATGGAACCGAAGACCCTTGTCTAACTCTAAAAGTAGAAGTAGAAGACAAATCTAAAGAGAACTGGTTCGTGGAATTTCCAAAAACACCTCCACCACTATCATTTCTTATCTGTAATATATCTGAAGAAGTTGCCCCGTCAAAAACGCCTCTACCTTCAACATGTAGTTTTTGCTCAGGGTTAACTGTTCCGATACCAAAGTTTCCATTTTCAATAAGAGTAACTTGAGCAGTTTCTGTGCTTGTTGAATTATTTCTAGTTATTAATTTTCCGCCTGAATAACTAAATTGAACAAACTTATTGTCATCTGAATCGGTTAGCCGTAATTGTGAATTAGCTTTACGAATATCTAGTATATCGTTTGGACTAGTCGTTCCAATTCCAACATTGCCTGATGAGTCTATTACAAATGGATAACTAAGGGTAGCAGCAGCTCCTGCAGAGCCACTAGCTGCCCTAGCGAAATAAAACTCTCCGTTCTTTTGTTGGATAAAAGACGCTTCATTTGTAGTTATGTATTTCCACCCAGAGTTATTATAGATATTACTACCAAAGAATGTTGACCCATCACCAGTAGCACTTGCATGACTAAAGATACTACCAACAGAACCTATTTGTAAAGCTCTATATGTTGACGAATGAGCAGAAGGAGTGATGCCAATTCCAACATTGCCTGTTTTTTCTAAAGTTAATATATCAGTTAAATTAGATACACTACCACCAGATGAATGTATATTAAAATCATCTCCTGTAGCATTAAAACTTCTAAATTGTAAACTATTATCGCTAGGATTATTAATAATACCAAAACCTTCGTTTTCATTTCTTAAAAGTATACTTGAAGAATGGCCTCCTGAATCTTTTCCTACTAAATCAAGAGCTGACTCTTCTCCATATACTCTTATACCTTCCCCTGTTGCATAAAGATAATCATATACTGATGGGTAATTAGTTGTTGTACCTGTTACATCTAACCTAGCTACTGGATTAGTAATTCCAATTCCAACGTTGCCTCCAGGTATTATTGTCATTCTTTGTAATGATAAAGTTCCTTCTGTATTAGAACTCCAAAATTGTAGTGTATTATCTGAATGGTCGTGTCTAATTCGACTAATACTACCATAATCAGGGTCACCTAAATATATTCCACTTAACCCTTGATTACCAGAAATAATTCTTATTATTGCATCATCTGTAGTATTTGTTGAATTATCCAAATGTAATAATTGATTAGGATTATCAGTACCAATTCCAACATTGCCACCACCTTCATTTAAAACTAAATTACCTGTACCAGTAGCACCTGAACTAAGGTATATATTTGTTCCATTTGACCACAGTCTTCCTGATTTAGCATTGCCACTATCTACAACACCAATACCACCTGCATTAGTGTCAGTTGATTGTGTTACTGTAAATAACCCATAATTAGTACTACCACCAACATGAACATTACCTGCTGAATTTATCTGCATTCGAATCGCAGAGGAAAGAGTATCAGCATTAGCAAATCTAAACGAACTTGATGTTCTATCATACCCTGCCGACATTTCATTAGTGGCACCAGAATAATTAATGTACGCTTGTGCGCTATCAGCACTAATTATTGATATTTTAGAAGTGCCTCCAGTTGACGTGAATTGGTTATGTAATGCTCCTGATTTAGACATTGTTATAGGGCCAGACATTGTTCCGCCAGCTTTCGGGAGTGCCGCACCAGCTGTAGTAGTAGTAGAAGTCAATATTGCGTCTCGTGCTGCAATGTCAATGCCATCAACAGTGCCACTTACTCCAATATTACCTGTTACATTTATACCTTTATTAAAATCAAATTCATCATTGCTTTCATCCCATAAGAGACTTGCTCCAGAACCATCTACAACAATACCTGAACCACCAGAACTTGCTTCGTTTTGTCCTGCTCCTAGTGTGATAGTTTTATCTGCAACATCTAAATCTGTTACTGAAACAGTATTTAAGTCGCCAGTAACATTTATATTTCCAGTAATATTTATATCTGCAAAAGTTGGAGAAGCTGTAGTTGCTACGCTCTGTCCTATGCTGATTGCTCCACTAGAATAAGTTACACCTGTACCCGCACTTAAATGTGCTCGTACTTCTGCAGCACTTGGTCCAGTGTATGTTATAACTCCATTGCTATATGCTAATGAGCCGTCTCCTCCACTGTCTGTAACACTAATATGTGCTCGTACTTCTGCAGCGCTTGGCCCAGTGTATGTTATAGCTCCAGTACTATTATTATAAGCTAAAGATCCATCTCCTCCAGAGTCAGTTACACTTAGAGAAGTTCTTGCTCTCGCAGTAGTAAAGTAAAGATTTGAAGAACCCTCAGATACATTGTCTGTATCAATAGATGATAGATGTGCTGAAGATATAGCTCCCGATGATATATGCGCACTTACTATTGCGTTATCTGCTATTAATCCTGATTTGATTTTAGTTGTCATTGTTTATCCTTCTAGTGTTTCTATTCTTGCTGTTAGGCTTTCTATTAATGTTTGTTGTTCTTGAACTGCTTTTATTAAGTAAGGCGTTAGTTTTCCATAATCAACTGCCCAAGGGTCTTTTGCAGCATCTTCTGAACCTTCTCTTACTACATCAGGTATTATCTCGTTAAGTTCTTGTGCAATTAAACCAGTAGTAGTTACATCTTTACCTATATAATTAAAGTCTCTTACTTGTATTTGTTTTATTTTTTCTAATTTATTTGAAGTAGTTACAATATTTTCTTTTAACCTTTCGTCTGATGTAGTGTTAAAACTTACAGAACCTGTGCCTGAACCTGAAATAGTACCCTGCAAGCCATCTCTATCTGTAAATTTAACGTAGTAAGCAGTAAAAGCTGTATCATTTTTAAAACTAATTTCCTGAATAACAGAATTTGCATTTACAGTAGCATCATGGTCTGCAAAAGCAACTACAGGATTATTTGGGCCACCATCTGCTGATACACCAAAAGCATTAACGTCTCCTATTATACCAACAGCTCTAGACTGGGTTCCTACTAAAACTATGCCTGAAGAATCAATACGCATGCGTTCTGAACCTGTTGTGTCAAAACGTAAATAATCTTGTGCATTATTAAAGGTTATTTCTTCTCCTGCACCATTACCTATAGTATTTGAAAGGTAGATGTCTCTAAATTTCCAACTACTTTGTCCTATATCTACAGAATCAGCCGATAAAGAACCAGTATTATCAACTGGAGCTATTCCACCTGAAGTAAAACGAAAACCTGAATGACCTGATGTACTACTGTAAATTGTTAAATCGCCAACACTAGCACCAATACTTCCAACTTCTGAACCATTTTTTCTAAATGAAACAATACTACCATCTGATGTTGTTCTGTTTAATATTGCAGATGGGTTGCCACTAGCAGCAGCTTGAACGATACCATTATCACTATCAACTCTAAATCCTTCTACACCTGACCCACCGGCACCAACAGTTGTTGAAGTAGTGCCCACCAACAGATTACCACCTAGAGGATTTATTATAAAAGTACGATTTACTGAATAATCAGTGGGAGCTTTAGCTTGTAAGTACGAAGCATACCCAACATTGCCGTCATTGATGACGCCCATAAGTATCTCAGTACCTCCCCAGTTTCTATCATTGTAACCAAGTCTTAAAAAGCCTTTGGGTGTAGTCCCTGAAGTTCCTGGAAGCACCATAGAACTACTAGGTCCAGAGACATCTAAATCTACTGTAGGACTAGTTGTTCCGATACCAACATGGCCTGAAGTATCGATAAACATAGAGTCAGACCACGAAATAGTTCCATCATTACTGCCACTTGCTGCTCTTCTCCACCTCGTATTTCCTGACTGCATATCAAATAATGTAGCAGTTCCTGATGAATTATATTTCCAACCACCAGAAGTCCACCTAGCGTTTTGAGACATAAATACTTCATCAGCTGAACCATTGGCAAAGAATGCAGATGACTCTCCTATTTGAATTGCATTATATCCAGTGTGCCAATCTGTTTTTGGCGTTATGCCAATTCCAACTTTGCCTGATGAGTCTATTCTCATGCGTTCTGCGTATGTAGAACCATCATCAGTATAAAAAGCTAATTGACCTTTTGTGCTTTGAGTACCACTATTTCCAGTTATTGCTCTTATTTCAGCAATAACACCAGCACTACCAAAACTATTTTCAAACTCAATATTACCTACATGAAGGTCATTAGCATTACCTCTGTTGCCTGAGACTCGTAAATAACTGTCTCCTGCTGTTTCTATATGTAGATTTCTATCAGGACTAGTCGTTCCAATTCCAACATTACTTGTAGGTGTTAATATTATATCACCGTCTGAATCCAACTGCATCTTATCATTATCATAATCAAATGTAATTCTATTTCCTGTATCAGCAACACCATTCTCCGATCTTCCTACGTAAGATTGATTTGTATTATTTTGATGAGCTAACAACATTCCTCTATTATTTGTTGTTCCACCCGTAGATGCGATTGTTGCTCCTACTTTTAAATCTCCAGTCATAGTACCGCCAGCTAATGGTAGTTTAGTAGCAATACTATTCGTTACAGTAGTACTAAAACTCGCATCATCTCCAAGTGCGGCTGCTAATTCATTTAAAGTATTTAAACTTGAAGGAGAACTATCAACTAAAGCTGCAATCTCTTGCTGAACAAAAGCTGTAGAAGCTGGAGAAGTATCACTATCCCCTGTGGTCGCCGTTGCGACAGTAATTGTTTTTCCTGTAAGATCTAGTGTTCCCGCAAGTTTTCCTGCAGTTACATTTAAGTCAGCAAGTTTGGCAGTAGTAATATTACCGTCTGTAATTTTGGCAGCAGTAATCGCATTGTTTGCAATGTCTATAGTGCCAATACTAACATCTTGTATTAGATTTGTTGTTATTCTCTTTATTGCCATTTTTTATCCTATTTATCTATAGATGCTTCTATCTCTGATATGAAGGGTGCAAGACCCAATTCACGAGCATGTGTTACTTGTGCAGTTTTAGTTACTGCCATTTGTATCTCATTAGTTGTACAATGTTGTACGTAGTTATTAAGTAGTCTTTTTTTAACAGCATTAATCTTACCTTCTACTGCTTTATCAATCCAAGATTGAATTGTAAGAACGTCTGTGTTTAAAACAACTTCATCTGAGTCAGAAATTGTTATTGTATAATTTGCCATAATTTTTCTCCTATTATCCTATTAAATATCCGCCGAGTTGAGCCCATTCAACTCCTTCATCGGGATCTCCTTTATAGTGCCATTCAAAAGTATCGTTTTTGTCAAGTACTATTGTTATAAATGCTTGTATATGTGACCAAGTACCATCAGTATTGTCTCCATAAAAAATTCCTACTCCACCATTATTTTTTATTGCTCTCCAATAATATGGAACACTTGAATTATTATTAAAATTACAGTGTACGTAAAATGCGTATACTCCATCTACAGGTGCTGTAAATACATTGGTTGTTCCTCCTACATAATCTCCGCTTCTATCAAAGCTTTCAGTCCAACTTCCGTGATTACCCTCAGTTGTTTGATTAGCTAAACCTCCACCGTAGGCATGAAAAGCTGGGTTCCTTGGAGTTGTGATTTCTCCAGTAGCATACCATCTTTGTGCTACCAACGGCTCGGAGGTACTAGCAGTGCCTTCTCTAGTACACATAATCATATTACTTAATTCATAACCTGGGGTTGAATGTAGTTCCATTCCTAACCAGCCATGAGGTCTACCATTGTAGCCCATATTTCCATAAGTGCTATAGTTCATTAAATGGTCCCAAGCAATACCACCAGATACATGTCCTGTTGGAGTTGTAGCATTATAAGCTGCGGTTCCTGGATTACCAGTGGTTCCTCTTGTACCACTAGGTCCAATATTTAATGCAGATGTTCTAGCTCTTGGAAGTAATGTGCCTTGGTCTTGACTATTGAATACTCCTTGCCCTCTTACCCATAATCTTCTGTCTACAGATTCATTGGTTGTAGTAAGTGTTGGTAATACTTCTCCTATTGTTACTCCAGTACCATCTACTCTTAAACGATTACTTCCTTCACTATTATGCATTCCGCCATCACCAACAAGAAACATATTACTTGTTCCTACAACAATATCTTGATTTTGTAATGCAAGAATATCAAAAACATTTGCAGCTTGTGGTGTGTTTCGAGTAACGCCATGTCTAATATATACAGAATTACTACCTAATTGATTTCTATATTCGTTACTACCACTTGCTACATATGTATGAAAAGCTTCGGAAGGCGTAACATTAATACCTAGTCTACCTTCTGTCATTCTTGTAGATAAAGCATTTCCTGTATAGAATTGTAACATATCCCCATTATGAACATATTCAATTTGACCTGAACGATTCAAGTCAGGGTCACCAAAAAAGATTCTACCTGTGTGATTAGCATTTCCTAATATAGTCATGCCATTATCAGCAGTAGAAGTATTTCCTATAACTAAATTGTTTGCAGCTGCATGAGCATTAACAGTTGGCCTATTGTTTCCTATTCCTACACCACCACTAGAATCAATAACAAGATATTCGTTTGCAGTTTGATTTGCAAAATCTGTAGACGTATCGGCATTATATCCAAACCATAAAGAATTATCTTGTGTTTCAGGGTGAATATTCCAACCAGTATTTGAAGCAGAGTGCTGTAATAATAAAGAATGTTCCCAGCTATTACCTGTTGGTCTAATATGTACTGTTGCTTTTGGTGTTCCCGCGTTTCCAATATTACCTAGAGTATCTAGTCTTAATTTTTCAACACCTCCCATTCTGATTACAAAGGGAGCAACACCTGTTGAAGCAGTACTATCTAATCCAAAAACACCATCATCATCGTCAAGAAATAATTTAACCCTTCTGTTATTTGTTCCTTCCATAACATTTAATGTAAATGCTACTTCATGATTATTTGTTGTTGAACCAACTACAAGATTTTTATCAACAGAACCTGTCGTAGTCCCGTCAGTAGTTCCTACTAATACTTGGCCATCATATGTTACAGTAACTCCAGTTCCTGCTGTAAATGTACTTCCTCCAACTGCTGTAGAAGGAATTATTTCAAATGCATTGTTTACATTATATTGAGAACCAACCAACCAATTATATTTATTTGGAGAGGAATGAATATCTTTAAATATTAATACTCTATTTTGTCCTTGTTCAGAACCAATAATTGCATTAGTACTTGAAGAACCTCTGTTCACTTGCAAAGCAGCTCCAGGACTAGTCGTTCCGATACCAACTTTGCCTGTTTCCCCAATTCTGACCTTCTCTGTAGCAGCATCTGTTCCTGTTGAAGTGTATAAAGACAGATAACCACCCCATGCAGAGTTTTGTCTTCCTGCAAGTATAGAAGCTCTTATAGGGTTTGTTGAAGCATTTGAGTTTGTGTTAGTAAAGTTTAATCTACCAATCTGTGCATCATTAACTGCTGCATTTCCTTCAGTTACTATCAAACCTGTAGCTGTAAGACCATCTGTGACTGCTGTTCCTGTTACGTCTATTCCTGTGGAGGTTGTGGCTAGTTTAGTTGCTCCATTATACATAATGCTTGTTGCACCACCATTGATGGCTGAAATCATATTTTGATTGTCTGCGGCATTGTTTACATAAAAGTTACCTGCAACAATTTTTAAATGACCTGTTCCTGCATCTTTTATGTAGCTATCAGAACCATCATGATAAATCTGTAAATCTGAACCTGCTCCGAAGATAGCTTTATTGTTATCTCCTAAAGTAATGTTCCCAGTCATCGTACCACCTGCGAGTGGTAGTTTAGTAGCAATACTATTGGTAACGGTTGTGCTAAAGTTAGCGTCGTCGCCAAGTGCTGCAGCTAATTCATTTAATGTATCTAAAGTTGAAGGTGCGCTATCAGCCAAGTTTGCTACTGCTGTAGATACGAAAGCTGTACTTGCAACTGTTGTATCATTATCTCCAGCCGAAGCTGTTGCCACAGTAACTGTCTTTCCAGTTAGATCTAGTGTTGTATGTAACTTTGCCGCAGTTATAGTAGTGTCCGCAAGGCTATCCGCTGTTACTGCACTCGTTGCTATTACGTCACCTGTTATCTTTTGTATTGCCATTTTTTATTCCTTTAGTTCCTGTATTTCGGCTTTTAATTCATCTACTTGCGTAGACAGTTCTTGTACTGCTTTGACCAATACTGCTGTTAAGTTGTCAGTAGTCATTTTTAATTTTTCTTCCTCTTCGTCATCAATAATAACAGGATTTTGACCTTCAACAGATAAAACTTCTTGTGCTAAAAATCCATACTTAGTTCTACCTACAGGATTTTTATTTTCTCTGTTGTCTGTAAATTTATAGGATACTGGTCTTAAGTCATTAATTAAATCTAAACCTACGCCTATATCTTCTACCTCAGTTTTATCTCTAGCATCAGAAACTACTGTCCAAGCAACTTGAACATAAGCATTAGTAGTACCATTATTACCTACAATAAGTCTTCCTGTTTGTGTGGTTAAGTGAAAATGACTTGTATTATCTCCTGCTCTATAACCGAAACAATGATTATTACTTCCAGATGTTAAATCTCTTGCAGCTTGTAATCCAACAGCAGTATTATACAAACCTGTGGTTGCAACAACGGCAGCATGATATCCAACAGCAGTATTTTGTTGTCCAGTTGTCATAGTACCTAATGCTCCAACTCCTACTGCTGTATTAAAAGGGCCTGTAGTGTTTGCTACTAAAGCATCAAGACCAACTGCTGTGTTGTTTGAAGCTGTAGTATTGCTTTGTAGTGAGCCTTGACCAACTGCTGTGTTTGATGTACCTGTAGTGTTTGCTCCTAAAGAGGCATATCCAACTGCTGTGTTGTTACTTGCTGTAGTATTAGCATCGCCTGATAAACCACCTATGAAGGTGTTTTGAACACCTGTGGTTACATCAGCACCTGCTTGAAAGCCTACAACAGTGTTATATCCATTTATGTCTGAAGTAAGATTATGTGAAGATAATGTATTGTATCCAAGTGCAGTATTTCTATTTGACTGTGTATTAGCATATATACTGTAAGCACCAACACTTACATTTGAATGACCTGTTGTGTTTGAAAATAAAGATAAATATCCAACAGCAGTATTATTACTTGCAGTGGTATTGACTTGTAAAGCTCCGTAACCTAAAGCTACGTTATTTGCACCTGTGGTATTAACTAACATATTGTCAGCACCTAAAGCCACGTTCTTTGCACCTGTAGTGTTTGCTGTTAAAGCCTGATAACCGACTGCGGTATTTTGATTAGCTGTAGTATTAGCGTCAAGTGCTTGTGCTCCAACAGCAGTATTTTTTGCTCCTGTGGTATTTACCAACATGGATTTTCTACCAATAGAAACATTATTACTTGCTGTGGTATTAGCACTTAATGCTTGATAACCTAAAGCAGTATTATCTGTACCAGTTGTATTAGCGTCTAAAGATAACGCACCAACTGCCGTGTTTTCATCACCTGTAGTGTTTTGTAACAAAGCATTAAGACCAACAGCAGTGTTATTAGAAGCTGTAGTATTATCTCTTAAAGCGTTCATACCTATGGCGGTATTAGAAGAACCAGTAGTATTAGATGTAAGTGAAGAAGCACCTAAGGATGCATTGTTTTCACCAGTTGTATTAGCATCTGATGAAGCATATCCTACTGCGGTATTATTAAATGCTGTGGTGTTTGCTGATAAGGCATCAGTTCCTATTGCTGTATTGTTAGAAGCAGTTGTATTAGCATCTAGTGCTGCATGACCTATTGCTACATTAGAATCACCAGTTGTATTAGCTCCTAATGCTGCGTAACCAATAGCAATATTTAGTCTACCTGTTGTGTTAGCATCTAATGCTGTTGCACCTAATGCGTTATTATAATCACCTGTAGTGTTTGCTTTTAAAGAATCTCTACCAATAGCAGTATTATAAGAAGCCGTTGTATTTGCATATAATGCACTTGGTCCTATAGCTACATTATAAGTACCTGTGGTAATACCTGTTAAAGCACTATCTCCGACTGCTGTATTATAAGTACCTGTTGTGATTGCCTGCATAGCGTAAGGACCAATAGCAATATTACTACGCCCAGTAGTAGTATTACCTCCTCTATGTGCATATGTACCTATTGCAATAGTATTACCTAGATTTGCATTTTTATATTGCATTGCTCCCATGCCTATACCAATGTCACCGCTTGTAGTTCCTACATTACTATACATTGAATAAGAACCAATTGCTATGGCTTCCCTATGTACAGCATTTATTCCAGAATACAATCCAATAAAAACATTTTCATAACCAGAAACAACAGATTTACCTGCCTGATAACCAATTGCAACATTACCGCCTTGTGATTGAAGTGAGCTTAAAGCATCATAACCAATAGCAACATTATTATCTCCTGTTGTTAAACTTTGAAAAACATTTACGCCTAATCCGACATTTTTATTTGCGTTATTAATTGTACCAGTGGTAGTATCTCCAATCATTATAGAGTCTGTACCAAATGTTTTAAATGTTAGAGTGGCAGGTGCGTCTTCCCAAGCAATACCTGAGCCTGTTGATGTTAACAATTGACCATCTGTTCCTTGTTGACCACCAGTTGTTAGGTTAGGTATTTCAGCTGTGCCAGTAAATGTAGGACTTGCGAGTGGCGCTTTTAGTGCAATACTATTATTTACAGTAGTACTAAAGTTGGCATCGTCACCTAATGCTGCTGCTAATTCATTTAATGTGTCCATCGCAGCGGGTGCGCTATCGACCAAAGAAGTTATTTCTTGTCGTACAAATGCAGTCGAAGCTACAGAAGTATCATTGTCTCCTGCACTCGCTGTTGCAACTGTGACTGTTTTTCCAGTTAAATCTAAAGACGAAGCAAGTTTGCCCGCAGTTACATTGGCATCCGTTATCTTTGCTGTTGTTACAGCATCGTCTGCAAGGAAGCCCGTTGTTACTGTTGCCGCATTCATTGAACGTGTAACTAATACTTCTAGTGACATTCCCGAAGTAGGAACTGCGTCTAAAGTCAAAGTGCTTCCACTGTAAGTATATGAAGATTTTGGCTGATATACTCCATCAACAAAAACGAAAACATTATTTTCATTTTCAGTCGTTAAACTTGTGTTATAGGACGCGGTATTTGATGTAGTTACGTTGTACTGACCCAAGATAGCATCCGTTGGATTGTATGTTGAAACCGTTCCAGTGATTACCTCTAGATCTTCCCCATTTGGTAAATTTTCTGAAAGTGTAATTTGTGTACCACTGAAACTATATGTTGATTTTGGTTGGTATACTCCACCCACAAATACCCATGTATTGTTTTCTGATTGTGGGTTCTTGCCTGTATCATAAGTAGCAGTACTACCGTTTCCAGTTGCTGTATATAAGTCTACGCTAGAAGTTGTGTCTCCGCCGATTGCGCCCCAAGCACTGTCTGCGTATCCTTCAAATTCATTAGTACTAGAATTATATCTTAACATTCCATTTGCAGGTGAGCCACTTCTTTGTGCTGTTGTACCTGAAGGAACTTTAATTGAGTTTGTACCGCTTAGTGTTAAATTTTGGAAAGTAGGACTTGTAGATGTTGCAACATCTTGTCCAATAGACACAGCTCCGTTTGATACAGTAACTCCAGTGCTTCCTGAAAGTCTACCATCAAATGCTGAGTTTGCTCTTGCTGTTGTAAAGTATAAATTTGTAGAGCCTTCGCTTAGGTCGTCTGTGTCTGCTGCTGCGATACGTGCGTCTGCTCTTGCATCTGTGTAATATAAGTTTGTGTTCTCTGCGATATTTGCTGTAGTTAAAACAACCACTCCAGTTGCACTGTTTACAGACTCTACACCGCCACCTACATCTGTCCAAGCTGAGCCACTGTATATTTCTGGCTTACTTGTAGTAGTATTAAATCTTAATTGTCCTTGTGCTGCTGTTGGTCTTTGTGCGGTTGTACCTACTGGTATCTGTATAGATCCTGTAGTGTTGATTATTAGATTGCCTGTAAGAGTACCCCCAGCTAAAGGTAGTTTAGTAGCAATACTATTTGTTACTGTAGTACTAAAACTCGCATCATCCCCGATTGCTGCTGCTAATTCGTTGAGTGTATTCAGTGCGCTTGGAGAACTATCTACAAGAGCAGCTATTTCTTGCTGTACGAAAGCTGTGGAAGCTACTGAAGTGTCGCTATCTCCAGTACTGGCTGTTGCAACAGTGATAGTAACTCCTGATAAATCAAGGGTGCTGCTAAGCTTGGCTGCTGTTATTGCGCCATCTGCTATGTATAATCCCGGTACTGTTGTTTTTGCCATTATTTATCCTTAAATACCTGCGTTTTCGTTTGCTGCTTTTTTCGCGTTCTTTACTGTTG
>Ga0206677_10003017_pt1 | contig 14431 bp, 10 predicted proteins | sample M130m12015metaG_FD_155475 | JGI IMG/M metagenome (GOLD analysis project Ga0206677, IMG submission 155475) | Ammonia-oxidizing marine archaeal communities from Monterey Bay, California, United States - M1 30m 12015 | ecosystem: Environmental > Aquatic > Marine > Intertidal zone | place: USA... | reverse complement strand
TATGTCATAAAGGCGTATACGATCGCGGAATCGATAAGTTTGATAATAAAAAAGAATACTTTGATCGTGCAAAATCAGAATTAAAAATATTAGATGAACTAGGATTCATTGATTATATACTATTAAATTGGGATATTTTAAACTTTTGCCACGAGAATGATATCCCCACTGGCCCAGGAAGAGGTAGTGCGGCTGGATCACTTGTATTGTATCTTATTGGAGTGACTAATGTTGATCCTGTAGAATACAATTTGTTTTTTGAGCGGTTTGTTTCAAAAAGTCGTGCTCGTAAAACCGAAAAAGATGGAATCACTTATCTTGACGGAAGCTTGTTGGCAGATGTGGACAACGACATCGCTTATGAGCGTCGCGCCGAAGTTATAGATTATATTGAGCGCAAACATCCTGCTCGTACAGCAAAGATTCTCACATTAAATACTCTTAGTGGCAAATTATGCGTCAAGGAATGTGGTAAAATTGTTGGGGAATTTACCGAACAACAAGTTAATGAAGTGAGTGATACTATTCCAAAACGTTTTGGAGTTGTCGTACCCCTTCAGGCTGCTATTGAAGAGAGTGAAAAATTTACCGATTGGGCAGCGCAGAATGGAGAAGTATTTAATATCGCCCTCAAACTTGAAGGTTTAAACAAAAACACTGGTGTCCACCCAAGTGGTATTGCCATTTCGTTCGACACAATGACTGATATCTGCCCCGTACAAACATCAAATGATGGTGCACTAGTCACAGGTTATGATATGAATTGGGTGTCCGAACTGATGGTCAAGTTTGATATTCTTGGATTGCGCACTTTAAGCGTGATTTATGATGTATGCAAGAGTCTTGGAATTAATTGTAATGAAATTGATCTTCACAATTCAGAAATTTTCAAGCCATTGCAGACCCTACGAGCGCCCCACGGCTTGTTTCAGTTGGAATCTGATACAAACTATCGTGTCTGCAAGAAAGTTAAACCACAGAGCCTTGAGCAGCTTAGTGCGGTTATAGCTATTGGTCGTCCAGGAGCCCTTGAGTTCTTGGGGGACTATGCGACTTATATCGAAACAAATGAAGCTCAAGTGATTCATGAATTTTTTACAGACGTTTTGGACTACACAGGAGGAATTCCTCTTTACCAAGAGCAGCTTATGCAAATGGCGGTAAAAGTTGGATTCACTCTTGATGAATCAGAACAACTTCGTCGTATAGTAGGAAAGAAAAAGATTGACCAAATGCCTGCGTGGAAAGCCAAGATTGAAGAGAAAGTAAGACAAAAAGGATTGAGTCCAGATGTCGGAACAATACTTTGGAGTGTGGCAGAAGATAGTGCAAACTATTCATTCAACAAATCTCACTCCTTGAGTTATTCGGTTCTTTCTGCATGGACGACATATCTTAAATTTAATCATCCACAACAATTCTTTCTTTCATTATTAAAAATGACAAAGTATGAACCTGCGCCACAGGAAGAAATATCTAAAGTTAGTAAAGAATTATCTCATTTTGGTATAAAATTACTATCTCCAGACTTGGCTAAATCTGGCATGGATTTCTCCATTGAAGGTAAGGATATTCGCTTTGGTTTGAATAGTATAAAAGGTGTTAGTGAAAAATCTTTACAGTCATTGCGTGATTTTCGTTCAAGTGAAACGCCAACCAAGTATGATATTTTTCTTGCTGCAAAGCAAGCGGGATTGAACATTGGCATCTTGAGCGCGTTAATTCAGGCTGGAGCGCTGGAAAGTAAAGGGTCTAACAGATCACTTATGGTTCTTGAAGCTCAAGCATTCAATCAATTGACCGACCGCGAGAAACGAAACTTTATACTTCTCGGCGATAAATATGAATATAAATTATTAAATTGTATTGCTGATGCAAAAAAAGGTGATCTTGTAGGAGATGACGGTAAACCATTAATGAAAGAATCAAGATTCAAAACATTCAAAAGAAAATATGATGTATATAAATCTATTTATGATAAAAATAAACAATATGAAACATTTGCAAATTGGTATTTTGAAACAGAACTTCTTGGATACAGTCACAGCTCTAATCTCAAAACATGCTTTACAGACAGTTACAATTCATTAAAAGATTCTCGCGACTTGCAACTCATGGATGCAGATGACAAGGGAAAGTTTATTGGTGTGGTGGAAGATTGCATCAAAAGAACCTCACGAAATGGCAACAAATACATGAAATTAAGTATCGCAGATGAGTACGGAAGATATGATGCAATGTTATTAAATTCTCGCAGAGGAAAATTTTATGACAGATATTTTGATTCTGACAAGAAAACTCCTGGAAAAAAGAGTATAATAGTAGCATATGGACGCAAAGGTGAAGATATCGTTTTTCTCGATTCATTAAATATAATGGACGAAAAGATCTACATGAAAATGTCGGACGTTAAGTAATTTAGCGTGTAAATCAATGAAGATGACTCCAAAACCAAACTTTACGCCGCGCGCGCAACAAGCGATCAGTGAAGCAAAAAGAGTAGCCACTAAATTCGGAAATGAATTTATTAGCTTAGAACATTTGTTTTACGGAATGGTCAATTTGAATGCAGGAATTTTGAGCGAAATATTATTTTTATTACAGATCGATCAGGATCTCCTTAAAGAAGAGATCGAAAAAACATTCTATATTGTAGAAAGCGACAGTACTCAAGCTTTTATACCCGAAGATTTTCACGCAGAATATGATGAACATTTTCATCTTGTATTGAAAGTTGCAGCGAGTATTAGTGACAAACTCGGGCATGAATATGTTGGGGTAGAACACATGTTACTAGCTTTATTAAAGTATGAACACTCTAGCATTCCCAGCTTTTTTGATCACTTTCATGCAAGTGAAGATGATATCATTGCAGAAGTACGAGAATATTTACATATATCAAAAGAACAAACTCCACCAAAACAAGATCGCGTAAAATTCATAAAAAAGAATGCTCAAACAGTAAAAGAATCAAAACAACCAAACCTCGAAAAATTTGCCACCAATTTAAATGAATCAGCAAAACAAGGAAAATTTGATAATATTATTGGTAAAGAAAGTGAAATATATGATGTGTCAGAAATTCTTTGTCGGAGAACGAAGAATAACCCTGTGCTTTTAGGAGAGCCAGGTGTTGGAAAAACAGCAATCGTCGAAGGTCTTGCGCAAAACATAGTAAAAGGTACTTGTTCCGATTTTTTAATTAGTAAAGTTATATACTCTTTAGACCTTGGATCTTTGATTGCAGGAACTAAATATCGTGGTCAATTCGAAGAAAGATTAAAAGGTATTATCGAAGAAGCAAAAAAGAATAAAGATATTATATTGTTTATTGACGAAATACACACGCTTGTAGGCGCTGGAAGCGCGGAGGGTAGCATGGATGCCGCAAATCTGTTAAAGCCTCTTCTAGCACGCGGAGAGCTCAAATGCATAGGTGCAACGACTCAAACCGAATACAAGAAAAGTATTTTAAAAGATGGAGCACTAGATCGACGCTTTCAATCTGTCAAAGTGATAGAGCCGAACAAAGACGAAACACGGCAAATTCTAGAAGGAGTAAAAGATAAATACGAAAGCTTTCACAGTATACGTTATCCTTCAGAAACTCTTGATTTGATTGTTGACCTTTCTGCAAAATATATTCTAGACAAACAGTTTCCTGATAAAGCTATTGACATTCTTGACCAAGTCGGATCAAAAGTAAAAATTAAAAACATAGAGCGACCTCAAGAAGCAAAAGATATTGAGCAAGAACTTGAACAGCTAGCATTAAAAGAATCTAAACTTCAATCTGTTGGATACGCATATGATCAAGTAGAAGAAGAACAATTAGATCTTCTTGAAAAATACGACCAAATCATAACCAAGTGGGCAGAAAAAACAATGAAAAAACGTATTTCTGTAAAACCTCAAGACATATTCGAAGTGTTAAGTTCAAGAACTGGAGTTCCAGTTAAAGATATGAGCAAAAAAGATAGTGAAAAAATGCTTGGACTGTTTAAAAATCTTAACCGTAGAGTTATTGGTCAAAAACAAGCTTTACAAGAAATTTCTGAATCGATACTGCGATCCAAGTCAGGCCTTCAAGATCCAAACAAACCAGTGGGAAGCTTTCTTCTTGTTGGAGCAAGTGGAACAGGTAAAACTCACACCGCAAAATGTATCGCTGAATTTATTTACGGCAGTAAGAGCACGTTGATTCAAATTGATATGAGCGAATACAGCGAAAAGATTGCTGCGACTCGATTGATTGGCGCCGCACCAGGTTATGTGGGATACGAAGAAGGTGGAGAACTTACCGAAAAGGTTCGCCGCAATCCATACAGTGTTGTTTTGTTTGACGAGGTCGAAAAGGCTCATCCAGAAGTGCTTAACATTCTTCTTCAAATCATGGAAGAGGGAGTGGTCACAGATAATTCTGGCAGAAAAATACATTTCAACAACTGCATCATTATACTAACAGGTAATATAGGTAGCGAGAAAGCTGCAAAACCAAACATTGGTTTTGGTCAAAGTGATACTGAACAGGTAGCTAAAGACAAACTATTCACAGAACTCAAAACATTCTTTCGTCCAGAATTCCTCAATAGATTAAACGAAGTAATATTATTCAATGACTTTGATGTGCAAGAACTTACAAAAATAGTAAAATTAGAAGTGTCAAAAGTGTCAGATAAATTGGTCAATAAAAACATAAAAATGTCTATCACTCCAAAAGGGGCAACATACATTGCTGAGCAAGCTGCTAAAGAAAAAATGGGAGCTCGCCCAATACAAAGAATAATACAAAAATTAATCGAAAATCAATTGAGCACACTACTTCTGAGTAAAGAATTACCTGAAAATTCAGCAATCAAGTTCTCACTAATCAAAGGAGAACTAAAATACAAAATTACGGAAGAAGAGGTTTGATGGGGTCGGGAAGTTCGGGATCTTTAACTTCCATAGGATCTTCGAACTTCTCGCCTGGATTGTTGTGAAGATCTTCGCTAGTATCATTTTTCTTTTCATTGAAAATACTCATGCATGCACTAAAACGATCGCCCTGAATAGGATAACGTTTTTTCATGTTTGCATCTAGTATACAACGAGTAACAAATTGATCGCCGCTTTCTTGTGCGGCGGGAGTTGGATAACGCTTGTCTTGGTTGCTGAGATAATTGTTTTTGCTTTTTTCATCTTCTTCAGCTTCTTCGCGTTGAGTGGGAAACATTTTTTCGTACTCAGAATATTGTAATGCTTTGTCGATGTTTTCGTATGCTTCATTCACACTCTTACGCACCCAATCTTCTAGCTCTGTATCATCCTTTACCATCTCGTACATCACTCTAGCTTTTTTCCAAATGTGAAACAATTGAGATTTGATGATTTTATTGGGATTAGAATTACTTTCTGAAATTTCGCTCATGATAATGTATTACACTGTTTTAATTGTAGTATCCGTTTATACCTGTATTTTGTGTTGTATCAGGCGCGTCAGCGCCGTATACTTGACTAGGCTTAGCTCCATATAGGTTGTATGCATAAACAAGATTCTTGACGCGCTCCTGAGAGTCTAAATAGGCTTCTCGATAGCTTTTTGCGGTTACGTTCTTGTTTGATTTTTGAATCATTGAATCACCTTCACGAATAACCTGAAAATCTGGGCTACCATCGCTACCATCAATTCCGCGCAATACTCTGCGATGAGCTTTGCGGTTGTATTCACTAAGATACAGTTCACGAATGATACTCTGTTCCTCTAAATTGAAACCGTCTGGACTATAACCACTAAACGAAGTAAAAATTAAATTGTTTAATTCACCAAGATGACCTTCCAGCCAATTGGCAATCAATCCAATTTCTGTTGTGCGTGCGCTTCCTGAGGTGTGAAAGCCAATTTCTTCATCATATATCTTTGTAGCAAGCACGCCAAGTTGTGTGCCGTTGTATTGTCCTGGAACAAATGAATCAGCAGCATCGCCAATCGAATGAGATCCTATAACCTGAGCACTAACATTCAGATCATAATCATCATTACTCAAAGGAGATCCAAAATTAATATAAAAACCAGAAGTAGATACATTTGATAATATGTATGGTACAATTTCTGATGTTGTATCATTCTGCAAAGATGTTGTGACTAATGGGTCAGTCGCAAAATCGCTTGGAAAGTCTACAAAATGACTTGAAGAACCACTGGGTAGTGATTCTACAAACGAAACAATTTCTGGATCTCCTGCCATGTTAGCCCTTTAAATAATCAATCACTTCTTTGTGTTTTGGATTGTTTGGATCAAGCTTCATAGGTTCACCCATGATTTGAACACTTCCTTTGCCATGTAAACTTGCATCAAATGCACGTTTGATTTTGTTCTTTAAAACAGTTTTATTGCCAGCTGGAAATACTCCAACCTTCACCGCGAATGCTTGTAAATCTGTAAGATTCATGTCTTGCAGCATGTCAGCGAATACGCGTTTGTCATTTGTTTTGAATGGATTGATCTTTGCGATCCCTAAAATATCTTCAAGTTCGCGTGCCTTAGCGACTTGGTCTTCATAACTTTTTCCGTTTGTTTGTTGAAGATTCTCAAGTTGTACTTGCTTCTTTTTTGCGGTTGCTTTTTTAGAAGCAGTAGACTTGCTCGATGTTGTTTTTTTGTTTGCCATAATTTATACCTTTTTCCTTGTAGGATTATACACTAATATATAGTAAATTGATAAAATAAAAAATCCACCCCAGTTTCCTGAGGTGGACCTTTTATAAAACGTTAATTTTTAAATTAAAATTAAACGATAAGACCAAGTAATACGCGGTCGTCGATGATCATGCGACCCTCTTCAAGAGAACCGTAATAACCAATCTTGGATTGACGTGTTACGAATTGGTCGTCGGATACAAGACTAAACTCTTCTCCGGACTCGGAATCGGTAGCTACTGCGCGAATCATAGATTCACGGCTGAGATCAACACCAACAAGAATTTCTTCGCCAGCTTGGAATGCTTGTGCAGTTCCGCCATTAGCTTGAACAGAATAGTTGTCAGCATAAGTGGTTGTTCCAGCAGCTGTGCCGAATACAGTGTTCCACTTTTGACCGTCACCCATTTCATTATATTCTTGAATGGATACACCGTAGAATTCAGGAATTCCAGCGCTATTGAAGATAGCATCACGCATTGTGTCGGTACCAGCAATTCCGTCACCAGCTGTTGGTGCTCCACCAGCTCCACCAATTGTGTTTACTGGGTTGTAAGCCAAACCGCGAATTTCTTCTACGATTTCAGGAGAAACCAAGATATCTGTGATTCCGCGTCCACGACGATCAGCAGGTGTTCCACCATTCCAGGAAGTATTAATTCTTTTGGCCTTGGTGAACAACTTGTTAAGATCGGAGAGTAAGAAACGTCCAGCTTGAGCAGAACGAATAACGTGTTTTTCAGTATTCGTTGTAGCATTAGCCAAAGCAGTCATGATCATGCTGGCAGAAGTTTTTTCTTGTTTAAGAAGAATTTCTTGAGCCATGCGTGTGAATGTCTTGCTAACAACGTCAAGTCTGGAACGAGAAGCGTAACGCTTGTCGAAACTCAATGCACTGTCGAGAGTATAAGTTGTGAACTTAAGTTCGCTTTGTGATGGAGCAACTTGGTTGGTAGGAAGTCCGCCAGGAACTGATTGACTCCATACTTGGATGTAATCTTCGTCAGTAATGTCGTGATAAAGATCCAAAGGAATACTTGGGCTCTCGTCACTGTTGAACTGAAGGCTAGTAAACATGTTGCTTACTGTAGGAGCTGTATTAACAACTTCTGCCAAAACTGGACCGATAAATTCAGCCAAAGCAGTTTGAGCTTCATAGGCAACATCGCGATTCTTCGAAGCCATAGCTTTGATAAGCTCGGCTTGCTCGGGTGTCTTTTCTAAAGTAATTTTCATTATATTAAATTTCCTTTCTTAGAAGCTGATCTTGCAGAGAACTTTGTCAGTACCAGATTTAGCTACTACAGATCCAACAGAATCTCCACTAACTTCTGTACTTAATGTTCCACCTGGGCCAACATAGATTTTTGCACCAAGAGTGATATTCTTGATTTCAGGAGTAGTTCCTCCGTCAGAATCATGATCGTATGCATCAAAAGCTGAGGAATCAAGAAGAACTAGTCCTCTTGTCAAAACAGGAACTGTTTGACCTGGAAGTACTGCTTGAGCTTCGTCCAATTTTTGTTTGTAATAGAGAAGTTTTTCTCCATTCTCGTCGTACGCCAAGGTTTCACGCAATGTGATTCCTACGGCTACTTCGCCAGCGTCAGCAGGTTCAACTGTCATACCGTTATAGGGGTATGCATTGTATCCGATATGTGCACTTGTTGGACTCGCGCCGAGGTAGTTTCTGAGATCTTCATCAGAAGCGTGCTCGCTAAGTCCACCAGGCAGATCACCGGGCAGTTCACCTGTTTTTACTTTGACCACAACTCCTGAATCAAATGCGCTCCCTGCAACAGCGTCAGACTTCGCGTCAGCGATAGTGTAAGCGCCAGTGTCAAGAGAGAACAGATTCAAAACGTCATGTTCACTGTAGTCACGGTATGGTAGTATTCTTTTTGCCATAATTTTTTTCTTTCTTTATATTAGTATGAAATTTTAACAGATTCTTTGAAAGTCTTGGAAAGACGATCGCGAAGCGATTCGTTATCGGAAGAACTTTCGTTGTTGTTGACAACAGCAGCTTCTTCAACTTCAAGGGAATCAAGAGCTTCAGCAACTTCATCAGTTGTTTCTTCTGAGGCTTCAGTTTCTTCTTGAATTTCAGACGCTTCTGCAACTTCAACTTCAACTTCTGTTTTTTCTTCTGTCGCAGCTTCGACTGTTTCAAGACGCTTTGCAACTTCTGCAGCTACGCGATCTTCGAATGCCTTTTGCTCGGCAGCGATAAATTCTTTGTTTTTATGTTTCCAAACCTTGGCAAGCTTTTCTTGATAACCAGCGAAACTTTCTTCAGTTTCGTCAAGGTCAGTAAGTTCAGATGCTACGATCTTGGAATCCTCTTCATCGAGGTCATAGATTTCGTTTAACATCTCCATGCGAGCGTTAAAACGAACTTCAGATTCGCGAGCAGTATTCTCTTGTTCGAGAACTGAAAGCTTTTCTTGAGTGGATTGCAGTTGCTGTTCAACTTCACCCATTTTCTCTTGAAGAGAATTTTGAGCCTGAACAGCTTCTTCTTTTTCAGCTTTAGCCTTGTCGAGATCAGCAACGTATTGTTCGCCTTTCTCACGGATAGCCTCGATAAACACTTTTGAGATGCTTGCGACGCTCTCTTCAGAGAAATCTTGGTTGCCAAGCTTTTCGTCTAAAGCTGCTCGGAATTCATTTATGATTGTATCTTTGTCCATAATAGTATTATTATTGGTTTCTTTGTTTAGTACATTTTCCTGAGAGGAATGGGAAGTTTTTTTGCTTTTTGTTATTAATTTGTCGATTGGTTCATTTCTGCTGGATGCTGCAGTCTTGGGTTCACCTTGTTGAGTGACCAAACCTTTTACATCTGCCGCAGGGTTGGAAGTGAAACCTATTCCCAATGGATATATCTCACCAACAATCAAGCGATTAACTTTTCGACCGTCTTTCAATGTTCCTTTTCCGCCCAAAGATTTTAAATAAGGAGAATATGCTTCAATCTCTTGAGGATCTGAAACGATTGTAGATTCGTGAAGATCATCTCCACCAACAGAGATTACATAATCATTAAAACCAACTTCCCAACTCGTGGAAACAGTTTGATAATAATCGCTATCTGCATCAGTTGAGTTGACCACAAGATCAGCAAACTCTTTACTTGCTGTTTTGTAGACTACTGCGGCAAGTGCGATATTGTAAGCGCCTTCGGTAATTAAAGCTTCATCATCGCTCATCAATTCAGATGAATCATCATACCTTGAAAATCCCGCGGATACAATGTGTCCAACAATTCTATCGCGATCATGCTCTATATTGGTTGGCTTGTGAACGAAGTAATCTTTTATTGCTACAGCTGCTTCGCTGGCAATTCCGTCTCCATTTTTATTAAATTTATTTACTACTGCCGCGTTGAAAGCTACGCCAAGCAGGTCGATGTTTCGGTCAAGATCTATATTTTGAGGTATCAAAGGCTTGAGAGAATCAAGGGATGCCTTGCTGATATTTGAGTTCTCAATATCACTTGATGCGAAAACTACGCTATCAAAAGTTGTTGTGTATTTATATTCTTTAGACATTTAAACAAAAGGTACACTCAGTTTATAAACATGGGAGTAAAACTGTAATCAATGCTCTGTGTTTTTGCGTTCATCATATCATAATACAATTTAACCATCCAGTTGCCAAGTATTAATGCAGAATAACTATCTTTTCTTGCTTTCTCGGGACCTGTTTGACGTTTCAAACTTGGTGGCAAGTCGAAATTTTGTGTGCCACTTGCAGAGGTCGTAATTTGAACAAGTGAACATTGTGTCTTGATTAAATTCATCATGTCAAATTGATGTTCCACAAAGTCGATCATTTTTGCAGCATTTGTTTGACGCTCTAAACTCTGAGATGTTCTCAGAAACTTGATGTCTTGAATGGGTATCTTTTTGTTGCGTTGTTCATTGTATGCATCGTCAATCGCGCGGCTTGCAAAGAAGATTCGATGATGATCAAAATTTGCTTGCAACAATTCGTTTGCCAATCGTATCCATTGACTGGTAGGCTTTCGCAGATAACAAATTGTTTTATCTTCTAAATTATATTCTTTCTTTCCTTCTATCAATTTTGTTTGATAGTGTTCTAGATCATCAAAGTTTGTGTTTAGGCACTTGATGTTGATTTTGTTTTTCTTGAATAAACTACTTTCATTGCATGCATTGATAAATTGTACGCCTCCATTATAGTCACCAACAACAGATACAATATTAAAATGAGTAAGCAAATAATAAAAATAAAAAATGTGTTGTTTTAAATTTGTTCCGCTCAAAGCATAGCTGTGAACAACAGTTCCTATTTTTTTATCGTCATTCAATTTCAGAACCATCATAGCAAAGTCATCACTACTTTCACTTTCTGCCCAACTAGGGTCAAATGCAAGAATATATTTCGCACCAACCTCACCGCAAACTTCTATATTCGGAGACTCACCCTCCTTGAGTGTACAAGATGCCATTTTGGATGTTTTAAAGTATCCGCTACTATCATCAGTGAATATCGATCCAAACTCTCGATCAAACTGACTCTGACTCATTGTTGACTTCGCCTGACTCAATAGATTTTGATCGTACAACTGTTTTGGTGCGCAATCATAACTAAATTGCATGATCACTCGATGCGCTTCACTTTGTTTTGTGCTACCACTTCGTATCAAACTTTCAAACTGTTCATATGCTTTGTACATATACTCAAATTTATAACTGGCAGAAGAAAGAGCTATAAGTTTATTGTTTTTCCAGACGTGTCGATCATCTTCACTCATTTTGCCTTGATCAATTAAATCGGTTTCTAAATTATACAATGATTCTCGTTGTGTTGGATTTTCCACAACACTCAAGAATGGTATGATAACCTCATTATAAATACGCTCGGGCATGAGCGCAAACTCATCGATGATGATTCTATGAAAACGAAAACCACGAAGCTTCTCACCGTCACCAAGTGGCAATGCACGAATTCTACTGCTTCCAATTTCTAGCAACCATTCATCATTGCTTTTTGATTTGTGTGTGATGCATTGTGAAAGATATGCAGCGCCTGGCTTGCTGGCAATATCTTCTATTTTTTTAAAGATCATTTTTGCCTGACGAAATGATTTAGAAAGTATACCAATCTCAACTCCTTGATTTAATAGCGCATCAAGATATGCATAAATTGCAGTGGTGAATGATTTACTCATACCCCGACTCCACACACCCATAAAGTAATCTGTCTCGAACATAGCCTTGATTGCCATATGCTGAAAGGGAAACAATTGCACACCGCTAACCAAGTCAGCAGTGAATGTTATATTTTCTCTTAAAAATTCATACAACAATAATTTAGCTTCCTTCTCTTCAATAAAACCTTTAATCTCTCCAAGTTTTTTGTTAAAGTCGTCGTCGCCTCTGCGCGAAAGTTGATTTCCTGTTTCCCAAGCCATTATATTAATTGATTGCTGATGTAATATTGTAAATCAACATTCCATAATTTCTTACCTAACGTTAAAATTTTTGGAATTAGTTGTTGGGACTGCTCTCTGCTACCTGTAAAAATAAACTGGCAATGACCAGAAAAGTCGTGCGCCAATACCCTCATGTTGTGATAAATATACTTCATGTTGGATGTGTGTGGCGACCATTTATTACGCTTTTCCATGGTGCTCATATCTGTTTCTGTTACCACAAAAAGATAACTGTCAAAATCTTTCGTGCGTTGTAGTTCTGCGCGAAATCGGTTGAGACTGTTTTTGCTTAGTGTGGATTTGAAATCTGTTTCACTTTTTCGATCGACATATGTATAATCGTAATGATTGCTACCCACGGCGTAGTCCCCAAAGTCTAATTTTAATGATTCTGAATTGTCAAACTCAAGAGGTTGCTGTTCACGAGTGTCAATAAATATTTTAACATCATCTGGCACAGGATTTTGCCATTCATCTGGCAATCGCGTACTAAACAATGGCTTAACTCCAACCAAATCACAAGCTTTGCTATATGAGCCAAAATGTTTTTGATATAAATCAACAGTTGGCATGTCACTCGTCTTTAGTTCTACATGCGATGGACCAAACTTTAACTCCTTACGTTTGATTCTTCGATCAAGCAATTCAATAATATATTCTTTTACTTGTGCATCTGGTGTTTTTGCGCACCAATCTAATAATTGTTTTCTGTTGGCAAAATCGCGGTCAAAATATTGTTCTTTATTTTTAAATGGCAAAGGGTCTCCAGTGAGCAAATTATTTCGAGGATAATATCTAGTATAATATTCCGCAAGAGTAATTTTGTGCGAACGCAAGTGCATGTGCAATTTCTTTTCGTTTTCAAATTGTTCGGAACATATTTTACAGGTTATCATAACTCAAATCCGTATATTGTTAACCAACTCTCAGGAAATCTCCGTCTATGTCCAATAATACCCTTTCTTTGCAACCACCAAAATACATTCACGAATATTCTTGGAATATTTAATCGAAATCCTCGAGTGTTTGACACATGAGGTGTCTCAGAATATAATCGTCGGTACAATATACCACAATCAATTTGCTGCATATCACAATCAATTATATGTACATTTCTTACCATTGGACGATCAACATCATCATAATCTGTCCAATTGCCCAAATCGATACATGCACCATTCCACCAATTTTTAAAAGAACCAATAAATTTACAATTCTTAAATGTTATATTTTTTGCACCACCCTTGCATGTTATATGTTGTGTTGTATTTGAATTAGCAAAGAATGTACAATTATCAAAGGTTATGTTTTCTCCACGAACAATGTCAACGCAATCTTCACTACCACCAAATATCTGACTGTTTTTTACGATCACATTTCTGCAAAAGCTCAACTTCAAGCCTTCAACTGCTCCACCACCATCAATTGTACAAGAATCTATTGTTAACGAAAACTCTGGCTGTCCTGGACGCCAACCAAAGCTTAAAGCTGCGGATTCTTCTTTTTCTGGAGAATCGCAAACAAAATACTTTCCATACAATACTTTTTCCTTAGATGACATCTTCTTTGGATATGCCAAGCACTCGAGCCTTCCAGTCTGGCATGGACTCTAAATGATCGGCTTCTTCTCGCGCAGCTTGCTTTTGAAGCTCGGCAATTTTGATCATAACTTCACGCTCCTCTTCTTCTTGAAACAATTGTACGAGCGCAAGAATGTTAGCGTTTTGTTGTTGTTTTGTGTTGATTCTTTTTGAACGGTCGCCTTGAAGTTTTTGAATGAGTGACTCCATTCTTTTTTCGCATTGATTGTATTCTTCGCTTTTTGTTTTTAATAGTTCGGCCAATCGAACAGTTAGATCTTGTTGATCCTCTGCTTCATCAAACATTCTATTCAATTTATTGATTGCACCTTGTATGTTTTTTAAATGTATATAATCCATGCATACATTGATGTATAAATTAATTTCATCACTTGTTAAATCTGGTTTGTCCCAGGTTGCACGAACAAATTCTGCCTCAAATAAATCGCGATCTTCTTGGCTGTCATAATTATTTATAACTTGTATAAAGCGGGGAGAAGCAAGAAAGCCACCTAACGATTCAATTCCTTTTCTTTCCGCCATACTCAATTTATTTTCGTCAATACGGGTTTGAGCATAATCATTTATTTTCTTTATGATCTTGCTTGGAGCTTTGGGCGGAGAATATTTCCTAAAGGCCGCGTCTTCAATCGCAGGAGTTGTTAGGTGTTCATTGCTTTCAACGTATGCATGAATAGCAACGTATT
>Ga0206677_10003016_pt1 | contig 14432 bp, 13 predicted proteins | sample M130m12015metaG_FD_155475 | JGI IMG/M metagenome (GOLD analysis project Ga0206677, IMG submission 155475) | Ammonia-oxidizing marine archaeal communities from Monterey Bay, California, United States - M1 30m 12015 | ecosystem: Environmental > Aquatic > Marine > Intertidal zone | place: USA... | reverse complement strand
AATAGTTTAAAGAAATAAATCAACAGACAATGAAAAGAGTATTACTCGCAATCGCCTTGACCTTAGGCTTCGCAGGAACCACAGTTGCCCAGCAAAAAGTAGGTCACATCAATGTAGATGAACTAATATCTGTAATGCCAGAATACCTTTCAGCGCAAGCTGAAATAGAAAAGTATGCCGGCCAATTGGAAAGTGATGCTACAGCCATGCAGGAAGAATACATGACGAAATTGCAAAACGCTCAAGCTAACATGGATACTTGGACAGAATTGCGTCTTCAGAAAGAAAATGAGGAGTTGCAGACTATGGGTCAGCGTATTCAGCAGTTTAACCAAAGTGCGCAACAAGAGTTACAGCGCAAGCAGATGGATCTGATGTTGCCAATCAGCGAGAAAGCGCAAGCGGCAGTAGAAAAAGTAGCTTCAGCGAATGGTTTCACCTACATTCTAGATGCATCGGCGTCTAAAGCGGTAGTGATTTATCTTGATGGTGGTGAGGATGTCTTGCCGTTGGTTAAGGCGGAATTAGGCATTAACTAAGCCGGATAAAAAATATTTTTAAGCCCTCCGCGAGCGCAGCTCGCGGAGGGCTTTTTATTTGGTATTTTGCGTGCTGTGAAAAAGCAACGCAAAATAGGATTATTCGATAGCGGCTTGGGCGGTCTTACGGTGCTGCGTGCATTGGAAGAGAAATTACCCGGGGTGGATAAGGTGTATTACGGTGATACGCTTCACTTACCGTATGGTGATAAAAGTGACGAAGCCATTCGAAGCTTCAGTCGAGAGATTGTCGGATTCTTAGCGGCTCAAGGTTGCGATGTGATTGTTATTGCTTGCAATAGCGCGAGTGCTGCTGCAGGTTCGATGCTTGAACAATCCTTTCCAGATTTGACCTTTATCAACGTGATAGATCCGGTGGTGGTCGCATTAGCAGGAAGTGCTCTGCGGAAAACAGCTTTATTAGGCACGCGCGCGACGGTGCGAAGCGATGCTTATGCAAAACGCTTGGAAGCACTTAAAGTGCCACACAAAGTAGTGGCATTGCCAACACCTTTGCTGGTTCCACTGATTGAAGACGGATTTTTAGGTACGGGGATAGAGGAAAGTGTGCTCGAACACTATCTGAACGATCCTTCATTGAAAGGTATTGAAGCCATAGTGCCAGGTTGCACGCATTACCCACTTTTACGCGAGGCAGCAGCGAAATTACGCCCTGGTGTAGATTGGATAGATGCACCTGCTATAGTGGCAGAAGCCGTAGATTCGGCTTTGGATGCTACTGTTGAAGGATTAGGAACCACGACCTATTATTTAAGCGATGCCACGCCCAGCTTTCTGGCAATGGCATCCAGTACTTTTGGCATCAAAGCTCATTGGGAGAAAAAAGTACTCTAACTCTTACGCTCTCCGTAACGGTACATCCATGAACTGATCGCTGAGACGAGCAGACTGAACAGAATGGCCGTCCATACGCTTGCTACTTCAAGACCATCGATCCATTGGTCTGCGACCCCAATTATAATGGCATTGATGATCAACAAAAAGAGTCCCAGACTCATGAAGGTTAGCGGTATGGTAATGATGATCAGCAGCGGCTTCAAAGTAGCATTCAGTAGTCCCAACACAATGGCAACACCAACAGCTGTTGAAAAACTACTTATGCTTACACCGGGAAGTATCCAATCGGCCAGAAAAACGGCAATGGAGCTCACAACAAGTCTTGAAAGAAGTCCAGGTTTTTGTTTCATGTGCGGTATATTCACTTTTTCGAAAAGTACATAAAATGAAAAGAATGAAAAGCCTCCTTTTCGCTGCATTTTTAGCGTCAGCTACACTTTTTAGTTGCCAGCCTGCGACCACTGTTGACACAGTGTCTGCTGAGCGACCACCAATGATTGGCGATACGACGCTTCGGGCGGAGCTGTTCGTAGATCCGCACAGCTTTAGTACGCCGGAGGCGACGGTGACGCATCTTGAATGGAACGCAAAAGTGGATTTCGAAGCACAAGAAATTCATGCAACTGCGGTTTGGACTTTATCAGAAACTCATGGAGATCAGGTAGTTTTTGATACGAAAGCACTTCAGATTGATGCGGTCCTGTTGGACGGCCAAGAAGCACAATGGAGCTTTGGCGCAGAAGACGATTTGTTGGGTTCTGCTTTGATCGTTTATGATCTTAGTCCAGCTTCCAAAGAGGTAAGTATTACCTATTCTACTACAGAAGGAGCGGAAGCGGTGCAATGGTTTCCTGCAGCATTGACCCAAGGAGGTCGTATGCCCTTTTTATTTACACAGAGTCAAGCTATTCTTGCGCGTACATGGATTCCATGTCAAGACCGCCCAGGAGTACGCTTTACCTATAACGCGAAAGTTCAAGTGCCGGAAGGGATGTTGGCGCTAATGAGTGCCTCAAATCCAACGCAGAAATCAGCCACAGGAAGTTATGAATTTACTATGCCCCAGCCTATTCCTAGTTATCTCATGGCTTTAGGTGCTGGTGATCTTGAGTTTATTGCATTAGGTGAACGATCAGGCGTTTATGCTGAACCTGAAATGGTGCGCAATGCAGCTTTCGAATTTGGTCAGACAGAGAAGATGATCGAAAAGGCTGAAGAACTCTACGGACCTTATTATTGGGGTCGTTACGATATGCTGGTGCTGCCGCCTAGTTTCCCCTGTGGTGGAATGGAGAACCCTCGTTTGACTTTTCTTACACCCACTGTTGTGGTTGGAGATTTAAGTTTAGTGAGTCTCATCGCTCATGAATTGGCCCACAGTTGGAGCGGGAATCTTGTCACTAATGGAACTTGGAACGATTTCTGGCTCAACGAAGGATTTACAGTCTATTTCGAAATGCGCATTATGGAGCGCGTTTATGGCCCCGATTTCGCGGATATGCTTGTCGCATTGAGTTATGATGATCTCCAAAAAGAATTGGCGCATATGTTGGAGAACGATCCAGAGGCCACCATTTTGAAGCAGGACTTGGCAGGTAAAAACCCTGATGATGGGGTAAATGCCATTGCTTACGATAAAGGTTTTCATTTCTTAAAATTGTGCGAGCAGACCGTGGGAAGAGATACTTGGGATGCCTTTATTAAAGGTTATTTCGAGAAGTATCGATTCAAAACCATGGTAACGGAACAGTTTTTACAAGAGTTAGCGCAGCTGTTGACTCAAGAACAGTGGGATGCTATTGGTGTGGATCAATGGGTCTATGGGAAAGGTCTTCCAATGAATTGTCCATTCCCAGCGTCCAACCGATTCTTTATTGTGGACGAAGCTGTAAAAATGATGTTAAGCACAGCGCCAGAAGCACCCGATGCGAAACAGATGTGTTATGCAGAATTTGAAACCACTAAGTTTTGGTCGACCCACGAGTGGTTGCGTTACATACGCGGCCTAGAAGCGGGTGGAGCAACGGTGGGTCATTATGCATTAGCCGACGAGAATTACGGTTTTAGTGGAAGCCCAAATCCTGAGATCGTTGCAGCTTGGTTTTCAGCTATTTTAAAGACAGATTACGAAGGTTACGACAAGGCTATCTACAAGAAGACAGTGGAAGAGTTTTTAGTGAAGGTGGGGCGTAGAAAATTTATTGTGCCTATGTATGAAAGTATGTTGAATGGCGATGAGAAACGTCAACAATGGGCACGTGAGATTTATGTAAAAGCGCGGCCTTCATACCACCCGCTCTCACAGGGTACCTTGGATGCGTTATTCGAAACTAATGAGTAAAACGAACCTTCAGGCTGTCCTGTTCCGGCCATAGTAATTCAAAGGTCCCGCTTCCTGGCGTAGGTTTGGTTGTCGATTCTTCAGGCTTTTTAAAGATGTTTTTCAAGTCTTCTCGTTCCTGTTGAAGGGCTTCTTTGAAGCTACGGTTGATCCGTTCTCGGTCAAGACTTATACACACGTCGTCTAAATTGCAACCTACAATCAGTCGGACGTAAGGTTGGTTTTCATTCTCTGCCTCTCCGATCCAAGTCCCTAAATCTCTATTTGAATTTTTGCCTCGCATAGCGAGATCTTTTAAGCCGAGTCGAACGCTATATCGGAGGTTATCAGTTTCTAGATCTTGCCAGCCGTTCACCCAAAGATTCAGTGCACTATTTTTTACTTCCATTTCAGGGAGCAGGAGTGTATCTCCGTGGACACGAAATGTAGATGCTAGGTATGGAAACTCAATTTTATCCAATTCACCTTTATCAATAAAAGCGCTTAATTCCTGTAGTGGTGCATAATACTGCAACGTACCGCCTTTAATCTCCCCTTCACCTTTGATATCGGTTTTTGTATTGTGCTGTTCCCATTCGCTGTCAAAAGCTAGTGAAACGGTAGCAGTAGCGCTGGCTTCACCCAGCAGATTAGAGGCGTCCAAATCTTCAATATCAAAACTATTGAAGCTGGTAAGCAGTTGGTCCAATTCTATAGACTTCAGGAACAGATCCCCTTTGAACACGTTGTCTGAACCCTCTTCGTACAGTGCCCAATTTCCACCTAACATTCCATCACAACCGTCAATACGCATGGCGTCCCCCATAATCCAGTCGCCGCGATTATAAACGGTACCCACGAGATTCGCGCCATTGAAATCACCTAGCTTAACATGGTCTACCTTCACAGCTACGGAATAATCAAAACTGGTTTCTTCGTCTGATTCGTCATCTTCGAATTCCCAATACAACAAAGGATCGATCGAAAGGGTAGGGCTTTCTAGGCTTAAAACAACCTTAGGGTAGCCGCTTGCTTCTAATGCATTATAGATTGTTCCTGTGACTACGGCTGTGTTTTCTGCACTTTGCAAAAAACACCGATCGATTTGAATATTACGACCGTCGATACCTAATTCCGCTTCGACTTTTTCAAATGAGATGTTACTATTAGCGAGTGTGAAGGCGCCTTCGAAAAAAGAGATATCCCCTTTAAAAATGGGGCTACCGATAGGCGTAAAATCTTCCCAAGAACGAAAACCTTGTGTAAGCGAAATGTTATCACCTTTCCAGAAGCCCATGGGATTCACAAGAAGATCCGTTTCAATGAAATCAAACAGTTCGCTTAGGTTGGATCCGCCTTCTAGATGGGTGTAAAGGGTAGGAGCATCCCCCTTTAATTCGAGGGTACCGGTTATCTTCCCTGTATTGGTTTCCAGTACAAGCGAAGGTATACTGAGCTCAGGAACGCTACCCCAACTCCACTGTCCCTTACAAGAAAGCGAAGGCACTGTAATTCCATTGTAACTCAAAGCAGTATTCTTCGAGTCAAAATTGAGTACCCACTGATCCCAAGTCCCCGTCCAGCGCCAATCTGCGCGTAAGCCGTTGAGTTCAATTTCTTCAGGAATCTCGAACAACGGTACATAGCTAAGTACTTTTGGAATGTCCATTTGTACGGCACTTATCTGTCCCCCATCTTGATTAAGATCTAGATTGATCTGAGCTCCGTCGAGTGTTAAGTCACTTGCAGAAAGCGCCCACTCTTGATCAGTTGTTAGTTCGATACTTCCTGCTATTGGAGCATTAACCAAGAAAACTTTGCCTTCGAGGGTTGCATTAGTAGTAGCTAGATCTGCCCGCATAGATAGCTCTATACGATTCCCAATGAGTCCGGAAGCATAAATTGTGTTTATGGAGCTGCTGTAATATGACCTATCTAAAATGTCGTCATATGTCACATTCACATCAAAAGCTTCGAAGTATTGAAGGTTTATATTAGCTTTTGATGAATCGGTAGTATTTAGTAAATCCCAATTATCGCCTCGACTTGAACGTGTCAAGTGAATTTCACCAGTGTTAACCGCCAATTCTTCGATGGAATAAGTCCCACGAAGTACTTCTAGAACATTCATCCCTAAGCCAACTTCCTCGGCCTTAACTAGCGGATTTTGGCTGCCAAAAGGATCCGCTATGGTAACTGCATTAAGTAAGATGCGTACTCGCGGAAATCCTGAAAAAAGATCTAATTCTATGGTACTCACATCCACAGGTGCTTTCAACTGCTCATTGAGCTTTGAAATACCGCCAGCGATTATTTTGTCTTGGTTGTAATAAAGATAACCTGCACCCCCTGCTCCAACGAGCATGAGGATGAGCGCGAAATATCCTGTAAAAATTAGCGCTCGCTTCACGGGCTACCTGGTTTTTAGAAAATCGACTTCTTTAGGGTCTAGGAAACGCCATTGTCCGCGACTCAGATTCTTCTTCGTAAAGCCTGCGAATGAGACACGGTCCATTTTTTCAATGGTGTAGCCCAACTTATCGAAAATACGATTCACAACACGATGCTTACCACTATGTAAACGTAAACCCACCTCACGTTTCGTACGTTCGTCTATGTATTTTATTTCTTCTACATCTATTTTACCGTCTTCCAGCTCCATTCCTTTTGCGATCGCAGTGAGATGTGTTTTTTGAAGTGGTTTATCTAAAACGACGCTAATGATCTGTACAGCACCGTTTTTCGGGTGCGCCATTTTTTTAGCGAGATCTACGTCATTCGTAAACAGTAAAACGCCGGTACTAGTGCGGTCCATACTACCCACAGGATACAGTCGTTCTCGACACGCATTCCCGACCAGTTCTTCTACAGTTTTCTTAGCTTTCTTGTCAGTGATAGAAGTGATAAAGCCTTTTGGCTTGTTAAGGACTAAATATTTCTTTTTCTCACTTTTAATCAGAGAACCGTTGTATTTAACCTCATCCGAAGGCTGTACTTTGTAGCCCATTGTAACGATCACTTTACCATTGACATGTACAAGCCCTGCAGCGATCAAATCATCTGCTTCACGTCGATTGCAAATACCGGCATGTGAAAGAAATCTATTCAAGCGCATTTCGCCGCTTGTGCTAGCGATATCCTCTGCGTTGCGACGTTTCACACGCTTGTAGTTCGCAGCGCCGCCTTTGAATTCTTTTTTTGTACCGCTGTTACTTTCGTCATTATCAAACGAACGTGGACCTCTGCTTCCTTCAGCAAATCGGTTAGTTGTGCCGGTTTTTTTTGGGCTTCTGTTGTTGGAGCGACTGTTGCGCATGGCGTAGTACTTTTTTGCAAAGGTAGGCGGTCTTGCTTCAGCACAGGCAGTTACGTGGAACTTTAGTTAACAGCGAGGGGGATTATTTCTGGATTTGGATCCTCACCTTGATAGGCAACAAGGAGCAATTGAATTTCCGTGCAATCAAAGGCAAGTAGAAGTGGCACACCTGCTTGCATTAGTCTTTGGCATTGACGATCACTCACCCAATTTTCATAGTTTATAATGCGTGATGAGCGGTATTTCACTTCCACTATGTACAAACAGCAGTCTAGCTGGGTAACTAGATCAATCTGCGAACGCCCCGATCTGTAGTTTCGATACAGCAAGGTATGTCCCATGCGCAGCAATAGTTCTGCGGCGCGTTCCTCGTAAATTTGATACGTCTTCATTTTAATAAGATGGCGAAGGTTCACGACGTATCCTACGATTGTGTAGAACTTAAAGATTTACATGCTTGCATTGCAAAACAGCATTTGCGTATTCGAAATACTGTAAGTCAACTGGGTTATATGCTTTGTAGAATGATTGGCCAATTTTCTTTGCCATGACCGATGATAGGGTTAGAAAAGACAGGGACACCTTCAGCTTCAAAATGCTTCTTTAAGGTTTGAGTAATATCATTACCCCATGGGATCACATGGTCATGTATATCTGAAAACTCACCTAAAATTACAGCACGTAACCCACTAAATATGCCTCTACGTCGAACCGACAAAAGCATGCGGTCAAGGTGGTAATGGTATTCGTCTAGGTCTTCAATGACGAGCACACAATCTACTAAGCTGGGGAGACTGGGGGTGCCTATAATGCTGGAGATCACACTGAGGTTACCCGCTATGATTTGTCCATGAATATTTTTAGGCAAAACACAATGCAACGCATCTTCTTTGCCGCGCAGAACATCAAACGTTGCGGCAAGCGCGTCTGGATGGGTTGTAGAAAAACTAATAGGCATGGGAGCGTGCAGTGTGGCAATCCCTTTTTGGACCCCATGACAGAGGAAGGTGGTGAAATCGGAAAAGCCAATCAGCCATTTGGGCTGTGCAATCAAGGCATCCCAATCCACTAAGTCCACAATTTCCGCACTGCCGTAGCCTCCTCTAATGTTCCAGATCGCTTTGATGTCCGGATTGTGGACGAGCGCATTAAAGTGCGCTACACGTTCTGCAACCGTTCCCGCTACCTGATGGTGCTGTTGAGAAATTTCTGGTGAATAGTAACAGTTAAAGCCTTCAGTCTCAATCACACGTCTGGCGATAGCGAGCGATTCATCAGTGGCGAACCGGGCTGTAGCGCTGATTCCAATAGTATCGCCGGGCTGTAAAAAACTGGGTACGGATTGTTTCATTAGCCGAAAAATACCCAATAAAAGCGCATTATCTTCGCGGTAAGCTGTAAACGTTTTAAAAAAGCATGAGTTCGAACAAAAAAATCATGGTTACTGCGGCATTGCCGTATGCTAATGGCCCCATTCATATAGGCCACCTCGCGGGGTGTTACCTTCCTTCAGATATCTACGTGAGGTATTTGCGAATGCGTGGACGTGATGTAAAGTTTGTTTGTGGTTCAGACGAGCATGGAGTGCCTATTACGATCAAGGCGAAAAAAGAAGGCATCACCCCGCAGGATGTGGTAGATCGTTACAATGGAATGATGAAAGGTGCCTTTGAAGAATTTGGAATTTCCTTTGACCACTACAGTCGTACCTCTAGCGGCCAGCACCATAAAAATGCGCAGGAATTTTTTAAGAACCTCATGGATAAGGGGGCGCTTGTAGCTAAAGAAACACAACAATATTATGATCCTGAAGCGGGTCAATTCTTAGCGGATCGATACATCACAGGAGAATGTCCGAAATGTCGCGCAGCTGATGCATATGGAGATCAGTGTGAGAGTTGTGGAACCTCATTAAGCCCAACGGATCTTATCGCACCCAAATCCACGTTGAGCGGATCTATACCAGAATTACGCAATACGACCAACTGGTTCTTACCGTTAGATGAATTATCTGATGAGTTGAGGGCGTTTTTAGAAAGCCGTGAAGGCTGGAAGCCAAACGTAATGGGGCAATGTATGAGTTGGTTAAATTCCGGTGATGGATTGCAACCGCGAGCCATGACACGCGATCTCGACTGGGGAGTACCTGTGCCGGTCGCTGGGGCTGAAGGAAAAGTCATGTACGTTTGGTTTGATGCACCTATAGGGTACATCAGCGCTACACAGGAATTACTCCCGGATACTTGGGAAGCATATTGGAAAGGTGATGATGCAGAAATCATCCATTTTATTGGGAAAGACAACATCGTTTTTCATTGTATAATCTTCCCTGCGATGCTTCAGCAGCATGGAGAATATGCCATGCCTACGGCTGTGCCGGCAAATGAATTCTTGAATTTGGAGGGTCGTAAACTAAGTACTTCCAAGAATTGGGCGGTTTGGTTGCATGAATATTTACAGGATTTCCCAGGGCAGCAAGATGTTTTGCGCTATGCATTGACCGCAACGATGCCCGAAACCAAAGACAACGACTTCACTTGGGCAGATTTCCAAACCCGTAACAATAGTGAATTGGTAGCAGGGCTGGGTAATTTTGTAAATCGTGTAATGGTACTCACGCACAAATATTTTGACGGCGAGGTTCAAGAGCCTGGTGTACTAACGGATTCCGATCGTGAAGCTTTAGCGACAATGACACAATGCGGTCGTAGAATTGCAAAGTCATTGGATGCCTTTAAATTCCGCGATGCCTTAAATGAAGCTATGAATGTGGCACGATTAGGTAATAAATACCTGCAAGAGCAAGAACCATGGAAGGTGTACAAGCAAGATCCTGCACGAGCGGGAGCCTCATTATACATTGCTACACAAATCATGGGTATTGCATCCATAGTTTTTGAACCTTTTCTTCCAACCACTGCCTCAAAATTGCGCGGAATGCTAAGCCAGAACGGCGTGCCAAATTGGGAGCAATCCAATCAAGAAATCGTAGTTCCTGCAGGAACACAATTGGGCGAAAGCTCCTTATTATTCTCAAAAATTGAAGACGAACAAGTTGAGGTGCAACGTCAAAAGTTGCTAGCATCGGCTGCAGCAAATGAGGCAGCAAAGGCACCTTCAACTACTGAAAAGACGCATATGGCACAGAAAGACGATATTTCTTTTGATCAATTCATGTCTATGGACTTGAGAGTGGGAACCATTCTCGAAGCAGAACGCGTACCTAAAGCGGACCGTCTATTGAAGTTTTTGGTAGATACAGGATTAGATCAACGTACGATAGTTTCAGGCATTGCCGAGCATTTTAGCCCAGAAGAAATGGTGGGTAAAAAGGTGACGGTACTAATGAACTTACCACCGCGTAAGATTCGAGGTGTTGAAAGTCAGGGTATGTTGTTAATGGCAGAAGATGGTGACGGAAGCTTGAGATTAATGGCTCCAGAAAATGGTGCCGATAGCGGCGCTGTAATCGGCTAATTAACCGATATTCGCCAACTAAAGTTTGGCTCCGTAGTTCAACGAATAGAATGCAGGTTTCCGGAGCCTGAGATAAGGGTTTGATTCCCTTCGGAGCTACTAAAAGCCTCAGTCTACGCTGGGGCTTTTTTATGAGCGAAATTATGGGAAATAAAAAAGGCCCCCATTTCTGGAGGCCTTTGGAATGTACTGATATAAACTTAGAGCTGTTTTACATTTACAGCGTTTAATCCTTTTCTTCCTTCTGTCAATTCAAACTCGACACTGTCGCCTTCTTCGATTTGGTCAACCAAACCTGTTACGTGTACGAAGTACTCTGTGTTTGACTCGTCGTCTTTAATGAAGCCAAATCCCTTGTCTCCGTTAAAGAACTTTACTGTTCCTTGATTCATAATATAATTTAAAGTGCAAATGTCGACTAATTAATTAAGCACCCGACATTTTTTCTAAGTTATTTGTTTTTAGAGGGTTTGTATTCACTGAAATAGAATAGTGTCGAACCGCAGAGAGTCATTGGTCATACTAAGTCTAGTTAATGCACTAATAATAATTGGTGCTTTTCCCCATCTGAGTTTAGCACCTCAAGAATATAGCTGCCTGAACTCAATAAAGGCAATTGCACTTTGCCATGCATTGCTTTTGCACTGAATAGACAGTGTCCGGTCATAGAGAAAATTTGAACGTCCGAAGCTAAAGGCAGCTCAACCCAAGTGATTCCAGTACTAGGATTTGGATACATTTTTACTGGGGCAGACTCTTTTTCCTGAAGAGACATCTGCGCTGGGTTATAAATATTCAATGCCACGTTAACATTCTTGTAGCTTACGTTACCTGTACTATCAATGTTTATCGTATCGCAATACGTACTCGTGCAGGTCATGGTACCAAAGGCAGTACTGTCGACTGCACTGAGTGTTACACAAACTTCATAGCTCCCAGCCGTAGTGTACATATGTGAAGGATAAGCACCTACAGCGGAGGTGCCATCACCAAAGTCCCAAACGTAAGACACTGTGGCATTTTGCATAGAACTGTCTACATATGAGGTGTTGTAAAGAACAATCTGGCCCATACCTGTGAGCGTAGTATCTATGCCATATTGAGCTACACAGCCCGTGGTATTTGATCCGCCGCCTGTACCTCCACCTCCTGAGCCAGAACTACCACAAACCACAAAACCTGTGTTCACGGAGAAATATTGCGGTGTATTCATGCTGTATGCGGCTGATGAGCTTTGCCAATTCCCTGTGCAACTGTCAAGGGTTTGTATCAACAAAACACCACTAGATCCGTATAAAATTAACGTGTCGTTGTAATTTCCGTTTGCATCTGTCAGTAGTGTCACTGTCGTTCCTCCTGTTGCGGTATTAGTAGAATCATTGACGATCACTGGATAGTTAGGTATGCCCGCTCCTGAAGCAGAATCTATAACGTAACCAGAGAGAATTACGGTATGTGTTATTTGACTCCAAGCGGAAAAAGAAAGGGCTACAGAAAGGATGAGTAGTTTTAATTTCATGATTTTTTCGGTATTAGAAACTCCCTCAAAGGTACGTGTGATTTTATTTTTTAATTACACAATTGAGTAAATAGAAAGTTAATTGAGCTAGCGAAACGTTCACTACTTATATTTGCATCCCGTTTGGGGCCATTAGCTCAGTTGGTTTAGAGCGCTGCCTTGACAGGGCAGAGGTCACTGGTTCGAATCCAGTATGGCTCACTTTACTAGACAAACCCCCGGTATTTACTGGGGGTTTTTGTTTTCCAACAGATACGTTTTCATAAGATTTTCTGAATCTGCCTTACCTTTTCATTATATTCGAAAGGAGTTAAAAAATAACCTCTTATGCGATTTTTAATGCGGCTCATGGTGTGTACTGTTTTTTGCATCTGCTCACATCTTTCCTTGGCATTAAATGAAAATATACATGAGGTCATAGACACATGTGTCCAAGAGCCTAATTGTTCCTTTAATTATGACTTTGAGGAACATGAAGTATCAAATGTACCGGGATTAAAGTCATATGTTTTTAGATGCTTTCCGCTTTATGCAGAAGGCATTCTTACTATGAATAATGGAGATTCAATCTACGTTTCTCAGGGTGCTTGTGAACACTTTTATTGGGAAGCATTACTTCACACAAAACGAAAAATCAGTGATTACAATTCCGAAATACTCGCGTTCGCTGAATTATTCACTAGACACATGAGTACGTACAATATTGAACGTACGCTTACTCAACGCGGAACAATACAGCCCATGTCTGATACAGCCAGTATAGATATACCGGTTCAAGATATCCATGATTACTTAAATGAATTTTTAATAAGGATCACTTTATCCAGTGAGAATGTGACACAATTTAGAGTGTCCTATTATGGAGGATAAGAGCTGCTGTACCTTAAACTAAACCCTCTCCATTTTTATGGCGCAAATTATTCATGCTATTTCAGGTCCTAGAAACATTAGTACCGCTGCGATGTACAGTTTTGCGCAACGTCCAGGGTGTTCAGTATTTGATGAGCCCATGTATGGTACGTTTCTCCAAAAAAAAGGGCTGAACCACCCGGGACGAATAGAAACGTTAGAAAAGTGGCCCAGAGACGCAGCGAGTGCAGGTGATGAAGTTCGAAAATTAGCCCAAAAAAGCGACGAAGTATATCTTAAGAACATGGCGCAACATATGGTAGATGAGCCATGGGATTGGGTTGATCAGAGCGCTTTCATTTTTTGGATTCGACATCCTCGAAAAGTCGTTCAAAGTTTTGCAAAGGTTATTCCTAATGTAACAGCCGAGGATATAGGTTTAGATCAAGAATGGCAGCAATGGCAGAAGGTTGAGCGTTTGCCGGGGACGAAAATCATTGTAGATTCGGATGAAATGTTAGCCGACCCTGCACGCACGTTGCCTAGGATTTGCGAAGCACTTGAATTGGTCTGGCGCCCGGAAATGTTGAGTTGGCCAGCAGGTGCTAAAACGTATGACGGACCTTGGGCAAAGCACTGGTACAGCAACGTACACCAAAGCACAGGATTTGGTCAACCAAAGATGCTGCCAGAACCGTTGATTTCCGGACACGAAAAAGTCGTTGATGCAACTTTACCCGCCTACCTTTCCTTATTTTCAAATCGATTTAAATTTTAGACATGCTACAGCAATTTGACCCTAGAAATAAAAATATCAAAGTGTGGGTAGGCCACAGATTAGTGGAACGAGCAGATGCTAAAGTTTCGGTATTTGATAGCTCAGTTCAAGGCGGCGATGCCGTTTGGGAAGGAATGCGTGTCTATCAAAAAGGAGTATTCTGTTTGGAACGCCATTTGGATCGACTTGAGGATTCTGCGCGAGCTATGGCTTTTGAATCCATTCCAACGCGTTCCAGTATAAAATCGGCCATTAAAGCTACATTAGAAGCCAATGGCATGACCAAAGACACACACATTCGATTAACGCTAACCCGCGGCGAGAAAATCACCTCAGGTATGGATCCTAGGTTGAATCAAAGCGGCCCTACTTTGATTGTATTGGCAGAATGGAAACCGCCAGTATATGATAACGAAAGCGGAATACGTATAATGACGAGCGCTATTCGTCGTAATAGTCCCATGCATGTAGATTCTAAGATTCATCACAATAATCTGATTAATAATATTTTAGCTAAAATTCAAGCCAATCATGCTGGTGTAGATTCGGCATTAATGCTGGACAACCTTGGATTTATTTCTGAGATGAATGGTACAAATATTTTTATGGTGAAAAACGGGACTTTGCTTACGCCCACGGCTGATGCTTGTCTTCATGGGATTACACGCGGATTAGTGATAGAGCTGGCTCGCGAAAATGGTATGGTCGTCGAGGAGCGAAATATTTCCTTAACAGAATTATACGCTGCGGACGAGGCCTTTGGAACGGGTTCCATG
>Ga0206677_10003014_pt1 | contig 14436 bp, 4 predicted proteins | sample M130m12015metaG_FD_155475 | JGI IMG/M metagenome (GOLD analysis project Ga0206677, IMG submission 155475) | Ammonia-oxidizing marine archaeal communities from Monterey Bay, California, United States - M1 30m 12015 | ecosystem: Environmental > Aquatic > Marine > Intertidal zone | place: USA... | reverse complement strand
TCTTCAATGCACAAATGAAGCAAAGAAAGCATCGCGAGTGGGAAGCTTTGCCCTTCTTTTTGTTCAATGCAAAAGTCGACTTCTGATGCTTGGACCGTTGGTTTGCCACCGTATTCGGGCACGTGCTTAGGGCAGGTCCAAAACGCTCCGAGCGAATGCTCCACGACGCCTTTCATGAAGAATTGAAGGACATTGGGTTGCCAGGGTGGACCAAGTTGTTCCACACCGATTCCAACTGTTTTCTCGTAGTGCTCAACAAGCGAGCCTGGCGTCACCCAGTCTTCGTATTCGATGCACATGTCGAAGCTGAAGGTGTGGCCATAATCGCCGGTCACCTTGATGGTATATCCGTCGATGGCGATGGCAGGTGAATCGTGCATGAACTGCATAAGTCCAAGCCAGTGTTCCCTTTCTGCAACCGCTTCTGGCGGTTCAGTATCAGGTTCTCCAAACGTGAGATAATCGTCAAGAGAAGTGAGCACCAATTCCCATTCAGGCCATGTGTCCCAATCATTGCCTTCTGCGATGTTGTGTTGATTGTAGGCTGAGAAAATCTGCATGAATTTCTCAGGCAATTGCAGGTTGCCATTGTGGTCGATGAGTTCATCTGGGTCGGTGTATCCTTGCTGGACAAACCAATTTTCGTGTTTCATGTTTATGTTGTGTATTTTTTTGGTCATTGTATCCTTTCCTTTTTGTGTTCTTTGTTGGTTTTGGGTCAAAGCAGGCAGAGGTACCCGGATTCGAACCGGGGTCCAGGGATCCGAAGCCCCTGATGCTATCCGCTACACCATACCTCCATGCTGCTTTCAAACAGTGAAAACGCATATGCAATGTTGGAAAAGAGCGACAACGCCCTTTCTGTGGTTGCATAAGCAGCGTTTACTGCCAAACCCAGATCAGTCGCACTAACTGCGATGACGGAGGGTCCGCATCAACGAAAATAGAATGTTGAATTTTGGTCCCCTCATACTTGCTCACCTGTTCCGGTACATCTCACCATAAGCGGACCTCCCATAAAAAACTTTCGCTCAGTGAAGCCTTTTCTGAGCATAATCTACTCCTGCGCACGCAGAAAGTAACATTATCGCGCCCGCACGCGAGGCATACATAGAGGAAAATATCAATCTCACACAGCATTTGCAAACAAAAGAAGGGATGCCGTCAGAAACATGCCGATTAGGTTGCACTTTATTTGTAATGCCTGCCACGCCTCGGATTGCTTTCTGAAGTATGCGCCATTCTCCCGTTGAAGTTTTTCTATTCTGATGTGCGTTGGATGTTTTGGATTGTCGACCCAACCAAAATACAAACCAGGAGCCCTTTTTTTTCGAATCGTTTCTATATGCTTGGACCCACCTGGCCAATTTTGTGCTACGTAACTGGCAGACCTGCCGTTCCTTGGTCTCGACTCATAGCTATTTGTCACATTAAACCCAACCTTGAAACAAACATAATCGCGAATGATTAACCCCACTAAAGAAGTAAAAACTAGACTGATGAACGCAACACTAACTAAAAATAAGAATTTCATGATCAAACCATCATTTGCAGTAACCAGTCCAGTGCCAATGTAGCAATTCAAAATTACGCTAAACCATATCGGAAAATCAGTCTGGAGAGTCTCTTCTGGTGCATCTGCTTGGCGAATACGAATGTAGTCTTCACGTTCCGAGGGGGAGGTGTCGGGTAATGTCCACAGCAATATTTCAGCGAAAGAACGCATGGACCTAATAATTCGGCAACCGTTTATCAGCATAGCGCATCCAAAAGCAAGTGGGCTCAATTGAATCAAGGGTAAACCAACACATCGGACCCTTCGGACCACTGCTTATGCTTCTTCATGCACAGCTTGAACGCCTCACTTTCGAGGTTTTTCGCCAACCAATCAAGCACATGACTCCAAGGCTGAACATCAAACCAATCCCGATCGTGATTGGCAAATTGCCTGACAAATGGGAATAAAGCATCGCTCAAGGCCTCACTGAGCGGTGCCTCACTCCCGAGTCGTTCATCCAAATCCATCAGGTAAGCCGAAGCAAGAGTGCGTTGCTGGATTTCGTCAACATCCTCGTATCGGTTGGGATATTTGTAACGATCAAGGTGGAACTTGAATTCGTCATCATTGCGTGAAATCCAATGCTGTTCTTCTTCTGACAACGTCCAATGAAGGATATGTTGCATGATTTCAAGGCTCTCTTCAATCACCGTAGCATCTTCCAGCAACAGAACAGGAACCGTGCCTTTTGGTGAAACTTCCATCATGTGTTCGGGCCGATCTCGAAGGATGACTTCGCGAAGTTCCACTTGGAAGTTCGTACGGACAATGGACATGCGAGCGCGCATGGCGTATGGACATCTGCGAAACGAATAGAGAATTGGAAGTTTATCCATGCCGAACACGTTTTCCTCTAAGTTTTGAGATAAAAATCAGGGTCGCCAGAGAAAAGAAAATCATCGCTCCCATGACCCTTATTGGGTCCAAGAACTTCTCAGTTGCGAGCACCGAGGTCGAGCCAGATAAAGCGTCGATATTTTGCTCTCCCTTAGGATAGAGGTTGTCCAGAAGTTCGGAAACCGGATCGCTAGGAGCCGGTAAGTCACCCATGGCAATGCGATCCCAATCTGGAACGGATTTACCTAAACTAGGTGTAATGCCTTGCACTCCATATTGAGCATCGAACATGTCTTGGATAAATGCGTCTTGCTGATCAGGTGTCATGGATTTACAAGGTGCACAACGGCTATTAGGGCCAAAATATTTGTCACGCAACAAGGCCTTGGTTTCATCTGGAAATAGTCGCTGCATTGTCCCGATTTCATGAGGAGATTGCCGCATTCCCCCTTTGCCATCATGAAGAATCGGCTCATACTTGGACGTGACTTTCGGTGGATTGTGCAAACCCCTTGCCCAATCCCTCTGAGTATCATACAACTTCGCAGCATCCTCAGCACTCACACCAGTGGTATCCCTTATGAAATCAATATACTGTTGACGGTTCTCAGGGGATTCTGGGCTGAGATAATTTTGAGTAAACCGTTCTTTTTGATACTCATCATAAGATTTACCATGTCTTTTTGCCGCCTCTGCCATTTCATCCCGAAGTTTTGATGCGTCGCTGTAACTCTTACGATCGATGATTTCAGCACTAACAATCTCTCCATTGGCGTCTTTGCGAACACGAACAAGATCTTGGTCATATTCTATGTCACATTTAGCCACTGTTTGCTTACAGGAACCAGGAGCGATTGTTGTCATTGAAGAACCGTCGGGCCCGACAACATGGCCAACTTGGCTCAATTCATCCAACGTACCCTGTATTTTATTGGAATTTTTATTCAGACCACCTGCTTTAGTGAATATGGTGTCACCAAGTTGGTTCATATGTGCTCTCTGAATATCTGCACCATTCTCTAAGTGCTTGAATCCGTCCATTTGCTTGAACAAGGACGGGTCTGAGATGGCACCTCTCGCAAGACGTAACCCTTCTTTTGCCTCCTTAAGTGGTACTTTGCTCAACTTTCCACTCTTTTGGAGCCCATCCATGAAGTCTAATCCACGAGAGAGTCGATGTGCCCCCGGAGCGTCCAGTTTTTTACCAAACCAGGAGTATCCTTTCCCTATGACTTGGAAAATCCCCTTGAAATTAGAGGTACTCACAGCACCGCGCAAAAGGACTGAGGATGCCAAGAAATCCGCACCAAGAAGTAACTTCTTTGGAAGGGAAACGAGGCTCTTAATCCAACCACCCATGGTCAAAAGAGGGTTTTTGGCAAACTTTGCCGCACTGTTTTTCATGTCTCCAAGAGAATCTGTAACATGACCAAAGAAACTCGCCAGAGAGGCTCCATCCTCGCCTTTCTGAAGGGCTCTTATCGTTTTGAACGCTGCAGGCCCCATCGTTTCAACAACAAGAGTAAGCGCAATGTAGCCAATCAAAAAGGCACCTAAGAACGAATTGTTTGACAAGTTATCTTGAAAGGGAGAAAGACTCATCGCCATATCCCAAAGCGACTTACCGACTTTCTTGACAGTCTCTTTAATTGCACTAAAGCTAAATGAATCAATCAATGAACCAATAGCTGCAGCCACTCCGGTCACAGTATCGATGAAATCGAAAAGAAGTGTGATAATCAGTTTGCCAATCGAGATCACCATATCAAATGCTTCTTGAAGCACTGTAAAAATTGAATAAATGAAGCCAACCACCGTCGCACTTGCTGTTTTTAGCGCAGGGTGCAAGTCCATTGCGAAGTTGGCCAGCGATGTCGTGACCCTTGATTTCAAACTGCTGTAATTCGCAACCGAAGTCTCGTGAACCATGCCAAAGGCATCCGTTGTTTTGACAAATACTTCCACGTTCGAAAACAAGTTGATGTCCTTCAAGGTGTATTGAACCACGAAAGTTTGCCCAGTGTTCGCTTCAAGTTCACCATCGGCCAACTTTGACACCGGCGCTGGTATGATGATGTCACGTTCAGAACCTTTTTGGATGACAACTTCAATTGATTCTAAATTAGGTTCATCAACGGTGAAAAAGAGTTCATATGTTGTTTTTAGGAAGGGTTGTCCGACCACCGTAGGTTTGATCGCTTCGATGACGGGTGCGTCCAGTTCAACCATCAATGGATCTTGTCCATCGTGCTCCGATTCGAACAGATCTGAAAGACCATCCCCGTCAGTGTCACTGTCATGTGGGTCTGTCCCTTGTATGAACTCTCCAAGGTCGGTAAGACCATCCCCATCACTGTCAAGGGAAGTTGATGATGGATACACCCACCTCGTCGAAATCATTGGCGGAGGGGTGTCATCGGGATTTTCGTTTTGTTCTTGAAGGAATTCATTAAGCGCTGAGAGTTGATCCACATGAGAAATGTAGGCAACCTCCCAACCCTCATTTTCAATCTGATCCGTCAGACCATCTCCATCGGAGTCGGCAAGGTAACCAAAACCACGCTCTTCTGAGTTCAGTTCTCCATCATGGTTCCAGTCAAGTTCTGCAAAAGTAGGGAATTCATAGTTCATATCGAATGAATACATGTTCGAAGAACCATCCTGGCTTTCTGTAACCCTAAATGACTGATCGACAACGATGGTGAGTGAACTAAATTCAGAAATGGGCGCAAAGTCCACCGAAGCGTTGGCACCGGCGGGAAGGGATGGGAACGCCAATTCCTCTGAAAACGCTCCGTTCAGGTACACAGAAGTCGTGAACGGAACTGTTCCGCTCGCCCCAGAATTCACAACCTGAACTGAAAGGTTTCCATTCTCAAGAATCATCGTATTTTGAAGTTCTAAATTCGGAAGAACCTCCGGGCAGGAAACGCGTTTTATTTCGCTCGTAATCCCACCCGGTAGGGGACTAATTTCAACCCCTTGTTGATTGAAGGCTTTGAGTTGGATTCCGTAAGTGTTTTTACACGCATCGAGCGGCCAATTCATCATCACAGTAATCGTTTCCATCACTCCAATCTCGAGCGACTCAAGGTTCACCTTGGCTTGGAGGTCGACCCCGCCTCCTCCATCGGGCATGATGAGATGGAGGTAGCCGTTGTTCATGCTCGAACTTCCAACCACATCGATAGTTACGGTGACTGACTGGCCAGGCACCGGTACATCTGGACTTACGTCCCAGCCCGAAATGAAATCTGTACCATCAAGGGGATGGACTGCGTTGATGAACAATTGTTCAACACCCACCTGATCGATGTACTCTCCTTTGTGAAGAATCGATGAGGTGATGTTCACTGTGTGTTCACCCCAGCGATCAAAAACAACAAACAGTTGCTTTTCCAATGTTTCACCCGGCGAGAGCCAGCCTGACAAATTTTGAGTGGAAATTGAGTTGCCACTCATTGTCATCTTGTATGGAATGTTGCGGCCTAAATCATGGCTCATTGAGCAGGTGATTTTCGTTTGGCTCACATTGATCAGCGATGAAGTCTGGCAGGACAGATCCATGACTGCTTCCTTGATTTCAAGAGTAAATTCTAATTTATTGATGGTGTATTGATCATCGTTTCGACTGTATGTGTCGTTACCAAGTAACCTTGATTCAATGGAGTATGTTGTGGCATCCGGCAATTGCCCGGTATCAATTTGAACCTGAATGGTCGAAGAGATGCCCGCTCTCAATGTCACTTGATGTTCAAAGACTGCGTAATCTGTTCCGTCGTACCCAACACCAATCTGTACCGTTCGGTTTTGTGAACATTCTGACAATTGACCAAGAGCCTCAACGGTGATGGTCATAGGGACGCTGTCACCGGATTGAACCGTGGAAAGAGTTCCAATAGAATTGTGCGAGATCTCTGCATCAAGCATAGAGCGAATCGTTTGAAATGCATTTGAAACAAGTAAGGTGTGATCTTCGCCTACACGATCATTGACAACAAAATAAATGTCCCAATGAACCGAATCACAAGTCAGGAAAGTTCCATTGTAGGAGAAGAGTTGCGATGCCGATGGCGCCAGAGTTGTTCGGCCACTGGAGAGGACAATTCGCTGTCCATTGTCTCTGTGTGAAGCTTCGATTCTCCAATCCAAGGGTTCAACGCCATTGCCTAAATTTTGAACCTTGCCTAAAATGAATAACTGCTCATCATCAGAGTGGAGTTCCACTTGTTCAGCACCCTCGGAAAAGGAACTGTTCAATTCAAGCAATTGGAGGGCCACATGAACTGGCCATGGGGCGAATTGTCGAAGGGGTAAAGCATCATGGTACGTGGCATGGCTAAAGTCGCAGTAAAGAAGGCCAAAATCATCAGAAGAAGGAAGGGTAAATCGGACATCAATCTCTGAGTTTGTTTGCGGTAACACTTCTGTGAAGTTTGACAGATTAAAGGAGTCAAACCCGTCACAAGCAAGTATGAATTCTGCAACACCTGAGAGGGCTCCAGTGTTCGACACATTTGTGGAAACTTGAATGGTTTGGCCAGGGTGAACTGGGAGGCCGGTGTCTGATTCGTTCCATGCTGTCGAATGGACTTCAATCTCATCAGAAGCAGGTCCAACTACGAGGCTAAATTGCTTAGAATAAGGTTGGTCGGAAGAACCGTTCATACTTGATTCAAGTGTAAGAGTTGCAGTTCCAATTTCAAGAGTAGAGGTGTTGACAAGAACAGAAAAGGTGGAACCTTGTTGAGGGCTAAGTTGGGTCAATGACTGACCTAAGATTTCACGCCCATCATCAAAGATTGTTGTCCTGATCACTCCAAATGTGGCTCCGCTGTTGAGTGCGATCCCATCGACCATCAAGGTTGAGCCTTGAGAGACGGAATGTTCAGTTGTGGCGAGTGAAATTGTAAAATCATGCCCGATTTCAGGAAGTAAAACTGGTATTGATACCGAAGAGTATGAGATTTCTGTTTCGTCTGCGATCGAAGTCTGTACGGTTTGAATAGAAAGATAGGTGTTGTCGTACGCATCAAAATCAGCGGGCACATAGACTTGAAATTCAAATGCAGCATCCGTCTCAACACCGGACTTAACAACCATTTGAGTTTGAGCGAGTTGATGTTCATGGTGTTCGCTCGATAGTATGAGAGAAATATCAAGAATGATGTTTTCTTCAACCACACCAGAGAGTTGAAGGCATAAGTCGTTCCATTCCCCCCGCTGAAGGGTGAGGATTGGGGGTGCCACATCGGGACACTCCCCATTTACTGCTCCAAAGGTAACAAATTCTAGTTCTTCCAACTCATTGGCTTGGGCAACAAAGGTTTGCAGATGCACACAGCACATCACGGCGACAATGAACAAGGCAACTCGAGGTGCTGATTGATGTTCACGGCTCATCATTCAATCCCCCTTCACTAGATTCAATCGCTCTGGCTCACCCGATGTGTCGCTCTCTGCCTCTAAGAGCAGGCTTTCAAAATCATCTTCTTTGGCCACAGAAGTTGGTGGTTGAAGAGCATCAGGAAGCGGTACAGGAAGCTCGATTTGTTTGACCTCTGGAGGTGTTTGAGGTTCAGAAATTCCTGGCTGTGATAATGTTCCTTGGTCGATTCGGTCTTTCTTTCGAGTGAACATGAAGCCTAACACCAGCAACAGCAACGCAATTCCGCCTCCACCTGCCAAAGCCTCAGAAGGTATTGACCCCAAGAAACCTTGATCATCGACTTGGGGCGGTTCGAAACTTAACTCATAAGTTTCTGTTGACTTTACGAAACCATTTTGATCCGTGCATACGAGTTGAACTGCTGCCACCGTAGCGTTCACTGTTACGGGTAACCTGGAAGCTTCGTTCGGTATGAGAATTTCCTTTTCACCAAGGAGGCATGTCGAAGCTATTTCTGTTTTTGCGTTGGCATTACGGATAATATCAAACTGCAGTTGGGTCGTATTTCGAGGCAACGGATCTTCAGGCGCAGCCCAAGTAAAATCTGGCCCGAGGTATTCATTGGCTTCACAGGTCATGTTCCCATGATTTGGCATGTAACCCGTAGGGCATTGCCCGAACTCAAGTACCTGAGAAGTGATGTAGGTCTGCCCGTAAGAAGTGGTTGCCCGGAGTTGAATGACAATTCTGTTTTGTTGTTCAAATGAAAGGTTATTTCCCTTTAGCAACTCAAGCACATAAATTTGGATGATGTTATTTGAAGTGGCTTGGACCGTTCCTTCGAACACAAGATCGGTGGAAAATGATAGTGCCTGTGACTTTGAAAGGAGTTCCCATTCAAATCCAGGCTCAATGTGGATGAACTGTTTTGCTTGGAAAGTCAATCGAACATCAGATGCTTCACCAATCAGTGGGTAACTCACTTGACAGACACCATCATCATTCAGTTCATCAACGCAAATAATCTCAACACTTCGGTCAGCGCGCATGAAAATGAGGTTGTATGTTTGGGTTTCCGCGTTGCCCCACATGTCTCGAGCAATGATGGAAAGTTCGTGCGGTTTTGTAACATCAAGGTCCACATCTGCGAGTGAGAGGTCGAATCCATTTTGTGTTACATCAAGCGTTGACAACGAACTCATTGGCAAGCCATCATAACGAACTGTGAGTTCACCAATGTCATTTTGGAAATCAATTGGGTTCCCTTGGAAGTCTTCTACGAAGCATTGAATTTGTTTACTACCGCTTGCAAAGAGAAGGGCATTCATCTCTGCACTCTTATCGAGTATTGTCGTCCCCCCATTTGTTTGGAACCTGCACCCGACCTCTGGGGGTAAGTTGTCAATGAGGACAGAGACGATTTGTGATGATGAGGACCAGGTATTTCCTGCCTCGTCGGTTGTTTCTAAGGAAATGGTATAACTTCCAGTTTCAAGTTCAAGCACATAGGATTCATCTAAAATTGAACTGTAAGAGAAGGTCTCTACCTCTTCACCATTCACCAACAGTCTGGCCATGCCGGGAGACAATTCACCTAAGCTTCCGTTCAAGCTTAACTCTACGAAACCGTCTCCGTATTGGCCGTTTGAAGGGGAAATTTCTAACTCGAGGGGATCTGGCTGAGCGTCCACAAGTTGCTGGATTGAGCAAGTGGAGGAAAGCCCAGCCTGCGAAACAACAAGAGCCGAGATATGGTTCGTACCGTTCTCCAATTCAACAAGAATAGAGTCAAATATTTCCCCTTGAGCAAGCCCATTAATTTCAAGAGAGGCCGTATAGCCAGATGGTCCAGAAGACACTTCGTTGTTCAAAGTACGTGTGAGCAGTTTCGACCATGCATTAGACGCTGTGTCTCCTGTCAACACACATTGTGGGACAATGGTATCGACATTGACCTCCAAAGTAGTGCTTGATACAAGGCCGCCATGATCGCTGGCTGTGAATTGAATCGCATTTAGACCGTTGAGCAGAGGAAGATAGTTTGCACCTTGGGAGGCCTGATACGTTACGCCGTTGACCACAAAGACCCCTGTAGGTCCTGAATCGATCATGTCAGAAAATGAGACATCTACCTTCGCAGTACTTTGATTCAACCATCCATTTAACGCAGGTGTTTCGAGTGTGAATGGTCCTATTACGGGGGCGACTCGATCCAAAATAAATGTCCGATTCCAATGAAGTACATTTGCAGCATGGTCAACGGCGCGTACCTGAAGATCGTGCTCTCCGTCCTGGAACGTTGAAAAATTGAGGGGGTAAAAATTTAATTCCGTGGAATCAGAAAGGAGCACGCCGCCAATGGAAATGCTAACTTCTGAAACCCCAGAATGAGTATCAAACAGATCAAGGTTGAGGTCGAATTGACTCGTATTCAACACATTTGGGAATTGAGGGTACGTGAGAAGAGAAGGGGCGGTTGAATCGATGTATACTTGCTCTTTGCATGAAACGGTATTTCCTCCTTGATTAGAAGCTAGAACTGAGACATTGTGGTAGCCATCCAAAGATGAAGGTAAATTCACCGTACCAGGCATTTGGACATTCATAAGACTACCATCGTATTTGACAGTGTAAACTACGTTTGAAACTGAGCCATTCAGTTGAACATCAAAGTAAAAACTCGGTGGTGTTGGAGTCCAACTGGCAGGTGAAACTGAGCAGGTCAGCGAGGGGGTGGCCAAATCAACACGAGCCAAAGAAGTCCATGTCGAATTCAGGCCAACATCATTCGTTGCTACAATGGTGAGATTGTGCGTTCCGGATGTAAGATTGAACACCCAACTGCCGTTGAAAGGTACGTTTTCTTGGAGCAGCGCACCGTTATACATCAGATTGACATTAGACACTCCACTCAGCGTATCAGTGACGTTCCAGGTAATTGTATGTGTGGACTGATTGGTCCATGACTGGCCCGGCAAGTGGTGTGCTTGGATGACGGGAGGCGTCGGGTCAATTCCAAAGGAAACAAGAACGTCAATTGAATTGCCTGCAGAATCATTTGCTACGACGAGCACTTGACGGATACCTGAAGATAAACTTGAAAGAACGATTGAATGGTTTGCAGGGAACGCCTGTGAAAGAGAGCCATTGTCTAATGAATACCTTACTTGAGTCGTAAAACTATCATCCTCCGCAACCCAGAAAATTGTCGCCTGATTCGAAGAGGTCCAACCGACGACATCGCTCCAGGCTTGTAGAGTCGGCGCTGTTGTGTCCACCCAGAGATTTGTGGTGGTGCATTCACGGCTACCATAGTTCCCAGCGCCGTCCACTGGTACCAAGCAAGCGGAGTAATTTCCGTCGACCAAACCCGACAAAGGATAAGACGAATTAGGCCCGATGAAGAATGAGGTTTCTACTGAGGTGCCAAGATTGGTCAAGTTAAGGTAATAATTTACGACTAAACTCCCAACATCAGAGGACGGTGTCCAAAGAACGGTCATGGATGACTGATTGGTGAGATTTGCCGCAAAGTAAGGTGTTGTTGAAGATGGAGCAGTGGTGTCAACTAAGAAATGAGATTGAACCTTATTCGGGCCGAGGGCATTACCTGCCCCATCGTAAGCGAGGTACCATACACTCCAATTGCCGTCAGTAAGCGTTTGAGCGAGATCAAGGGTACATGAGTTTGTTTGGCACTGGAGGTAATGCGTGCCATTTTTGATTTGGCCAACCGTTGGAACTTGGGAGGAAGGGACAACCATTGCATAGGCTCGATCCATCTGTGAAATTGTTGTGTTTCCGGGGTTGGTATCTGTGAATGACAGAGAAAGGTTGAGGGCTGAATCCGTGCCCCAAACATCTCCTGTGGGTGAACGGATTGAGGTTGCTTGTAATGACGGTGCAATTGTATCAACCTTGAGGAACTCTTGCGTGCTGTTTGCGCAGTTCCCAGCAACATCGCATGTTCGCATGTGACCGGTGTAACTGCCATCGAGAAGATTCACGATTGTGGAGCCGGTTTGGCTGGTGCAAAGGTTTGCAGACATGACCCCCTGGCTCTGCCCGTTGACAAAGAGTTCGCAGTGATCAATTCCACTTTGAACCGATGTCGTTTCTGATGCGGAAGAAAATGAGATTGCTGGTGTATTAGAGGAGTACCAGTTTGAATTCGGCAATGAGATCGCTGCCGAATTTGGCGCACAATTGTCGAAATTAAAGGGCACGGAAACTAAGCGCGTGTTGGAGACTGGTGCCGCATGATCGAAAGCCTTCAACTTGAACGAATGTGCTCCGCATGTTAGCCCTGCAGTTGATGCAGCGGTCCAAGTCGTAGTGGTGTTCGAAATGCCTGTAGCATGTGGAGCACTTCCATCATAAGACAAATTGAAGTTTTTGATTGTTGCATGTGCATCACTCCATCCACTCCAATCCAGCGAAGGTGGTGATGTGTCACTAAACCATGGAACTACTGAGGAATAATTCACGGTCGTGGTTCCTGCAACAGGGCTTACGTTGTCGTAAAGGATCTCGAAACTTGCATCAGTGGCCCACGCAGCATTATTGCCAAAACCATCGACAGCTCTGTACCAAAATTTGTAGACACCTGGCGTGGATGAAGATGGAACCCACACGCTTGATACTACTTTTCCGTTTGATGTTGTCGAATAGGAAAGAGGTTGAACGGTGTTCGGATTGACACCGTTTGCTAGAACCACATAATCAAGAGAGTCGAATTCACAGTCGTCCCTTGCAGAATTATTTTTTTCAAATTGGAAATTCCTAACTTGGGTCCAAGCATTTGGAATGAATGGGTAATTTGGTCGTTGCGAGGTGCTCCAATTTCCGCTTGGGTTTATGGGCGCTACTGTTTCATTTTCGTAATCCACTGCAATTGAGCGAATCTCAGTACGAAGATGGCCACTGGAGGCTGGCCAATCGGTTTGTGGGTCGTTGAGCACTCTTATTTTCAAACTTGAGGTAGTTGGGGTGCCACCTCCGGTAACGGCATCCGTCTTGACATATGTGCCCGTTCTGCCTGTAAGGGTGACGTTTCCATCAACTGGAAAATCTATCACTTCAACAGCGAATGAAGTACCACGATTTACTGTGTTGATCGTTCCGACGCTATTTGTGTTGAACTTGACCTTCGTATTTGCATCTATCATGTCCCAATCAGAAGTGGCGGGGGTGGGGTTCCCATCCCAATCATAAGCGTACACGACTACTTTGCTCATTGTGGAAAATCTATTATTATTCTCTAGGACTTCATATCCGTTGGCCCAACCGTAGTTTTTCATATTACCAGCCACATTGTTGTATGTGTAGGTGCTTGGCCCATTCGTTTGAAGATCAAGCCGTAACTTCAGGTCGCCATCCATACATTCGGCGCGCTGATTGAGGGTCAGATCATAGATAACGGCATTATTTCCTCCTTTGAAACTGCTTTCCCCCAAAACAACAGAAGCTGCATCATCACAAGGGCTAGAGGAGCTTGGAGTACAAGCAATAATTTTCTTTGTCCCCGAAGATTGTGTGGAGTCGTAATCATTTCCGTCCCAAGTGAGCCTCATTGCTGATGCATCCACACTGGAAAAAGTGCTTGCAAAGAGCAAGAAACAGAGAAAAACGGCCTTACGCATTAGCCTGTTGTGATTTGCGACACCTCAAAAGGATTGAGGTCGGTTCATTCAGGTGGAATAGGTGGAGCGTAGCCACCATCAACGGCCTCTTGCACGATGGCCATATCTGAATCAACCATCATCTGCACAAGTTCTTCAAACGAAGTGCCTGGAACCCAACCGAGTTCCTTCTCAGCCAGAGCAGGGTCGCCAATCAACAAGTCAACTTCAGCTGGGCGGAAGAACTTGGGATTGGTTCGAACTCGAACGTTGCCGTCCTGGTCTGTAGCGATGGTGTCAACACCTTCACCGGACCATGTGAGGATAATGCCAACGTGGCTGAAAGCAAGGGTGATCATATCTCGAACGCTGTGTGTGCGGCCTGTTGCAACGACGTAGTCGCCTGGCGTTTCTTGTTGAAGCATGCGCCATTGCATTTCGACGTAATCGCCGGCAAAGCCCCAGTCTCGCTTAGCATCAACATTGCCAATCCAAAGGCACTCATCGAACCCTTTGGCGATTCGAGCAGCGGTCATGGTCACCTTGCGGGTCACGAATTCAAGACCACGGCGTGGGCTTTCGTGGTTGAATAGAATACCAGTGCAGGCGAACATGTCGTAGGATTCACGGTAGTTGCGAGTGATCTCAAACGCAAACACCTTGGCGCATCCATAGGGTGAGCGGGGGTGGAAAGGCGTGGCTTCAGTTTGAGGCACATCGCGCACTTTGCCGTACTGTTCTGAGGAGCCCGCTTGGTAGAAACGGCAGGCTGGAGCGTGCTTGCGAATGGCTTCAAGGCATCGCAGTGCACCAAGACCTGTGATGTCAGCGGTCATCATTGGGGAGCGCCACGATTCGGGTACGAAGGACATTGCTCCAAGATTGTAGAACTCATCAGGTTGGGCCTGAGCCACGGCGTTGTCAATGGAGTTTTGATCGGCGAGGTCACCGTTGACGAGGTGGAATTTTTCATTGGTTAGAAGGTGGTTGATGAGGCTTCGACCGGAGGTTGGTTGTGAGACCCGTCGGAC
>Ga0206677_10003009_pt1 | contig 14456 bp, 25 predicted proteins | sample M130m12015metaG_FD_155475 | JGI IMG/M metagenome (GOLD analysis project Ga0206677, IMG submission 155475) | Ammonia-oxidizing marine archaeal communities from Monterey Bay, California, United States - M1 30m 12015 | ecosystem: Environmental > Aquatic > Marine > Intertidal zone | place: USA... | reverse complement strand
CTTGTATTAGGTCCAGCAGCGCCATCAGGATTAGCACCTATTGTACTTTGTGCTTGCTTAATTTGCTCTCGCTCATTGCTTGCAATCTGTCCTTCAACCTTTGTAATCGTTGCATTAATCGTTGCAATTTGTGCAACGATTGTATCTGCACTACTTGCATCTACAACAAGACTAGATATTTGTGTTTCATATTCTTTTGCACTTGTTTCTAAACGTATAATTTCATCTTTAATATTTGTTAACTGGTCTTCATATGGTGATGTACGACTTGCATCGTCTAATCTCACATCTGAAATAATTTTATTTTGTTCATTAATTGCAGGTTGTATTCTTGAATATGTTGAATCTATACGTTCTTGTTCAAGATCTATTTGTTGTTGAATAGATGCATTGCCGTCACCTTGTTGTGATTCTGCTTTATTAATTTTTAATTCAGCTCTAGCAATAATATCTGTATTGCGAACTAATTCTTTTTCTATTCTCTCTAACTGTGCTACATTTTCACCTGCAGCACTTGTTTGTTCAATATGTGCTTTACTAAGGAAACCAAAAATACCCATACTTGTAATAAACATTAACAAGATAGTTGCACTTGTTAAGTAAATCTTAACAAACCATTTTGCATTTTTCCAATTAAGATGCAACCATACTGCGGTAGTTAACTTGCCTATTTCTAATACTGAACCCATGATAACAATAGGAATCATAGCTGCGGCGAAAATTGCCACAAGTCCCACAATACTATAGTAGGCCGCTACTGCACTGATGCATAGGGCGACAAATATTGTCCAATATCCGTAAATTCTCATTATTTTGCTCCGTTATGTTCTTGTGCAAGTCCTTGACTAATTAGTAATTGATTTAAATTAACTAATTCATCTTCATACTTAATATACACAATGCCCATAGTTCTACCGTATTTACCTCTTTTATTATGTATAGTTTCTACGATAAAATCACTGCTTATTAGCTCTAATAATCTAGATTTTACATTTATCGCTTTTTCTTGTTCATTTAGATCTTTACTGCGTAGGTTTGGTGTAATAATTCCATACAGCTTTATACGCAGACGAATATTAATATCAAATCCAAGATCAACAGATGCATCAATAGTATCACCTTCAATAACTTTAATTAATTTTGCTTTATACGTATACATGCAAGAATTCCTATCAAGAACCATAGTTCATTGATATTTATTACTTTTTTGGTAACACTTAACTTGTGTTATTATCAAACCACTGTTTAGCTGCTGGTTTGGAAGGTTTTTTTGCAAGGAAAGTATTAATTGCACGTTGTACTTGCAAGAAGTTTGCTTTTCTTTCTTGATCTTCCATACCACCGCTGTTGTCAATGATGTGAAAATTAGCTGCACCAAATACCTGTTGGAATTTCATAAGGTTTTGTTGTACTTTTTGCCACATTTTTGTAACAACATCAGCGGGTAATCTTCTATCTCTTTGTTGGTTCCTACTTTGAGCTACCTCTAAGTCTGTGTTAACAAAAAGCATCATAGTATCATAACCTAGATTCTGTAACTTACCGGCCATTGTAGAAACACTGGAAACATCTTTTCCAGTACCATCTATTATCAAGCCCAAACGTCCACCAATGTATCCGCCCTCGCCTTGATCTGCATCGCCTCGTCTTTTATCAGTTAAATCTTTAGCCTTGTTTCTTACTTCTTGACCTTTATCACTATAGACATCGTCTGGATTACCAAGATTTAAGTTGTTCTTTTGTGCAAGATATTCAAAAACATCGTCACTATTCACCACTTTAAGTCCAGTACCTCCTAGCATCCTATTAGCAACATAACTTTTGCCGCTACCAGGACCTCCTGCTAGAAATACTGCCTTAAAAATGTGTGGGTCGTTAGGACCTTCATCTATTTGCTTGGCTGATAAAATGTCATGTATTTTCATACATCTATTTAGCTAACAAGTTTTACTTTTTTGTTATAACTTTATCAGCTAATCCAAAGTCTACTGCCTCTTGTGCTGACATAAAATTATCACGTTCCATCGCTAAAGCCATTTGATCAAATGTTTTACCGGCAGTGTTATGTTTTACATATGCATCAGTAAGTTGCTGTTTCATCTTTAAGATCTCTTTTACTTGGATCTCCATATCGGTAGCTTGGCCACCTGCGCCACCGCTTGGTTGGTGAATCATTGTTCGACTATTTGGCAATACAAAACGCTTGCCTGGTTCACCTGCCATGGCTAGAAAACTACCCATGCTACAGGCTTGGCCCATTACAATAGTAGACACTGGTGCATTAATAAACTGCATTGTATCGTATATACTGAGACCGGCTGTAACTGCACCGCCAGGACTATTGATATAAAAATTAATATCCTCTTCACTGTTTTGTGATTCTAAAAACAACATTTGTGCAACTACCAAGTTAGCACTGCCATCATGAACTTCTCCAGTTAACATTACAATACGATCTTTTAATAGTCTACTGTAAATATCGTAACTTCTTTCGCCACGACCTGTTTGTTCAACCACCATAGGTACTAGTGCCATTTTATTCTCCCTGACTGTCTACTACTGTTTGAAAACTTTTCTCAAACAGTTTTCCAAGGCCAATTAATACTGACCAAAATATAATATTATAGATGATTATCTCGGTCCAATTCATTCTGCTTGGCCTTTCCTGTTATATATCCAGCAGCAAACGATACTGCAATTACTCCTAGTAATATTAATGAGTGCCATACAATAAAACTCATTTTATTCTCCTTTTTTAATATAGTGGTGAGGATACGCCTTAGGGCGTTCCTGTTTAATCATTTCCATATAAACTTCCGCTTCAACTTTTGTATCAAAACTTGCCACTGCGACTTGGTTTTCCATACGTGGAATATAAATTACTTCAAACATATTTACTCCTTATAACGAGCTTGTAGATCAAATATAATGCTGTATCTTTGATCGTATTGAGGGTTTGGATTGTGTGTCATACCATGGTAAGTTGGTATCCAATTGCTACGTTCAGAATCTTCTCCAAACATCCAAAGCATATTGTTACCATCTAAACCTTTAATATGTTCCCACTCTCCAGTTGCGGTATTTTTAGCGTGAAACTCTTCAAAGTTTTCACCTAAGTGCAAACCTCCTAGTGTTTCATCACAATGTTCATCGCCAAACCTTTCTGTATTGTGTTTACGATGAGCAACTCTTGTTTCGTCTGTTGCTACTGGTACAGTATACTGGATAACCATTAGCTTGTAAAGTACTTTTTCCCACTGATCAGATTGGTCGCTATAACACTCTTTTAAATAGTGTTGTAAAATTGGCTTATAGGTATTATGCATTTCTATAAAGTAGTCTAACTCAGGCAATATACCTGATGCTTTCTCACCTGTCCAATCGTAAATGTATAATTTGCGTCTTTGCACATAGTCGCCTACGTCAGAGTCCTCGTCATACCAAGTCTCTGGACCATGCATAGTATCTATATCATAACCAAAACAAGGGCCTTGGTGCTTTAATGCATAGCTTTTATCTGGTACATTTTCATCTTTCCAATCCTCTACACTAGCAGGATCAGAAGGATCAATATCATTAATTTCCATAAACTTATTACTATCCAGTATTTTAAATAAATTATCTGCAACTTTATATCTGTCAGGAAATTTAGATTCTAAATTATTAGAATATGTTACTGGCCATACTCCTCCTTGTTGCATTAATAATAGTTCGTTATTAGTGTAAAGCATTAATCGTCATCCCCTTCTCCCTCTACCAAAGGCATAAGATTAACAATGATAGAATACCTTGTACCAAATGTTGGATCAGGATTGTGTATCATTCTATGATAGGTTGGCTTCCATCCGTCTGGCTCACCATATTCCCCAAACATCCATAATGTATTATTTTTATCCAGGTCTGGGATATACTCCCAATCTCCGGTTTTTGTATTAGCGGCCTGAAACTCCATTTGGTTTTCACCAATATGAAATCCTCCTAATGTTTCATCACAATGATCAGGACCAAAAGAGTCTGTATTAAATTTGCGTTGTTCATGATAGTCTGATTCTGTTGCAGTTGGATAATCATACTCAATTAACATGAATCTATAAAGAAAGTCATCAGTGTTGGGAAAATTATTTTTAGCATAATGATTCATTATTGGACAAATATCATCAAAGAAATCTAGCCAATATTCTAGCTCTGGTATCTTTTTATCGAATAGATTGTAAGAAGCTCTTGATCCATTATTGATATATAGCTTTGTTCTTCTAGCCCAATATGAATAGTCTTCTGGTTGTTTAAAATATGTATCTATATCATAACTCCAAATCATAGACATATGATTTCTTACATAGTTACGTTCATGATATTTTTCATTACGTATTTTAATCATTGTCTCATGTTCTTTTTCTAAATTTGCATGAGCATCAATCATCACGTTTGGATCTCTACAGATAGTATCCATAACTTTTTTAGCCTCAGACCATCTGTCTGAATATTTTTCATTAATTACTGAAAATTGACTAACAGGCCACTCTCCAGAAGCCTGCATGTCTTTTAATTCTTGTGTTGAGTATAATTTATCCATATAATTTACTGGGTAACTTGATCCAGTCTCCATTTGGCTCCTTCAATATCCCCTCGCACAATCGTAGTGGAGTTATTTACATAATCAATCTTAATAACATTTTTTAATTCTAATGTGTTTAAGGTAAATTCAATACCTAATTCTTGTCCTTTTTTGAGACCAGATCTGTAATTAAAAAATGCACAAGCTGCTACAAAGAGCCCTCCTAAGAGAGCCTCCATAATAGGGATAGTGTCAAACATATTTATGACCCCATACGACCTGATACAACTTTTACTGCACCATCAATATATGCATCTTTATGAAGATCTGCCGCTTGACCGCGAGTAAAACCTTCATATCTAGCAACTTCTCCTGTTGCCATAGTTACTACAACATACCACATTTTATATCTCCTTAAGGATAGTTTGACCAAAATTCGTTCCACATCTCATTGACACCTTCTTCAATGTCATCAGTATCAATGAACGGAACCATGTTTTTACCTAATATTACTGCTTTCTCACTCGCATCGCTATAGTGATCTGCATCTTTTACAAAATTTGAAACAATGTCCCAAAAGTTTTCTTCAACATCTATGATATAATTACTCATACCCATAGTATATTTCTCCTATTTCAAGTAATGTGGACCAGTCCAAGCAACACTAAAGTCTTCAAAAATGTTACCACGAGCGGCATTTGTTGCTGGTGCATTCCAGCCTGCAGCTTTAAGGATATCACCTTTTTTAAACTTAGGACCATCTTCTTTAACAATAAATCCCCATACACCATTATCACGTATAATCTTAATGTACTTTTTACCTTCTTTGATAGTAAAACTATCTTCAAAGTTAGCAAGGCACTTACCAAAGTAACTATCTGGCTCTGGTGTACCACGCCCACTTGCTGTAACAAACTTTGTGTAATCTGCTTTACATTTTTGGATTAGTGTTTGGATTTCGTTTTGCATATCAACCTCTGTGTTTTTTTAACTTACTCTTATAATATACAGTAAGACGTCTTGGTTGTCAAGAAAAAAGTGAATTAAGTTTTCCTATAAAATCAATAGGTTGTAATTTTTTTAGAATCGACCTGTAATTATTTCTAGGTATTCCATACGCATAAGGCACAAGTTTAGTTCCTCATCTGTCATTTCAACTATTTCATTATTTTTTAAATTGTTATTTTTTGATGCCTGTTTAACAGACAAATCGTTTTTGTCTTTGGCACTTTTTATTTTATTGAGCATTTAAGTCCTCCAATATTGATACAGACATATTAATATGCCATTCAGGACCTGGGTGTAATTTGTCCCTTGCTCTTTTGTCGTTATTTGTAAAATCATATTCCAATAATTTAATATTATTTGCCTTGCAATAATTGGTTATAAAAATTTTGTTTTTATCTAAATTATATTGATCCCAATTACTATTTTGCAATCCTAATAGGTTTTGGTTTTCGTCTGCTTTAAATTTTTCAATAGATCCAGAATCTGTAATATATTCTCTCCTATTGGACATTGTCCAGAGTATACAAATTTTATTAGGTTTAAATTGTTCACAGTAAGTATAGGCCATTCTTACTATTGCGTCATTACTAATGCCATTTACGGCACAATTTGCAAAGCCTATTATTTTTGCATAAGGTAAATTGACTCCATATCCAAAGGCATGACTACATCCAAAACTAGCAGGAATATTTTCGCCAGGCTCAATAGTATCTCTATAACGCCATTGATTAATATGGTAGGTGACATCAAACTTGTCACCGCCTAATTTAGACTCTTGTTCGTCTATCCAATTATGTTGGCCTGGTGTTTCCTGGCCAAGAGGAAACACGCTAAACCAATTATTTTGTATGTAACGTATTTCTTTGTTTATCAATATTAAACCTTGCCAACAATCATTGAGGTAGGAACACGAGTTACTGTGCGGCCAAACGGTGTTGCGCCAGTATCAACAACCTCAATAGTCTTGCGATTCATTTTACTAATAGTACCTGTACGTACAAGACCGCGGTTCTCCCACTTAATAATATCGCCTTTTTTAAGACCAGCAGTAGCATTGCGACCAATATATGTCATTTGACGTTTCCATTCGTCAGCAATAGTATTCAAATCTGCTTGTGATTTAATTTTGCGAATTGCTTCAATCGCATTTTGTAGCTCATTAGACACCATAATTCATATACTCCTCTGCAGCTTGTTCATGAACAAAGCTATCATCAGCATTAATTAAATCCAACTGTTCTTCTGTAGCTGGAACACCATCTATATCACAACTTTCTATATAGGCGTCACAAAAGTCTGGATAGTCTTTACGATCGACATCCTGAACAACAACATTACTAATTTTATTGAATTGTATTTGCATTAAAAACTCCTATTTGTTTAACTTACTCTTATACTATAAAGCAAGACGTATTGGTTGTCAACCTTTTTCTTCGGATTTTTTAATATATTTTTTGATACTTAGTCCATGTTTCTTTTTAAATTCATAGCTTGCATGGAAATGATCCAATGCTTGATCGTCTAACCGCGATGTTGCATCTTCTATATTCTCCAGTTTCCATTCTGTAGATGGGTTATCGTTTTTCCATACTTTTCGTTCTGCTAATGTCCTGCCACAACCTGGACAGAATCCGTCTTGGTTTACGCCACATAGACTAACACATGGTGATACAATATCTATCATTAATTTAAGGAGTTTCTACGTATGTGGATGGTACAAGTTGTACCCAGTCAGTGCCATTATATCCACTGAACATTTTAGTATCAGAATTAAATATCATTTGTCCCTCTTGTGGATTAGATATAAGATCTCGTTGAGCTGTTGTGTATGAAGGCAAGACAAAAGTAGAACCTACAACAACTGAACTTGCATCTACATCGCCATCTAAGTCACCATGGAAAATAGGATTAGGTGTTGCATTATCCTCAACAATTAATGTTGCGCCTGTTCTATTATATACAGGACCATTCCAATTACCCATTGTTTGTGTTTGTGTAAAGTCAGCTGAAGCACCAGTAAACACTGCAATGCCTGTAACATCTAGTGTACCAGTATCTATTTCATCTGTATTCACCTCATGTACTGTTAGTGAAGCATCTGCTGTGCCTGTTCCTGTATCAAGTATAACTGCACTACCATCAGGTGTAGTAACATCGCCTGCTACGTTTCCTAAAACTGTACCTGTGAATGTTGTGCTTGTACTAGATACATCTACAATTACTGTACCATCTGCTTTAAGCACATCGCCTTTAAAGGTAGCTGGTGTATTAGCATCACCCACATCTAAAACTCTAGTTCCTGTTGGATCAACTGCATCATATGCAACATTACCAATAAGATTGCCGCTTATGTTTCCTACTAAATTACCTTTAAATTGATCTGCAACCAATGTTCCTTTGCTTAGACTTGCGTCTAATGCATTTACATCGTTAACTGTATTATTGCTGATTGTTATACTGTTAATAAGTAAGAATTCGTTAGTAGCAGAATCTCTTACTAGCCCTGCATAACTAGTGGCACCTGTTCTTCCTAAGAATCCTACGTCCTTATCAGCTGCTGAGTCTTTTCCAAGAAACAAAAGATTGTCAGAGAAATCAACAATCTCACTTTTTGTCATTGTAATATTAAGTTTTCTGAAACCCACTAGACTACCCTTCCATAATAGTAGTATTTATATAATAGGCTATGTAAATTGTTCTGCATATGGATCAAACTCTGTTCCACATTTCATAGCACAAACACCTAGTTTGCCTTCTTTTATACTTTTAAGTTTCCAACTACTTTGTATATTTCTCATAATGCCACTATCAAATACACCTTGTATTCCAAAATATTTTGCATTAAGCATTTCTTTTCCGCCAGCCGCATCAATAAAGTCCCAAATTTGTTCTACTTTAGGATCTTTGTGCCACCATTTGTACATTCTACCTGCTGTCCAACAACAAGGCATAATTAAACCTTCTGCTGTAACAAACATACTTTTGTTCTTATCGTTTTGAGCAACTTTGCATTTGATACTAGCTTGGTTATAGTAATCCATCATACTACCATAAGTCTTTTCAATCTCTTTTTGCTTGAGCAATGCAAGGTTTTGATACTCTTCTTTTTTAGGCTTTGCTAAGTTTTGTTTTTCATTACCTTTACGGTCTGTTGCTTGGTGTGACTCTTTAGACTTGTTTGTGATGCTACTGATAAATCTACCAGTTTTCTTTTTCATAAACTTTTCAACACCCCACTCTTTAGCGAGCTGTTCTGCACGTTCTACATCACATTCACTGTGTTCAAATATTAAGTAATCCCATCTAGCTCTTCCGCCTGCATTAATAAATGCTTTCATATTACGCTCTACGAATTCCCAACGTACATTTTGTCTATACAAATGATTGGTATTCTCAAGACCATCTACACTAAAGATCACAGCACCGTTGCGCCCAATAACTTTTGCAAGCTCTTCCCACCACTCTGGCTTTTTAGCACCAGCATTTGTATTCATGCTCAACCATATATTAGGATTATGTTTTCTAAAGTATTTAAAAACTTCTAGAGTGTCGCTTGCACTAATAGGATCTCCCAAGTTGCCACACATGTACATAACTTTAAGCTGTTTAATAAAATCAGGTGTAAAGATATCCATGCAGTCTTCTAAACTGAGTTCTTGTTCATCATTTCTAATATGTTGATTAACTGCGCCACCATTCTCATTACGGTCGCACATAGGGCAAGCGGCATTACAACGCTGTGTAATCTCTAAATGAACTTCTTCTATTTCTTTGTAATTATACATAATCCATCCACATGTATACCAAACCAGGTATAATAATAAAAAACTGCGGCAAGAAGTTTAGCAAAAGAGCTTTCTCATTTTGTTTCCAACCTACATATATCCAACCTGCCGCACCTGTTAATTGTAGGAAACTATTCCATGGTGTCCAACCAAACGTATGAAATACCATTGCTGTAAGTATTATAATGGCACTACCATATTTAATATAACTAATATGGTCCTTCATTAGTAATCCATATCCTTATCAATAGGAAGGTTTTGTTTGGTAGGAGCATTGTTAACAAAATTAAATAATGTTCGTACACCAAAACCTGCAGCACCTTTGGGAGTAACTGATTTGCCGCTATCTTCCCATGCCATGCCTGCTATATCTAAGTGAGCCCATGCAGTTTTACTATCTACAAACTTGTATAGAAACTCTGCGGCTGTTGTTGAACCTGCATATGGTCCTCCAATGTTTTGCATATCTGCTATAGGTGACTCAATCATCTTTGCAAAGTTTTCCCCCATTGGCATACGATAAAATCCTTCACCTGCTAGTTTACCTGCATCCTCAATTGAAAATTCTAAATCAGTTGCGTTGGTAAATAGTCCTGCCATCTCATGACCCAATGTTGCTACAATAGCACCCGTTAAGGTTGCTAGGTCAATAACAACATATGGATTATATTCACGCTGTACATGTGTAAGAATGTCTGCTAGTACTAAGCGGCCTTCAGCATCAGTATTTAAGTTTTCTACTGTTTGTCCACTTAGTGATGTTACAACATCGCCTGGCTTAATTGCTTTACCGTCTGGCATGTTCTCTACTAGTCCTACAATACCCACAACATTTTTCTTTAGTTTTTTATCAGCAATAGCATGCATGGCTCCCACAACTGCGGCACTACCGCCCATGTCATATTTCATATCACCCATGCCACGTCCTGGTTTTAAACTGATACCACCTGTGTCAAATGTAACACCTTTACCTACTAGTGCAATTGGCTGTTCACCTTCTTTGCCGTTTAAGTATTCCATAACAACTACATAACTATCTTTTGCACTGCCTTGTCCCACACTTAGCAATAAGTTCATGCCAATTTTTTCTAATTGACGCTGACTAATTACTTTAACACCTACGCCTAGTTTACTGAGTTCTTGCTCAATTCTATAAGCATACTCTTCAGGATATAATTCGTTTCCTGGTTCACTTACAAAATCTCTTGCCCAATTTACACTAGATGCAATTCCTGTTTTTACTTTAGACCCTGGCACAAATACTGCATCTGTAGACAACTTTACTTCTTCTGGTCCTGTTTTATATTTGTTAAATGTATATGCTGCCATATGTACACCTTCCATAATAGCATCATTGTGTTTGTCAACATTTATTTCTAACACACTAACTTTGTTCTTGAACCGAGAAAACATATCTCCACCAAATTCACGTGCGTCTTTTTCGCTTTTTAGTTCTCGATCACAAACTGTGACAAAATCATAATCCTTATGGGCAAAATTTGGATTGATCATTCCATTTACTGGTTCAATATCTTTAATTCTATTTGCAAGACTATTACCTAGTTTGTTAGGTAACTTCTTATCATTTTTTAATACTACTAATGCTTTCATTTTATTTCCTTTAATTATCTAATACCAATTTTACATCAACTCCTGGTCCTATAAGACTAGGAAGATCTCCATGTTCCTGTACATAATATTTTATTACTGCCTTATACCATAACCAACTGTTATGATAAGCATCTTTATTAAATTTATGAATACTATTGTTATCAGCAGGCATTGTGCTGATTGCACGAGCAGCTTCTTTTTGTAACTCTCTAGTATCCATTCCTTCTAGTATGGCTTCCCACAGTTCGTCGTCCATTAGAGTTCCTTTTCTATTACGTCTTTTATAAAGGTATCATAAAAATGTTTATGTCCTTTTTCATTCATGTGTCTACAAGAACAAAAATATTCATCTGGATAATCAAAAATATTATAACACGGCCAAGTGCCATCTATTAAATAATTTTTAATTAAATCATATTCAAAACCTCTTTGTCCCCAATCTTGATTATGAAGAGTAAACCATTTTACTTTATCACAATACGCTTCTAAATATTTACACATAGATAAGTTGGCTGTCCAATTATCTACAATGTGTTTAAAACTTTGAGTATAGTCTAACATATAATCATAATATTGTTTATATGTTTTACTTTTTAAATTAGTGTAGTCCACAGGACTAATTGGTTGATACAACATATTATTTGGTCTGTTATCTAACCACCACTGATAATATGGTAACTTGGGTCTATCTTGATCAGTCTCCCAATTTAAAAGATTTTCATATATGTACGGAGTAGGCATATTAAGTTCGTTGCCTCTGCCTTCTATTATTACTAAATCAAATTTTAAAGTAGGATGATCTTCAAAATATTTTTGTATAACAATAAGTTGTTCTTGAGCGGTGCATCCGGATCTTGCTAACTTAGTTACATCAGCATCTATATAATCATGCCATCTATTACTAGAAAGTATTTCTACATTTTCGCCAGCATTTCTCACACAGGTTGCTTCTGTATGACTTGTTCCTATGACTAAAACTCTCTTCATATTTTATCAAGTCCTTTTAACTTAACTAACATAGCAAGCTCTTCACTTAAAAAATCAATCTTCACTAATTGTTGTCCCATACTATCAATACCAAGCTCTGCTATATGAAAGTCTTTTCTATATACAAGATTATGTTGGATACTAATCTGGCTTACTATATTTGCCACACTATCTATTTTAGCAAACTCTTCCGTATAGGGCGTATAGTCTACTAAAATGTAAGTAATAAATGCTTTATAGCTAGTCATTACTTTATGCCAATTAACATAAATCTATTGTATAATTGAGTATCTAATTCACCCTCATAAAATAAATTTTGCATAGGGTATTTTTCCTTGGCCGCTTCTAAGTCTTTACAACAATTACTGTGTTGCTCGTTTTCAAAATAGTCATTAGTTTGTAAAACTACAAAACTTCCTTGTGGTAAATTTTCAAACCAAGTGTTATCCATATGCTCGCAACTTGTATTGACTACCATATCAAAGTTATCTAATCTTCTCCATCCATAGTTTTCAAATATTTTATCTTTATCCTTAAAAAGTTCTGTCCTCAAATCTGCACTAATAGATTCTATAGCTTTATCTTTGTCTACCAGTCCTTGTTTAATCTCTTCTGCTTTTTCTTCTAGGAACTTATCTATTAGCACTTGTCTTTTTTCTGATAGAGTTTGTTCCTGTGCTTCCATCCATTCTTGTATCTGTTCATCACGCTTATCGTAATCAATATACCATAGTTCTCTATCACGCCATTGCATCTTGTTAACATCTGCTGTAAAAGGATGGAACCGTTTATCATCTAACTCTTCACTATACAATCTTTTACTTGGACCAATTACAGTCTCATCAATATCTATACTGGTAATTTTATTAACATCGAATTGATCAAACAAGAAGTGTGCTAAGAAATTATACCAGCCGCCATAAAATACAATGTTCCCTAAAGATCCTTCCACAACTTGCGCAAGTTCTGTTACCATCCACATTTTACTTTTTACTTGTCCGCGACTAAAAAAGTCAATAAGATTAGGTATCTCTTGTTCTCTATCAACAAAATATGTTAAAAACTTATAAACACGATCAATTAAATTATCATCACAGAACCAACTGATCATACCAATTAGTGTTCTTGGATTTACTTGATAATCTTCTAGTTCAGAATATAATGCTGTATTGTAAAAACTCTTTAAGTTGGCATCGCCTCCCCAAAGTTTTTCTGTTTCAATACGTTTATGCATTTCAAATAATAGATCACGTTTTCGGTATTTGTTATCATGGTATAATGCTCTAAACAATAGTTCATAATCATCATTGTGATCACTTACACGAAAGTATTCACTTAGTCCACACATCCATGCATGTTGTTGTTCAAATTCAGAGTGCTTCATCAAATGTCTTCCTTAACCATTCCCAATCGTTAATTTTACGTAGGGCTTCTGTATTGTTCTTGTAATGTGTACCGAAATCTCGTCCTTGCTGTGCGCCTAACAATGCATACTCACCATAGCGTCTTTTTTCACCACGTGTACACCAGACTTCCAATCTGTATATATCGTCAATTTGTTTATTATGATCAATAATATTACTTGCTAACTTAGTACACTCTCTAAATCCACTACGCCATGAGTTAAATGGGTCTGTATTAAATGCTGTAGTGTTTGCTACCTCAAATTTAGGCACAAACTTTGCACCAATACTTGTAGTCATATCTACTTTGAACTCACTTACATTAAGTAAATTCTTTTTAGGAAATAGTTTTACGCCACCGTAGCCATATATTAAATCATTAATTGGATTGTGGCTACGATATGTAAACACACATTCTGTTTCTGGTACTCCAGGATATGCTTCTCGTCTGTCGCTTGGCTCAAATTTAAACTGAAAGTTTTCTTGTATTACTGCATCTGCATCACATACATAAAAATAGTTTGTTCTTGACTCTTCTGCGGCCGCTTGGTGTGCTTCCAGAAGTCCGTTAACACCATCGATTCTCTTTGCATTAGGTGCAAAGTATTTTAGTATTTTAAAGTTTTCATCTGCTGATGGCTCATGATAAGTGAGCATAAAAACATCAAGCATGCTTTACTCCTTCTATTTTGTGGGGATACAATTATTTATTAACTTTCTTTAACTGCTCGATGTACTTCAAAGTCTAACCAATACTCATGTACATCTTTAATATATTTTTCATTAGCATCTTTTTTTAATATTTCGTCTACTTCAGGATCCCAATAAGCTATGGGCCAATCTAAATCTCTACTAACCTGTTCTAGATACTTTTGTGTATATAGATATAATAGTTCTTGGCTTAAAAATCTACACTCAGTATTTTCCATTAACCAATTAAAATGATCTTGTGCAAGTGGTGTGGTATGTTTTCCACGCACACGCTCTTGCTGGTATTTTAAAATGTTTTGATCTCTGCCAATAATAGCAACATCAATACTATCAACATACTCTTCTGCTGTATTCACAAAACGCTCAAACAAAGGTATCTTTGGTTTTTGATCGTTA
>Ga0206677_10003005_pt1 | contig 14472 bp, 14 predicted proteins | sample M130m12015metaG_FD_155475 | JGI IMG/M metagenome (GOLD analysis project Ga0206677, IMG submission 155475) | Ammonia-oxidizing marine archaeal communities from Monterey Bay, California, United States - M1 30m 12015 | ecosystem: Environmental > Aquatic > Marine > Intertidal zone | place: USA... | reverse complement strand
TATTCATATCCTCATAAAGCCCGCCTTTCCCATCATTTAAGTAAATGTGAAGTGGGGCAAGGACTTTCTGAGACTCTTCGATTGTATGAGGAAATATTGCCCACATAACAACTAGGTCCTCGTATCCATCACCATTAAAATCTCCAACTGCCATATTGTGTGCGTCCTGACCAAAAAGCTGATTAACATATGAAGTGCAGTCATCTGGTGTAGGGTAGCAAATAGTGGCAGAGTATCTTTCATCTATAACAAGCCCTCCGAAACCAAGATTCGCTGAATGATAATATTCAGTCTTTTGTTCATTATTATTATCTGGTGTGGCCAAGTATTTAGATTCTGATTTGTTTACAAGAATTTCAATATCCATTTTTCCTGATGGGCAGGTTGAGGAAGATATAGAGCTGACTGAAATATTGAATAACTCCTCCTCTAGCAAGGTAATAGGAGCATTAAATAAATGCAAACTTCCATTTGATGATGGCCAATGAATATCTAAACCTGATATTAAAAACTTACATTCGGGATAATTTGATGTAATTGAAATTTCTAACCTATCATACGAGTAGATCTTACTTGGAAAATCAGATATAGAAATTGAAAGGTTTGGAGGTTGGGGCGCAGAGGGTATTTCTAAATTTGCATCTGAACCTCCTCCACTACCACAAGAAATAATATATGGAACTATAAAAAAACATAATAGATATTTTTGGAATAATTTCATTAGAAGCTTATAGATATACTTATCCCGAGCTCTCCAAATGATTTATTGAAATAGCTCTCTGTTCTTTGATTGAAAGTTATTGGCTCAAACCCAATAAGGTTATTTTTATATATGTCTCCATAAAATAATAATTCGTAGTCTCTGAAAAAGTATTCGAGTCCAAGCCTAAGCCTGATATTGAAATTTGGTATTTGCTCTATTTCTTTATAATCATTAAAGGATATTGAAACTAAATCATAGTTACTTATTAAGCTTACATTGTTAATGGTTGCTATCTTTTGCTTCAATGAGAGTTTTAATTGATGGGAGCTCCACTTATTTCTTTGGGGAAGCATAGAAATACTCTCATTTATAGCATTCTCTAGGGTAACGCCATTTATAGAAAGTCCTAAAATAAATGGAGAATCTATGTCTTCAACAGGGGATATCCAATCATAAGAATATTCTGTTTTAAGATATTCAAGGCTAGCTTTATGGAAGCCAAAAAAATTTATATCTTTTTTATAACCTATGCCTTTAGATTTTGTTTTGCCATTTATTTTGATAATTTTATCTCCAAGAGCCTCATATTTTGGGTTAGTAAAATTAATATTGATATCGGCATTAGGGCAGTAACCTATAACGAAACTCCCAAAGCCATAGCAGTCAAAGGATTGGCTTTTAGAATCTTGAGTATTTTTTAATATAAACAAACTGCTATTTTCATTAAAGTTATAGCCAGCTTCAAAATTTTTCTTTTGAGCCTGGAGGTCTACATTCTTAGGTTCAGTTGATCTTAATAATTTTAAATCAAAATCTGCAGTCGCCATGGATGCATAGAATGATGGATTTTCTATCTTTAGAGCTATTTCAGAAGAGATACTGTCTTTAAATGCGCTTGGAACTTCTGGAAGAAAACCCCAAGCGCTATCCATTTTCTGATGACTATAAAAAAGACTGGTAGCTATTTCATTGGCGCTAATACTCATGGAAAGAAGGGAAAAGAGCAAGGAAAATATTAAATCTTTTGCACCAATGTTCATAAATTAATTACATGCATCTTTATCTTGCTTTCCAACTTATTCTGTTTTGATAACCATAGGAATCAAGTATTGACACCTTAACCTGTGTTCTTGATAAGGCTTGGCCATTTGTTGGCTGAGATAAGTCTAAATATATATAGTGAACCCAATCAAAATGATTGTCTTCAGCTGCAGTAAAGGTAACACATGATTCAGTTTGTCCATTTGCAAAATCTACTGAGCTGGATGACAGAGAGAAGTCATCTTCAAGGCCACCTTGGCCAGGTCTCTCTCTTTGAGTGAAGCTTAAATTAATGGATGTCTCTGAAAGATCGCCTGCAGATGGTCTAAAAAAACATAAATCCTTAGAGCTTCCCTCACCAACCCTAATGTCACTAACTGAAATTGGATAAGACTGTGAATTGGATGTTACGAATGTGGCGGTTATAAAATTCACTGTGTTCCTATAAAAATCTAAAACTGAGTGACCTCCACTTCCGATATCCATCATCAATGTGTACTCACCATCATCAACAAAAAATGACTGGATGCCATCAATATTTTCAGAAACACTATCTATTAATGAAAGTATCTTAGAGTCAAGGCTGGATGGTTTTTTTATTATGGATTCTGACAAGTTGGAAATGTCTGTGCCATCTTGAAGAATAATTCTATCTTTATTTTCATTAATAATAATTTTAGATATTTCTATATTGCTTTCTATATACTTAACTTTTATTTCCTCTCCCTCCGGCACCTCCCATTCCTGTGTTGCACTTCTTCCAAAAGGATTAACTTCCGGTCCTTCAAATGAAAAAACGTTCAGATTAAATTCAATGCTAAAGTAGCCTTCATTCGAGTCTAAATTAGCCTCTGCTCCCTTAAAGAGGTAAAGTCTTATAGGCACTGTGTCAGTGATTGAGTCGTCAGGATTAAACCATATGTTTGCAGAGACCGGGTTGCCATCCACTCCATTAGCTATGAAGTCCTGAACATTTTTAAGGTTTAAAGATGCGCCAATTAATGAGAAATCTAGAGTTTTAGTTTCAGGGAGATATGAGGGATAAACAGGGATAACTATTTCACCCTGCTCATTGTAATCAATAACTTCAATATATGAGTTTGCAATTCTTCCTAATACATCTGCATTTATTGGGGCTGAACTACCTAAAATATCAGAATTAAAGGTCTGCTCCTCACTAATTCTATTAAAAAAAGCCGTTCTTGCTTCTTGACCATATAATCTATCATCATTACCAGATATATAATCCCAAAACATATCATTCCTTGGGTTGGTTCCAACTTCAAAGAAGGAATTTAACTGACTATCTTTATTATATTCATAAAGAACGTAATCCTCGCCATTAAACATTCTCCTAATTGTTTGAATATCTTTCAATGTTCTTGGAAGGCTTGCAATATCTCTTACAACTAACAGAGGGTCAATATCAACCCTATTAGATATAAAGTCATATGGCAGATTAGAAGATATTCCCGATCTTGTTATATCAGGAATATAGTATGCGAGACCTAGGCTGTTATCATTTATTGATTGATCATTAATTGTACTAACCCTTAAAATTGGAAAGTAATAATGTCTAACATTTTCACACTCTGCTTTCTCATAGCCTTGGGAATATGAAGAGTAATTAAAATTAGATTGGGTTCCAGCAATAACAGTGTTTTGAAATTGAATTTGGTTGTCTAATTGACACTCCCTATCTCTATTATTTTTATCCTGCCAGTTAGCTGAATTATTTCTCCAGCTTCTTCTATCAGAGGCCTGAACGGCTAGACTTCCATTTGTTATACCTATTTCATCAAAATCAATATTCTGTTTTAAAAATGTTGATGCTTGAACAAAGGAAGTAGATGCATTGGCAATATTTTGAAGACTTAGGCTAGAGATATTGCATAGCTGGGTATCAGTTTCTGAACAATCTGCCCTTGAAAGAATTCCTTCTTTTGAAATATATGCGCCGCTCGCTTCAATTGTTTCGTCTTGGTACCACCCAGAGCTGTTTTCTTCTGTTCTATAACTACTCCTAAAATCTAGTGGAAGTTTTTCATATGCATTTTCACCAAATATTATATTTAAAGCGGAGTCAGACAAAGAAACATTTGCGTTAATTTCTTTATTAAATTTAGTGGATAATTCCGAGGAAATTTGTGAATCAATTTGCTGAATATGAGGAAATATTTTTGCTATGTTCTGTGCAGTATCCTCATTTACTATATCTCCAGAAGATTGAATAAAGTCTCCTAACAAATCACTATATGTAATATTAAAATTTGCCTGCAGAGAATTTTTAAGCTCATCTATTCTTTGGGTAATAAGTGTTGCTATCTCGTCTCCTTTAACGGAACATCCCTCAGATAAAGAAAGGTCTTCTACGATACCGTTCTTAGCAAGAAGTATTGCTTCTGAAAATAGTGAAGTAAAGGGAGATATTACGATTGTATTAGTGCCCGAGTCATTGATTGATGGTAGAACCATTTGATATTCCTCTGTCACACCACCAAGGGTAGAATCAAATGCACCGACAGGTATATTAGCCACAACGGGTCTATTTTTTAAACAATCATAAATATTTGCATCGCTAGTTTCTATACTAAAGGTCCCATCTGAAATTGAGGTTGTCCCATATTCCCCATCATCTCTCTCGAAGTTAAAATTTTGATCAATGAATACTTCGGCACCAGAAACGTAACCGTCTATTACAGAACCATAGAATGCTGTTTCAGACTGCTCCTCATTAACACTTACATTAACTGAGCTGGTTGCTGACCCTCCAGCACCGGTGCAATTTATAGAGTATGTTTTATTTCCAAATTCTTGTTCGGACAATGTTTTTGATCCAGAAATGCCTATAGATTGATCCCAAGACCCCGATGCAATACAGTCAGTTGCATCTGTAGACTCCCAATTAAGCGTGAATTCTTCATTAATAATTACGCTATCTTTTGAAGATGAGATACTAGCGGTAGGTATTAGAATTTGTTCAGTGATTTCAACATTTAAGGAAGAAGAAATCTCACCTCCACTTCCAGAGCATGAAATAGTATAAGTTTTTGAGCCTGGAGTATCCTCTATAATTGATTGAGTTCCAGAGATGCTAATAATGTTGTCCCAGTCTCCAGATGCAGAACATTCAGATGCATTTATTGAGGACCAAGATAAAAAGAATTCTAAATTAGCTTCAATGCTTGTAGTTGAGCTAGAAAAATTTATAACTGGAAGAGGTTTGATTTCAGGCTCTGGAGATTTATTTTTACTACCGCCTCCGCATGCAGATAAGATAAAAAGAAGAATGATAATTTTTTTCATTTTTTTTGTATTGAGTTCTTTTAATAACTATATATATCAATAAGAGAAATACAAATATTTAATTGATGATTGGTTTTCTAGTTTATGAAATTTTTATATATAATTAATCATGATTAAAAATAAAGAGCATCTTGCAATTCGCGATACAGTTAAATTATTCATAGAAAAAGAAATAAACCCGCATACCAATGAGTGGGAAAAAGAGGGAATATTTCCAGCTCACGACCTATTTAAAAAAATGGGTGATTTAGGCTTACTCGGTATTTCAAAACCAACGGAATTTGGAGGAATGGGTTTAGATTACAGCTATCAAGTTGTTTTTTCAGAGGAACTTGGGTTAATTAGCAGTGGGGGCGTCTCGATGGCTATTGGAGTTCAAACAGATATGGCAACTCCTGCATTAGCAAAGTATGGTAGCGATCAGCTCAGGCAAGATTTTTTAGCCCCTGCAATAGCAGGCGACATGGTTTGCTCAATTGCTGTGAGTGAGCCCAGCGCAGGCTCTGATGTTTCTGCTATAAAAACAACTGCTATAAAGGATGGAGATGACTATATTATTAATGGCACAAAAATGTGGATTACTAACTCTACCCAAGCAGACTTCATTTGCCTATTGGCAAATACATCTGACGAGAGTCCGCATAGTAATAAATCATTGATTGTTGTCCCTATGGACCTTCCAGGAATATCCCTATCTGAGAGGTTTGATAAGCTTGGAATGAGATCATCGGATACTGCTCAAATATTTTTTGATGATGTGAGAGTGCCTCAAAGAAATCTAATCGGTGCAGAAGGAAAAGGTTTTAGATATCAGATGGAGCAATTCCAGGAAGAAAGAATATTTGGTGCAGCAGGAGCTCTAAAAATGCTAGAACAAGTTATTAAAGATACTATCGAATATACCAGCCAAAGGATGGCATTTGGTAAATCAATTCTTGATAACCAAGTGGTTCATTTTAGACTTGCTGAACTGCAAACAGAGGTGGAGCTATTAAGAGCATTGGTCTATACAGCAACAGAGGAATATATCAATGGAGAGGACGTAACAATGAAAGCCTCCATGATGAAACTTAAAGCAGGCAGGCTAGGCAGAGAAGTTACTGATAGCTGTCTTCAATACTGGGGAGGCATGGGTTATATGTGGGATACTCCTGTTTCAAGGGCTTTCAGAGATGGAAGACTAACCTCCATTGGAGGAGGCGCTGATGAAATTATGCTGGGCATTATTTCAAAACATATGGGCACTTCACCAAGCAGGTAACTTAGTTAACTTCCAAACCTTTGTAGATTTTTTGCCATCTTTTTTGAAAATCTTTTGAAGGTTTTCAAGGCTTTTTTTATGTCTTTTTCACTTTCATCTTCGGCAAGTGAATAGCCATCCCAATAAATAATACTGTACTCTTCACCTACTTGTATCAAGTCTATAGAGGCAGCATCTGAATTAGTTTCGTCATTATGTTTTATATGAACTGATTTCTCAGTTAAATCTATGAATGTATTTGGAACCTCTGCAAATATAGATTTGAAAAGGTTTTCAATGGCCATATGATTACTTTTTATACTTGTGTTGATCATAAGAGTGATGTCTGCCCTCAACGCCAAATGTTCTAAGGCCAACATGCTTTGTTTTTCTTCCTCTAGCCCTCTTTCTCCAAAGTGTATAGCTATTTTTTTTTAAATTATCCCTCATGAGATCCTCAACTTGATTTTGATTCAAGCCATAAGATGCCTCTATTGCATCAAAAGGAGTTCTGTCTTCCCATGCCATTTCAATTATTCTTGAAATATCTACCTCGGTAAGATCTTCTTTCATAGACTATTTGAGTCTTTTAACCTCAGCCTCTAGCTCCGCAACTCTTCTTTTAAGAGGTTCAATATCTTCTTTTTTAACAAAACCTGATTCTTTCATGAACTTTTCCAATGCAGGTTTCATCATTTTTTCCATATTCTTCATGTCTTTCATCATTCCAAATGGATTCATACTTATCTCCTTTAAATATATATATCAAATCTAGTTGATTTGCCCTTAATCTGATAGTTTATTTTATTACAAATTAGAGGTGCTTTTACAGGCCTCTTTAAAATTATCTTCTTATGTGTACTTGCTCTAAACTCATGAAATATTTGATCACCAATATCTTTTATAGATTCAAGCTCTATTGCCGCCCTTAGAAGAGCAACATCACCAGATCTTTTTGATGACTTCGAGGTTTGCGGATAAAGAGGATCTAGATAGACCAAATCAGATTTGGTATGAGATTTATAAATTTCTGCTGAATTTCCATGAACTAACTTAAGATTTTTTAAAAACGGTAATTCATTTTTTGCTCTCTTACATGCGTCTTTAATTAATAAGTAAATAATTTTACTTTGTTCGCATGCTATAACTTTGTGTCCGAGAGATAAAAAAATCATTGAGTCGCCTAACATTCCTGCTGTACCATCAAAGATTGTTAAGCTATCTGAAGTTTTCCCTATAGCTTTTTTTAACTGGTTCTCATGCTCCGGTCTTTTAAGCCTCCAGCCCATTGCGCCCTTTAAAAAATCAACTCTTAGCTCTCTTTTGCCTTCTGAGGTGTGGGAATTAAAAGACAGCCCATTTTTATTCAAATGCAGGTAGCTATTTGTTTTAGGCATATTTTTTATGGTAAATGAATTAAGAAATTTAGAAATTGCTCCTGCTTCCGGCAAGTATTCATCAAATGCAAGGACGGGGCAATCCATTAAATAATCACAAGAATCAAGCCAAGGGCCAATCTGTATATGACAAATGGTGCAACGCCTATTTTCTCAACAAATAATAAGAAGTACTTAATGGTAAGAAAAGCAAAAATAGAAGAAATAATAAAACCTAAAACCAGATGCAGCAGATTAATACTTAGAGATGTTGAGGCAATATCAATAGTTAAAAAAACTAAGGCGCCCAGTATTGTTGGGATGCCAAGTAGAAAAGAAAATTTTGATGCCTCTTTCATACTTAAACCAATCAACAATCCTGCAGTCATTGCAGTTCCAGACCTTGATGCGCCTGGGATGAGTGCAAATATTTGAAAGAGACCAATAAAAACTGCAGCTACTATTGTTAATTGCATGATGCTTTTGTTCTTTGGGCTAATTTTGTATGCAAAATAAAGAATGAATGCAAAAATTATATTCATAGCAGCAATGCTATTCAGGGTAAAAAGTCTTTGCTGAATGATATCTGATGAAGCTAAACCAGCAACTACAATTGGCAGTGTGGCTACAATTAAAAGTACTGCCAAGCTTCTGTCAGCAGCATAGTCGCTGCTCAAAGTAAAAAATGATTTGATCATTCGCATTAGTTCATCTTTAAAATAAATAATCACTGCAACAAGTGTTCCTGCGTGCGTAGCTATATCAAAACTAAGACCCAAATCTTTTGTTCCAAATAGTAAATTTGGTAATAGCAAATGTGCTGAACTTGATATAGGAAGGAATTCAGTAAGGCCCTGAATAAGGCTTAAAAAAACAACTAGAACTATCTCACTGATCATTTAATTTCTTGTAGCTTGTATCTTTTAAGTACACTGGATTTGCATCATCAGGGTTGTACTCTTCTTTTTCTGAGTATCTAGCCATCGCTAGTTCTATTATCATTGAAGCATCAGAGGTTTTTTGTTCGATATCAGATAGGTTTGCCCAACCATTACCGACAAAAGTATCGCCCTGCTTGCTTGTAAAAATTGAATCGAGATCATTTCGAGCCAAAATAGCCTCGTTTTTTAGAGGTATTAACAGGCTATTTTTTAATTCATAGGGGCAATAATATATTTCAGAATCAATATCAGATGATATTGCGCTATGAATAATAGAGACATTTTTATGAAAAAGAGAATGTCCGTAAGCTATACACTCTAAGTTTGAAAGAGGCATTAGTGGCTTTTGATGAACGAGTGCGATAGCTTTTAGAAAAGTTGCAACACTTCTTATTGAGGTATATGAACCCGGCCCTTGCCCAAAAGTGAATAGATCAAAATTTTGCAAGTCATCGCTAGAAATACTAATTTTTTCTAAAAGACTCTGCCAATCTGGCCTGTCCTTCCGGTTATGGTGAATGCTTAGCGACAAAAGATCATCCCCTATTTTAGATGCTACCGAAGTTTTATTTCCAGTTGAATCAATTGCAAGGATATTCATCTATATGCTTTCTTTTATATCCTCAAAAACCTCTTGGACGCCTTTGGTTCCGTCTACTGAAAAATAGTTGAGAGCCGTTTTATTAGCAATGTCTGAATAGAAATTTGTTAACGGTTTAGTTTGTTCATGATAAACACTTAGCCTTTTTAAGACTGTTTCAGGCTTATCGTCTTCTCTTTGGATAAGTTCCTCGCCTGAAATATCATCAAGGCCATCTTTAATGGGTGGATTAAAACTTACATGATAATTTCTGCCAGATGCTGGGTGCACTCTCCTACCAGACATCCTTTCAACAATCACTTCGTCTTTAACAAGGATTTCTATAACATGGGAAAAGCTCACTCCCATCTCATCAAGTATTTGTGCCTGACCCAAGGTCCTTGGAACACCATCAAACAGAGACCCATTAGCGCAGTCTGGCATTTTCAGCCTGTCTTCAATTAAAGAGCCGATGATATCATCAGAGACAAGGCCGCCCGAATCTAAGATGCTTGAAACCTGTTTGCCTAAATCTGATCCTGAAGCAACTGCCTCCCTGAGCATGTCACCAGTACTTAACTTAGGAATTTTATAGAGGTCGCATACTAAATCTGCTTGCGTCCCCTTACCAGCCCCTGGAGGGCCTAATAGAATTATATTTTTCATGTTTCTAATATAGCAAATGCTACTACATAATTTTTTTCGTCTGCAAGACTAACATGGGTTTTCGAAATACCCAAATTATTCATCTTGATCTCTAGGTCATTATTTGCAATGAAGATAGGCTTCCCTAAATCATCTCTTAGAATTGTCATATTAGGTAAAGTAACCTCATTCCTTACTCCGGTACCAAGTGCTTTTGATATCGCCTCTTTCATACAAAATTGTTTTGCTAAGTATCTAGGTTTTTTTAACCCCTCAAGCTCTCCAAATAAAACAAGCTCATCAACACTTAGACACTTTTTTGCAAAAGATTCTAAGGATCGCATCTCATCAAATCTTGAAATTTTTACAATATCCGTTCCTATCCCAAAAATCACTGAGCCAGTCTCCTAAATATATCCCTGCTTGCCAGCTCCCTTCCATCAAGACAAAGCAGAATAGCTTCTTTTGTAATTCTCTTCAGCGAGCCTCTTGGGACTTGATCAAGATTTCTGTCTCTTATATCAAAAATTTCTTTACCTGAGAGCTCGCCTTTATCAGATTTTCTAAAACCTCTTTCTGAAATAAATCTATATTGTGATTCTTTTCTTATTGGATCAGCATTATCAATATCAGATTCAAAATCTATTCCATACCCAAGCATTTCAAGCATGTCTAATTCAAATGACCTCAGTGAAAGCTCAAGATCATCATGTTTAACTTTTTCTAAAAATTCCTCATATAAATCGAAAAGCTCCTCATGGATTGCATTTTTTGGAAGCAACTTACTTAACAATTCATTAATGTACAAAAGGCTGTAGCTAGTTTTTGAAAGGTTATCAACTGATAGTGAAAAATCTCTATCAATGTTAGTTAGGGTTTTAAGCTCTGATCTTCCAGAACAGGTAATCTTCAATTTACAAAAAGGTGACAAATAACCAAAAAACTTTGATTTAGGCTTTTTTGCGCCTCTAGCAATTATTGAAATTTTACCAAATGATTTGGTGAAAACATCAGCTATTACAGAAGTTTCGCCATAAGATCTCTGATGTAGAAGGAAGCAATCATCCCAGTCGCTAGGATTCATAGCTCGCACCCACTCCGAGGCTTTGAATATAATCTGAATCTGTATTCCAATTTTTTTTAACTTTAACCCATGTTTTAAGAAAAACTTTTTTTTCAAAATACTCTTCGAGATCTAAACGAGCCTGCTGCCCTATTTTTTTAAGAGTTGCGCCTTTATTACCTATAACTATCTGCTTTTGACTGTCGCGTACAACAAATATTACAACATGAATTTTTATTATTTTTTCTTCATCCTCGAAGAGCTCAACCTGAACAAAAGTATCATGGGGCAGCTCGTCGCCAAGCATTCTGATTATTTTTTCTCTAACAAGTTCAGAAATCATAAACATGTCTTTTTGATTGCTTGTTGACATCTCATCGCCATAAATATGCTCACCTTCTGGCAAATGGTTAATAATTAAACCTTGAAGTTGCGTTATGCCCTCGTCATATAAAGCTGAGATTGGAATAATTTCTAAAAAATTATAAAGCTCACTTAACCTTTCCATTAGAGGTAGAAGCTTTTGCTTGTCATCTATTTGGTCAATCTTATTTACAACACAAATAACCTTAGCATTTGCTTCCTTGAGCTTATTAAGTACAGATATATCCTGCTCATCAAGCTTAAGTCTTTGAGTAACAAACAAAATGATATCAGAATACTCAATTAGTCCTTCTGCTGATTTATTAAGGACCTTATTCATAATTTTAGGTGATTTGATATGCATTCCTGGAGTATCTGCAAATATCAACTGAGCATTATCAACGTTTTTTATACCTAAAATATTATTCCTAGTTGTTTGTGATTTCCTAGAAGTGATAGATATTTTTTTACCTAAAATATGATTCAGAATCGTGGACTTGCCAACATTGGGTTTGCCAATAATTGAAACGTACCCACAAAGTTGATTAGTCATGAATAGCACCAATATCTTTTAAAACCTTTTCAGCAACTTTTATTTCAGCGCCCTGCTTGGACTTCGACACAGATGAGTAATCCTTTTCTTGAAAAGCTAACGAACACACAAAGCCTGAGCTATTTTCAAAGTGACTATATCTTGGTGGACTCATGCCTCTTGATTGAAATACTTCTTGTAATTGAGTTTTTGGATCCTTGAAAGAATTATCGAGTGAAATTTCATCAAGCTCTTTTGAAAAAAGATTAATAGCTACTATAGTTGCTTGATCCCAACCACCATCAAGAAAAATGGCTCCTATTAACGATTCAAAGCACCCCTCATATATAGATTTCTTATTATCCTCTTTTAAATTAGCAGTTCCTTTAGATAACTTCACAGCTTTATTTAACTTTATTGATTTAGCTTTATTTGCGAGCGATTGAGATTGAACAAGCATTGATCTTATTCGGCTTAAATGCCCTTCGCTTGCCTCAGGATACTTTAAAAAAAGATATTGAGAAATAATAGAATTTAAGATGGTGTCTCCAAGAAACTCCAACCTCTCGTTATTCAATTTATTATTGTGGCTTTTATGAACAATGGCTAATTCTAATAACTGGGTATTAACAAATGAATAGCCAATATTTTTTTCAATTACCTCAAGCATTAATTAATCTTACCTGCTCTCTCGAAATTAGGAAGGCATGTCCAGCACTCCCAGCTCATCCAGATATATTCAGCCTTACCAAAAAAATGATTCCTTGGAACAAAACCGACGTCTTGTCTACTATCATTAGAGTTATCTCTATTATCTCCCACTACAAAATAATGATCAGCGGGTACTGTCCATTGTTGTGGATAGTTTTTGTTTCTATCCATGCTATTTCTTGTCATATATGTCGTATTGCCTAACTTTTCAGAATAAAATTTTATTGATTCAATTTCTTCAACTTCTTGAATCTGTCCTGAGGGGTATTTATATCGCCTAGTAATTGATTCTTCGTTAGTGAACTCATAATCCTTAATAACTAGCTCATCGTTAACATAAATCTTTTTATTAATATATTTTATCGAATCACCTGGCTTACCTATAAGTCTTTTTATATATGGCACTGGGTTATGAGGCGGTACAAAGACAACAACATCTCCGTAATCCGGATTATTAAACTCTACAATTGGTTTGCTGAGTCTATCGATCTTAAGTCCGTAATCATATTTATTAACTAGTATGAAATCTCCGATTTTTAATCCAGGCAGCATGGAAGATGAAGGGATCTGATATGGTTCATACACAAATGATCTAAGAACAAATATTATAAAAAGTGGTATTAATGTTCCTCGGGTTGCCTTAGTTATTTCTTTATTCTTAAAGAACAAACCTATAAAAAAGACGGCAAAACAAATTATGACAGCAATAAATAAAATCACGCCAAGATCGCCTGATTTATAAAAAATACTCATTACCATTGCAATAAAAAAGAAGGTACTAATTGATGAAAGGTTGTCTTCTATATATGGATTGAAAGTCGCATCTGTGACATTTGATTTGATCCATATAAATAGACAGCCAAGAATGCCAACTAGGGAAAATAGAAATAGTGGATCGGTAAACATATTAGTCCTGTGAGCTAAAGTAATTCAGGAAGGCATCTTGCGGTATTGATACTTTTCCAATTTGTTTCATTTTCTTTTTACCCTCTTTCTGCTTCTCAAGAAGTTTCTTTTTTCTTGAGATATCTCCACCATAACATTTGGCAGTAACGTTTTTTCTAAGAGCTTTCACAGTCTCTCTTGAAATAATCTTTGCGCCAAGTGCAACTTGAATAGGCACGTCAAACATCTGTCTTGGTATTAATTTTTGAAGATTTTTTGCTATCTCCCTAGCCTTGCCGGTTGAGAATGATTTGTGAACGATCATAGATAAAGCATCTACTTTTTGGTTATTTATCAGTATATCAATTTTTGTAAGATCTGATTTAACAAACCCGATCAAAGAGTATTCTATTGATGCAAAACCCTTAGTGCATGATTTAATTTGATCAAAAAAATCTATGATGACGCTAGATAGTGGCATTTCAAATATAATTGATACTTGGTTACCAAAGTAAGTCATATTTTTTTGTATGCCTCTTTTGTTAGTACAAAGAGTTATAACATTACCAACATAATCATTGGGGGTAAGTATATTTACGTTGACTATTGGCTCCCTGATTTCCTCTATATCATTAGAAGTAGGTAGCTGCGAAGGGTTATCCAGCTTCAAAATTGTCCCATCTGTTTTTAATACTTCATATTCAACAGACGGGGCTGTTGATATCAATTCGAGGTCGTATTCACGCTCAAGCCTCTCTCTGATTACCTCCATGTGCAAGGTTCCAAGAAACCCACATCTAAAGCCAAACCCAAGAGCATCTGAAACTTCAGGCTCGTATACAAGTGAAGAGTCATTAAGAACTAACTTAGAGAGAGCGTCTCTAAATTTTTCATAATCCTCTGAATTAACTGTAAACATTGAAGCAAATACTTTTGGATTTACTTTCTTAAAACCAGGAAGAGCTTTTGTGGTTTCGTCATTCCATTCAAGAAGTGTATCTCCTACTGGGGCGCCTTTAATATTTTTAATGCCAGCAACTAAATAGCCTACTTCACCGGCAGATAGAGAATTTTTCTTAACTTTTT
>Ga0206677_10003000_pt1 | contig 14487 bp, 12 predicted proteins | sample M130m12015metaG_FD_155475 | JGI IMG/M metagenome (GOLD analysis project Ga0206677, IMG submission 155475) | Ammonia-oxidizing marine archaeal communities from Monterey Bay, California, United States - M1 30m 12015 | ecosystem: Environmental > Aquatic > Marine > Intertidal zone | place: USA... | reverse complement strand
AACATATATATATTTTATATTTATTTTATTTCTGTATAAGATTTCTGTATTTCTTTCTACGAGTTTTCCCCCCTCTCTTAATGGATTGTCTAACTCTTCTTTCTCTTTCGGGTAAATGATCTTCGACGCTATTCATTCTTAATAATCTTGCTGGACTAGTTATTTCTTCAAGATATTCGCGGCTAAATGGTTTACCCACAAGATCATCTATTAAAATTTGTCTTGATTTAGAGTCGCTTTCTCTAACTCTTTTTTCAGATGCCTCCTTGGTATCTTTCGCTAATAGAGTATTAGATTGTGGGGAAATGCCGTATGATCTAGCAATATATGAACCTCTTTTTTTACTCATTGTTTGCCCATCCCTAGAAGTAGAATTTGCGGCAAACGGGTTTTGTGCTAATCGCTGTACAGTTTTTTTACGAGATTGTCTCCCTCTAACCACCTTTTGAATTTTTTTTGCAGCATTATTATTATTACCACCTCTTCTTCGGGTTCTTTTGTTTAATTTTCTTTTTGTTCTTTTTCTTTTTGTTCTTTTTCTTTTTGTTCTTTTTCTTTTTGTTCTTTTTCTTTTTGTTCTTTTCTTTTGTTTTTGTGACCTTTTTCTTAAAAAGGTCTTTCTTTTGTTTTTGCGACCTTTTTTTGAAAAAGGTCCTTTTCTTTTATATTTTCGTTTTTGTGACCTTTTTCTTAAAAAGGTCTTTCTTTTTCCTCCTCCAAGTTCATCTAATCGACCTTCTTTTTCATATCTTTTTCTTTTTGCTAACCTTGCAGCCTGATCCCATCGTGCTGATTCATTCGAGTTTACTAAATGTTCTGTCATCATCCTTTCAATATCGTCAACATTTTGAGGATTAGGAGATTCATCTGAACCCAATAAAGCAGTAAATACTTCTGCTTCTTTAGGGGCTGGATGATTTGATAAGGAAGTCTGTCTTAACATGTTTACTGGATTATTTCTTGCTCTTTGTTCTGCAGCCTTTCTAAGATCATATTCTCTTGCTTGCCTTAATAAATCTGCCATATCAGGATCAATATCTGGTGAAATAGAAGATTTTGTTTCTCCTCCATATTCACGTACCGCATTAGTAGCAGCAATTGTTACTGCTGACATATGCAATGGTAACTCATCTTCACTTTCACTTTCACTTTCATTCAATCTTGGTGGATGGACTCTTTCATATAGATTAAATGAATCTTCTGTTAAAACATCTTTCCCAACGACGTCTGATAAGTATCTATTTACAATATAAGCAAGTTCACTTACTTCACTCCATGTTCTTATATCTTTAAAAACTATCCAAAAATTATATATTGTTTCTCTTATTACTTCTAAAGTAATATTTTGCATTCTAAACACTTTAACAAATGAATTTTTAAGAGGATTCCACAATCTATGACTTGTTACTACCTCTCTTTTCATTTTATTTACGGCTGTACGCAACTTATTTTTATTAATAGACATATGTATATATATATATGCAAATACAAATATATATATATAAATTAAATATCAGATAAGGTTCTAGTTAATTTACTTAAACTATACACAGATACACCAAACATAAGGGTTTTTACCATGTATCCAGTAAAATTATAGTTTCCATTTCTAGTAAAAAAAGAAGGAGCATATTTTATAAGATTTTTCTGAAAATAAGGCAACTGAAATACAAAAAATAAAACGCTTGTTAAAAGAGGAGTTTGTAATTCTTCATATAAACTATCTAAACGGTCAACCTGATTTTTTCTTTCTTTATTTTCTTTTAACATATTTTCCATAGTTGTGGATTCTTCTTCTATATATTGATTATTCTCTGTTTCCGGAACAAAATTAGGTTTTACTTCATTATCTTGAACTATATGTTGTTGATTATTTGAAGGAATATCTCTAGAAGGAAGACTTGTTCCACCTTGGGCCTGTTGTAAACCCTGTACAATTTGATGTATTGATTCTTGACTTAATTCTGTGGGTCCAGATTTTTGCATTGTACTAGCAACATTTGCTTCAACTTTATCTGTCACTTTCATAATCACATTATTCGAATTTTGTGATTCATTTGGTAATGCGGATATCTCACTAGCCATTATATACATTATATTAGATAAGGTATATAATCTACTTTACGCAAAATTAACTATTTTTTTAGTATCGTCACATTTTGCTATTTTTTCATCAAACTGATAACATTTATCATTAAATTTAAAAACTTGACCCTTAACTTTATTTAATGCCGGTCCTCTAAAAACCATACAATTTCGTTCATTACATACTTTTCTAAATAAAGTTGCTAATCCTAAACCTAATAATATAGAAATTATATATCTACCAACATTACTATATATCAATCGAGTTAAATTCATATATAATAAGTAAATATAATTATTGTATGTTGTATGACCTTATTTGTTTATCATCGTTGGGACACTTAACTTCCTTTGATGTAAACCGAAAACAATTATCAGCCTTATCTTTAAACAATACTCTATCTTCATTTTCAGGATTGGGGTACACATAAATTACTTGTGTAGGTGGTTGTGATATATACACTACAAATATCCCTATTGCTAAACTTAAAATAAATACTGGTACACTTATAAATTTCATCTATATAATGTTGTTTTATTTTTTATTTTTTATTATCTTAAATTCGTCATATGTCATATGATTTTCAATACTTTCTTTTGTTTTATGAATAATATATTTTGGCATTATTTTTAAAGAACCTCTTTGACTTTTACTTTCTTGTTTTTCTATTTCAATATGGTCATATTTCAAGTTCCTTATTTCTTCTTGCAAAGGTAAAATTGTATTTTTATAAATCTCTATAGAATTAATTAAAATTGGTTTATGGTCTTCTTTTTTATATTCTTTCATGTTTTTTTTAAATTCACTTACAAGTTGGTTTAACTGTTTTTGTTTTTCTGTAATTAATTCTTGTTTAAGTTTAAATACTGTCGAATTGTCATCTTCAGTTTCACCTTCTGTTTCAAGTTTAACAATTTTATTTTGTTTATCATAGAATTCTTGAAAAAGATCTTTTGCTCTAATATGTTCATCTAATAGTTCTTTTAATCTTCTAAACTCTTTTAATACAATATCTTCACTTTGTGTTTGAAAAAGAAGATCTAATTTGTATTCCATAATTTGTTGTTTTATATCACTAATAATATTTACTTCTTCCCTTATTGAATCTACTAGGTTAATATGATTCGGTTTTTCGATATTAATATCGAGTAAACATTTTTTGTCAGCATTACATTTAGCCCTTAGATGTGTCTCTGTAATTTCAAAAAGTGTTCCCCCAGTTTTATTACAATTAGCACATCTACGTTTACCATCAAATTTTGCCAATTCTTCCTTTATAACTGGTGTATTTCTAGGATACTTTTTTTTTAATGTTTTTAGAGTTTTTCTTCTTTTTCTATCATATTTATCTTTTAATTCCCAAAAATTATTATATGCTTCTAAATATTGTTCATAACTCATTTATATTATGTTTGATAAAATTTTTTATGCAATACTTCAAATGGACTTTCAAAACTAGGAAGATTTGTTATATTTTGGTTTAACTCTTTAGTCTTATCTACTTGCATTTTACGAACTTTTGTTAAAAAATAATCTCTTTTTAATTTTTTTAACTTTTCTCTTTCCTTTTCTGTAGGGCGAGTTTTATATTTATAAATCAAATAGACAGCGATAAATGCTGTAAAAACACCTAATAACCCTAAATTCAACATATAATAATCAACTTCACTCCTTTGTTCGTGACATTTTTTTAAAGTTTCTCCTAAAAAATATTTAACACCCGGTTCTGTTAAACTAGGTCTAAAGTGTTGTACATTCATATAAATAATAAAACTAAAATCTTAAAAAAAATTATACACAATATCTATATGGTATCTATCTCTTCATCAATTATATTTTTCTCTGTAGCCACAATCGCATATTTTATAATTAAATACTTAATTGCTGATAGATTTAATTCTAGAAGTTCGGGAATAGCAATGGCATGTACAGTTGTTTATTTAGCAACAATTGTCTCTATACAAACATATATTAATGTGCAAAATGCAAAAATAAAATGTGGCGGCACACCACAAACGCTAAGAGCAATGTATTATACATTTATTCCTTATCTTTTTATTTTTGGGACACTAATTCTAATTCTCATGTTTTTTCCAGGATTTAAAGCACCTTTTTCAAATACATTAGGGTATGGTTTTGTTAGTTTACCTTTTATGAATATTAAACCAACATTTATGAATATTTTAAAAACAGATAGTAATAATAAACTTCTTAAGACTGTTTACGAGGATCCATCTCTTATGATAAATGAAATGACTCCGTCAAATTTCTTTGTTTTTCTTGAAAAAATGGGAGCGGCTCAAAATTCTATTTTAAGTCCAGACTATAAAAGATTCATTCCAGACCTTTATAATTTAGTTACTATCAAAAATAGTATTTCTAAATTTATATGGTTTATGCTAACAGGAGTTTTAGTAATATTAAATTCACATAGTTATATTATGTCGATGAAATGTAACAGAAGTGTGGATGAACTTTCTGGAAAACTTGATAAAGCATTTAGTAAACCGAAAAAAGAAAAGAAAAAACAAAAATGGAAATTAGGATATTAAATATTATTGGTATTATAATAAAAATAAAATTATATTTTTAGAATATTAAAATATAATTTAAAATTTAAGTTTAGGTGCTGCTAAGTAGTAGAGAACAACTAAATAACACATCATTGCTAATATTAGTGTTAAGAACCAAATTGGAATAATTGTTTTTTTGCTAGAACCTAATCCAAATTGTCTTAAAGCCCCATCTTTTTCATATAAAAATGCTGGTTCCAAATATTGAATTACTGCAAATACAATAATAAATAGAATTATTGCAGTTGAAGTTATATTTTTACGTATAAAAGCACGGTACATAATAAATTATATATAGATAAGTTTTTTAAATAAAAAGTTTTTACTAAATAAAAGAACTTTTCAAAAAAGTTCATAAAACTAAAAATATTTTAGATAACTTTTCAAAAAAGTTCATAAAACTAAAAATATTTTTGATTACATATAATCAACAGCATCACCCATTTCTTCTCCATCTTCTGCTATAGCAGATAAATTATATATCTCAGAATTTATTTGATCCTGAACGGCACCCTGTTCCATATATTCATATGCATCGCTGTCCATCATATTTATTTGATATATTTGACTACTAAATTCCGTTACTTCATCTCTTATTCCCATTTTTAATTCCATAAGTGCCGTTTTTTCCATATCTTCTCTCTCTTTGTCGTATTGATTTTCATCATATTCAAAAATAGCACGAGTCTGACCAACCCCCCAATCTCCTAAACTATGATTCTTCATTATATTTTCAACCTTTCTTTCTTCATCTGCTAAATCTCTAAAATTTGCGGTTATCTTTGCTTTTTCTTTTTCTTTGGATTTTAAAACATTTTTAGTTACCTCTTCTGGTGTAATATTTAACATCTTTTTATAAGATTCTAACATTTTCAAATAATTTGATATTAAATTGCATGAAATTTTCTCTAACTCTTCTTTTTCACCTCGTAAAACTAGTTCATCTGCATTCGTTTCTTTTTTGTCTATGTCTTCATCCATATCAAATTCTAATTCAGTATCGAACGCTTCTAAATATAACATAATAGATGATAGAAATAAGAAATAACCTATGTTTTTAATCATTTTTCCATTAAATATACTATCTTTAGATTCTTCGCTCATTATTTTAGAATAAAATGGTATTGCGTCCATAATCATTAATAAATCTTTATTGTGTTTTAATACATACCCTAATACTGCGTTAATATTTTTATCACCATAATATTTTTTAAAATAATCATAATCTTTTTCCATAATTTTATTAACATCACTTACATGTCTCTGACTTAATTTCCAATGAGCAGGAACTGTATGTTTTTTAACTTTATTTAAAATAATATTTGGGAAACTGGTTATTATGTCTTTTGACATTTGTTTTAAAATATTAAATATTGCAAAATTAGTTTCGTCATCTTGATACATATAAATTTCTTCACCTACTAATTTCCAATTTAAAATAAATCTCTCCCCTCTTTTTTGAGATTTTTTAGTTACTTTTTCACTTTGCATTGAAAAATTTACAATTAGATCTTTTAAATTTCTTTTTAATTCTCCATGTTGATGCATTTTTTCTGTAATTTGAACAGACATTTCTTCATTCCATTTATTAATGCGAGCATTAAACTCGTCTATTTGTTGTTTGGAGGAACCCTCTTTTTTATATGAAATATTAAAACGGTCTATTAACTCATGAATCATATCTATAATTTCAGGGTGATGTAAATCTATTTGAGATTTATCTTTTAAATATTCAGATATTAGTTCTAAATTCATCTTTTCTGTTACTATTGAAGGATCAATATCAAAGTTAATTATATTTTTTCTAGAAATATTATGAATTAGCGCCTTTAATGTATCTTGTGAATAATTTAATCCTTCACTTTTCATAATATCTATTTTTCTCTCCAAACTATCTGATGAACGATACGATGCTGAGTTTTTTACACACAATCGTTGTAAGTCTTCATCTAAAATAACACCACTGTTAAACTGACAATACTTCATAAAAGCAAGATAAATAACCCCCTCATTAAAAGTTGGACTAATTTTTGGAAACACAATTTTTGTATCATTATTAAAAGTAAGCATAGAAGGTATAATAAGTTTTGAATATTTATCATATATTTCACTTGTTACTCTAATTCGATCATTGAATTTTTCTATAGACTTTTCTTTATTGGTAAAATAAAGATATGTGCTAGCATGTCCTTCATTACAACAAGCATTTTCAAGAAACGGTATATTACTCATACTAGCAAGCAACATTGGTTCGTTATTTACTGCTTTTTGTACAGATTCTAAAATAGAAAAACAATTTTTAACAATATTTCCATATAAATTCCATAATCTATAAAATTGTTCAACACTACCAGATTGTATATCTGCAATTAATAATTTTTCATAATTCTCTCCAATATTCTGCAAATCACTTACACTAATTGAGGAAAGAGGTGGTAAATAATTACTCCACTCTTGAACATCAAAAGTTTCAGGTAAAAATTCTATTTCACGATTATCCATATTCCACGATCGTTTTTGTTGTAATTTTTCGACAACATAATCAATGTTTATTATTCTTTCTGTGATAAAATTTCGTAATTCCTCATTTAACTTATCAACTTTATCTTGAAAATTGGATTTATTTGCTTTAGGTAATACTAACCATGGCCGGTCTTTACCTCGCCTTAAATGCAATAATACACAATTAAAATAATTAATAAACCCTAAATCGCTATTACCATTCAATGGAAAACCATTAAATGATTTAATACAAATAGAAAAACTAACATCAGAAACAATATTCGGCATCGCACATTGGACACCAATAATATAGGCTGCTCCAACTGATTTTAGCAATACTTGATCATGCTTATATTCATATGGTTTAACTTTTTTGCCCTTTTTCTTTTTTCTCTCCGCAAGTTCTTTATATTTGTTTTCGTCCATTAAATTTTTATTTAAACTATCAATAGTTAATCGAACCATAAAGGGATGTTCAGTTTCACTATCTATTTGCAATTTTTTATCAAATGCTAATAATAAACTTTTTACGTGTTGAGCCAAACGTGTTTGGTAACCAAAAGTTGTATCTTTTACATTTGCATATTTAAAACTTTGAATATCTATATTCTCTAACATAATATCTCTTGAAACCTTTTTATATCCACTCTCATCATAACCTTCGCTATCATCAAACTCGCGAAATTTAATAATGTAACCACTATGTTTATCAATAATTTTTCCATTATCATCGCTAAGTTGGCCTCTCTCATCACATATCATTTCTAATACATCTTGATAATTACCATGTTGAATAGACGATGCTAATGTTTGATAAAAAGTAGGTAATAATTTAGTATTTGTATCTACACAATAATACCAAAATGAACTTTCATCGCTATTATTTAAATCATACTCTCGGCAAAATTTTTCAATAAATATTTCAATATTATTAAATTTTTCAACTAAATCGCTTTGTGATAAAATAGTATCTCTAAGAGTTGCATAAGGTGACACGACAATATCTTCAATATCCAATTGTGATGCTATTTTGAGTTGTACAAAATCTCGTTGAATAGATTCTCGAGTTTTTAAATTTTTTAATCTATTAATGTTTTGAAATGATTTTTTAAAATTATTTTCTATTGTTATTTTTAATTCAGATATAGACATACGTATTTGTTCTTCTAATTTCGATGTTACTTCAGATAAAAAGTTTTGTTGTAACATTTTCTTACTTTCATCTAATCCAACACATTGTTTATTTATTTTTATACAACTATCTTTTAAATTACAAAAATTCAGTTTTTCAATAGATTCTCCTTCTTTTGATTTATCAAGTTTCCATTTATCTTCTTGACGAATATAATATTTATAATCCATGTCTCCTAGATCTAATATGGCGAAATCCCCATTATGTACCATTTTAGCACCTAATATCATAGAAGATGCATCTCGGTGTGCTTTTTCTTCATTTAAACCATTATTTTTCATAAGGAATTCTGCTAATTTTATTATTTGTTGTTCAGGTTCATCATCTATATCAGCATATTCATCACGCCACGCATGACCTATATCATATGGAGTATTATCATATTTTCTATCAAAGAAAACTTCTATATCTTGACGACTATCGCGTTCTAATTCTTCAATATCATTATATTTTTTTGCAAGAGTAATAGGGTCACATTCTGCAGATGATCCCATTTCTAGAGCCGTATTCACTCCATCTATTTCTTCCTGAATACTACTATCAATATCTATTGGTTGAACAAAACTTAATTGTTCCATAGATAATGCATTTAAATATGTTCTACCACAGTCCACATCTATAATTTTTTTGATAGAAACATCCGTTTGCATCTCCTGACTTATATTATATCCATCCTGTGAGAAAATTTCATTTTCTTTTAGATTAAATTTATTTAATAATCCTACTAATATTGTATAACTTTCATAATTTTGGTGATTTGATAAGTATTTTGTAAATTTATTTTTATTTATAACTAATTTTTTTTTTATTTTATTTATTTCATCATTAATAAAATCCATTATTTCATGATATTGTTTAAATGTAATATCGTCCTCGTATATTAAAAACGGCTCTAATTGTTCCATTACTTTATAAAAAGAAACACCAGATTTAATATTATTTTTATATGCATGAAATAATTCTTTTGTTTTCGGAACTAGTTGGTCTAAAAATTGTTCATAAATTTCATCTTCATCCGCTCTATCATCATATCTTCTTAATTCCTCAAAATCTATATAGGTTGATGTATTGAAATTATCTATTATTTTCTTTTTGCTAATATTTAATTCACCCTCATTAATAGTTCTTTTTTTAAAGTTTGTAAAATAATTAAGTATTTTAAAATAAGAAAAATTTATTTGATTCAATTGTGCTTTATGATAAATAGTTGTTTGAGGCAATCCTATTTTTGAATACTTAATTACTGCATTAGGAAGTGTAAAAAATCCCTTGAGGTATAACTCATCGTTACTTGTTAACTTATCTAAATATAAAACGCTTTTTTTGTTTTGAGGATCTGGATTTACAAGATGAGTTAATCCTGTATTTAATCGTTGCATTATAAATCTATTTTGTTGAATTGTAACATTTGTTTTATTAAATAAATCATCACTTGATGACATTGTGGTAGAGTAAAAGTCGGCTACATTATCAAGTAAAACTTCAAAATTAGTTTCTACATCCTTAATTTTAATTATATTTGTTAAGTCAGTAGGTTCAATATGAGGGGTTAAATATGGTTTTAAATTTTGATAAAGAAATTTATATTTATTTTGACCATCAGGGATATTATTGCGTAAATATTCATAAATAAGTTGAAATTCATCATTTAATGCAAAATCAATAGGTAATATATTAATATTATTATCTGCATCATCGTCATCCTTACTGTGTTCTTTATCATATAAATTTTTGTTATTTTTAATAACCGGTATAATCCATTCTAATTTTTTATTAAATTGTTTAAAATTTTCTACTAATGGTTTATGATCGCCCCCTTTTTTTAAAATATGTTCAGCATTACCTTCTTTATTAAATTTTGAAAATTTCTTTCGTAATTGTTTAAATCTTTCAATTAATGTATGTATTTTGTTGAGATGTGAAGGAGTTCTCTCATTGGAAGGTATAGATGCAAGAAGTTCATCTAATAAATCTTCTGTTTGCATTTCAACACTAAATCGTTTTTCTTGTTCAGATACATTAACTTGTTCGGTTATTTCTCCTAAGTCTTCGTCTAAAATTTCTATATCTTCTAAATCAATAAATGCTTCATTTATCTTTTCTGTTTGTTCTTCAGTATCTAAATCTAATTCTAAATCTAATTCTAAATCGTCATCTATATCATCGGGATCTATATCTGGAGAGATTATTGTTTTATCTGTTTTTTCAATATCAATAATAGGTTCTTCATCTTCGGGGATAGAAGATTTTTTTGTTCCAGGTTTTTCTATATGCTGAATATTTACTATATTTAAATCTTTTGGTATACCCTTATACTCAAAATCAATGTAGATAGTTTCTTTATCAGGATAAGTTGCGATTTCAATCATATCCTCATCTATGTCATTTATAAAACCATTAATAACTAGTGGAGTTTCTGAATCAAAATATATACTAATCCAGTTCCCCGGAACTAGATCATTTTGTCGAGCATAACCTTTTTCTGTTGGATTATCCAAAATAAATATACTTTCAATTGTTTCATCTGTTATATTTCCGTCTACAATATTTAAGGTAATGCTAGATAAATCATCTTGCTGTACTAAATCTATTTTTTCTTTATCTAAATAATCTATAATAAATATTTTCTCATGAATTTTCAAGTTTTCACTTGCATTTATTTGAATAATTTGTCCTAATTCTAAAAATATTAAATCTTGTTTACTAGTTTTTGACATTACTTATATTTATAGAAGAAATTATAAATTATTTTTTATACTATATATTTAATAAATATAAAGACTAACTATTTATAATGTTTAGATGCCTACTTACACTCCATTAAGAGTAATAGATTCAGAAGATTTATCTCAAAATATTGATTTTACAGTAAGACAATTTGGGAATTATAATGTAATAAAATATCGTAAAGAAAAAATAGATAAAACAAATATTAAAACATTGGGATTACTGAGGTCGGTTATAACAGACGAAGATCAGAATATTTTATGTATGGCTCCGCCAAAATCTATGTATTTTGATACATTTGTAAATGAAAATAATATTTCGGAATGTTATTTTGAAGAATTTGTTGAAGGAACAATGATTAATGTTTTTTGGGATAAAACTATAGATGATTGGAATATTGCTACAAAAAGTAATATTGGAGCAAAATGTAAATATAATGTTAATTCAAAAAAAACATTTCGTTATATGTTTTTAGACGCAATGAATAATTGTGGATTGGAATTTAGTTATATGGATCCATCAATTATATATAGTTTTGTACTACAACATCCAGAAAATAGAATTGTTATACCAATCATTACAATAAAATTATATTTAGTCGCAACATATCGTATAATTATAAATGAAAATAATGAACAATTGGTCGAAAAAATGGAAAATATTTCTTTAAACAATGTTCAAAGTGTAAAAAGATATACATATGGTGATATTCAAAAACAATTTGGAGATAGTTGGGAAAGAGTAAGAAGTTATTTCAATGATGATGCGTTGGATTATAAAATACATGGGATTATAGTGTATAATCAATCTGGTGAAAGAATGAAAATCCGGTCTAAAAACTATGAAAAAATTAAAATGTTAAAGGGTAATACGCCAAAAATACAATTTCATTATTATTATTTAAGACAAAATGGGTTAGTCAAAGATTTTTTGCAATATTATTCCGAATATAAAGATGAGTTTAGAGTTTTAAGAAATAATTTGCATAATTTTACAGAAACTTTATATCAATACTATATTGAATGTTATATTAAGAAACAGAAAAGGGTGAAGGAATATCCATATAATTTTAAAATTCATATGTTTAATTTGCATAAAATTTATATGGGAGAATTGAGACCAGAAAAAAAGTTTGTTGCGAAACAAGTTGTTATTGATTACATTAACAATTTGCATCCGGCGAAACTAATGTATTCTATTAATCATGTGTATAATAAACATAAATTAGAGGAAAAAGTTGCAGAAAGTTTAACAAATTAAAGACTTTTAAAAATATTCTCCTTTAAAAATATTCTCCTTTAAAAATATTCTCCTTTAAAAATATTCTTTTAGATTAGTAAACATATTAACACCTGTTTCACATGCATACGAAATAACTGATCTAATGTTTTCATCCGTAAAATTTTCTTGCGAATTAAAACTCATTCTAATAATTGAATCTGTGTCATGTGGGTGCATTTTAATAAATCCAATATAATCCAATACTTTATCACCACTAAAATAATATTCTTGATGTAAAATATATTCGATTACTTTTCCAATTGTGTAATCTTCGTTTTCTAATGTTATGTCCACTGTATTACTCATCGTTGTTTTATTTTTTTCCATGATAAGTTTATCATTTTGACATATTTCGTTAATTTTTGTTAATCTTTTAGTTATACTATCAATGGCTAAATGAATTAATTCCATATTTGTATAAACTCCAACGGTTTCTATCTTGAAATCAAAACTATCTTTAAGAAAGAATCTTTTTCCTTTCAACAATTTCCAATTTTTTTCAAGTTGATCAATATCATCTTTGGAATAACCTTTATCTTCCAATTCTTTTTCAGATTGTTGCCACTGAGATTGCTGTTCTACTTTATCCGGGGTATTTGCATATGCACAGGTTGAAACAACATTGTACATGCCATTATTAGCGGCATTAGATATAGACAGATTGCATTCTAAGTGCAACTCTTGGCCGGGAATATCTCCTGATATTTTGGGACGAAGTCTAGAAAACAATATATAACCATTCGTGATCGGATCTGGTGGAAAAATTTCTTTAATAACTTCTTCATCTAGGTATGTATCAGTTGATGTATTTTTAATTTTAAAATCTTTAGTAGTAACATAAACCATAGAATCAGAGTCATTTATTTCATTAATTTCGATAATAAGATCTTGAATTGAATCATGATCTTTAATATGAACTGGAATACACCCTAATCTTTGTTTTAAAATTTCATTATTAAAACGTGTAGTATTCTTAATAATATTAACATTATTTCCCTCTAACGAAGTATCCATTATAACTGTATTAATATCGCTTATAATAGTTCTTCGTAAAGCATTAGCAATACTAACATTTGTGTTTTCAAGTGTAAATGTTAAAATACCATCAGTCTCTTGTGATTCTTTAACACTTGGTAAAATGATAGAACTTTTAGGAGATTTTTGTGATAAACTTTTTTCAGAAGATTGGCTCATATACTAATTACTAATATAGTTTTTTTAATATAAAATTTCAATTTAATGTTAAATTTTAAGTTAAATTTCTAATAAATTACACTCTGTGATATATTAATGAGTAGTGTTTTATATTACAGTAAATATTGTGAAAATTGCAAAAAATTATTATATGAATTAGGTAAAACAAATATATCTAAACAAATACATTTTTTATCAATAGATAAAAGAGTAAATAAAAGTAATAAATTATTTATTGTTTTAGATAATGGATGTGAGGTTTTTCTACCACCAAATATTACAAAAGTCCCTTGTTTATTATTACTAAATAAAGGTAATAAAATCATTGTAGGGGACGATGTTATGAATTATTTTAGACCACAATTAGCACAAAAAAAAGCAAATGCTACAAAAACAAATGGGGAACCTTTAGCATTTTCAACATATGAAATGGGAACAACTATGTCAGATAATTATTCTTACTTAGATCAAACAAATGAATCGATGTCTGCAAAAGGAGACGGTGGATTAAGACAAATGCATAGTTTTGTTTCTATGAACTTTAATGATAAAATTTACACACCACCGGAAGATTATGAACCTGATAAAGTAGGACAAGTTGATCTAGGAAAATTACAAGCCCAACGTGATAGTGAAATAACATTACCCCCACAATAATTAACATATAATAACCAATAATCATTTAAATAATAATATTTATATTTTTGTAATAATGTCTAATTTAGTAAAGGTGTTTAATGATCATCTCATAGAATTTTTAGATGATGTTATAACAATATTTCCAGAAAATACTGATATACAAACCGGGAGAACATTTATTATAGGTATAAAAAAGGTAAATCCTAAAAAAATAATTAAATCGTGGAAAATGTACATTAATGATAAATATATAGAAGAAATTGATAAGAATAATATGGATTTTTTTATAAATA
>Ga0206677_10002991_pt1 | contig 14504 bp, 19 predicted proteins | sample M130m12015metaG_FD_155475 | JGI IMG/M metagenome (GOLD analysis project Ga0206677, IMG submission 155475) | Ammonia-oxidizing marine archaeal communities from Monterey Bay, California, United States - M1 30m 12015 | ecosystem: Environmental > Aquatic > Marine > Intertidal zone | place: USA... | reverse complement strand
GCTGGGATAATACGGGTTCTTGCCAGATGCCCCCTGGCACCAAAAACGATGCAATGGTTCATCACTCTTTATTATATTTCAATAAATTAAATGTTCACACTTCTATGCAAACCTGTCGCGGTGTCTAATCGTTCCAAGTTCCCTGTCGTACGTAACTTGGAGAAGCGTATCAATAAGTCAGTCGTCAGAACGGCCGTTGATGTTATTGACAAAGTTTACAAAGATAGAGATTATGCTCGTTTCTACGTTCTTGAGACGGTCGCGCGTGTACCATATTTTTCATTCGTTTCCGTTTTACACCTTTACGAAACGTTGGGGTTATCGAGAAAGGCTGACTATTTGGAGACACATTTCGCCCAGACTGTGAATGAGTATCACCATCTTCTCATAATGGAGCATTTGGGTGGGGATAAGCGTTTCGCGGATCGTTTTTTTGCACAACACACCGCCTTTGCATATTATTGGTTCACGTGTTTGATTTATATATTATCACCATCAATGGCTTATAATCTATCTGAGCAGATAGAAGAGCACGCTTACCACACGTACGATGAATTTCTTAAAAAACGGGGAGTGGTTTTATCGCTATTGAACCCCCCACCCATAGCCATAAATTATTACGGTGATGTTGAAAATCTTTATGATGTATTTGTAAGAGTTCGTGATGATGAGGGTGACCATGTAAAGACTATGCAGAATTGCCAGACGGAAATAGATGAAAGATAAGATCTTCAGTAAAGTTATGATACTTGTAGATCAGATAGTTAGGTACCTTTCCAAAGATATTATGTTACCGACACGATGTTACGCGACTAAAAAGCAAATCGTGTCTGTAAGGGATTGTTGTGAGTGTAAGATATTTTGTAAGAAACCACCAAAGGGTTCAGTACCTGCAGTAGTATTAATAAATAATCCTAAGCCCTAACTTTCTTCATTCCTTCTTCGCGGACAATTCGATCGATACATTTCACTTCATCTTTCGTCCATTCGGGTGCACCATACAAAGTCCTGAAATTAGAATACAACCTCTCTTTACCAGTGAAGTCATCGACGATCAGTTTTCTGTCAAGATCCTCCGCTTTGACACCACCCGGACACCAAGGCCAGTTGCGAAAGTTGAAACGAAACGTTTTGTATCCATCCCCATCCAATTTCACGCGGATACCACCCTCACTGATAGGTTCAGGTTCAAACTCGTGATGGGGCATAGCATCATTCATCTTGTCAACGATGTTGAGGATGTTCTTCATGGTGAACGAGTCACCAATCTTGTAGACGGAGCTGTTTTCGAAAATGGAAGACATGTTATTTTAAGATGTAAAAACGTACAAGTGTATGCCACTTAGGTTTAAAAAACATGTCCAGTAATTATAATATGCCGTGCCCCATCTGTACAGGAGCTCTCATTTCCACCGTCGCACAGAGTGCTGCCGCCGTCAGTCTGGTGAAACATGTGAAAGACCGTTCAACGAAGAAACCTAAATCTAAGGGTAGCCAATTAAAGAAAAAGTCCAAATAAAGAGTAATGGATCCTTCCAAGCTTCCCATCGAAATTTTACGCGTACTTCAAAGTCCCGAGCTTCCAATGGCCAAGAAAATGATGGCCTTCAATATGCTCATGCCCAATCTACCAGCTGATCCAAAACACACACAGGCGTATAACGACAACCTAGAGGTTGGTAATACGATTAAGCGTCTTGTGGACGAGGGAAAGATAAGTATCAATGGGTTAGACAAGGACTTTAAACTAAACATAATTACCAACTCGCAGTAGCGACCTGATGACGCTGGTTTGCCTCTGGGTCAGCCTGTGCGGGGTCAACTACAATCTTGCGCTTCACACGTGGTTCAACCGGTTTCGTGTGAGACGTCTCATACGGGATGGAGGAATGGTGTAGACAAATACGCACTTTACCATCCATGTTGCGCTTGTAACCAAATGTGTATTCAACATCTGAAATTTCACCGGTGGTGGCACATGTGAACTCATAGGTACCCATGGCGTGTGCCACTTCACCATGGCAGTCAATCTGGTGATTCTTGAAGATCACTTTACTGAAACCCTTCTTGGCATTGATGGCGAATCCTTGATCTTCTTTGAAACCACTGATCACAGCATCGTGACCCACAAAGTAAGACATGGCATCATTAGCGGTGGGGCGAAACTGTTGTTCTGCGGCTTTCGTGGGTTTGAAGAGTACATTAGTATGATCATATCCATACAACTCACCCGCACGTTCACCTGCGAGACTCACGTAATCACCACCAGTTAGGAATGAGTTAGAAATATCCACGATAGACTGCGCCCAGAAGTTCTGTGCCTCGATGACTTCACGTTCGGTCACATGGTCGATAAGTTGAGAGGCTTCATTTAGATCAGAAAAATTTTCCATGTGACTACGCACACGAGTGGTTAATGGTTTACTAAACCCACGAGCTGTGTTAATTTCAACGTCATACTGTGCGGGGTCCGAAATTGCCCGAGTTTTGATATTACGTAGAGTAGGAATAGTAAAAGTGAGGGCAAGAGACATGTTTTCTATTTAACGTTTCTATTCTTTATCCCCCTTCCTTTTGCCGGGGCGAATGGCCCATTTATTTTCCTTATTAAACTTCTCGTAATCAATCTCTTCAATATTGAAATTTTCCATGATGAACTTCTTTAGGGGGTGTACTCGACCCGGGGCTTCGGCTGGTTCTATAGAATCTTTCTTCTTAGCTTGAGTGCGGACATTTGGTCGTATGATATGGGGCTTTAGTGTAAACATTTACCTTTGTAGAATATTTTAATAGTGAATGATGCCATTGGCTGCGAGAGTCAGTTTCGCTAGAGTCATAGCAGTGAGACCGACTGTAAGCTCGGGCCATTCCACCTTGAGTAGACGACCAGCGATTGTCATGGGTAGAATCCATGTAACAATCTGAAGTTGTGTGTAATTGACTAGGTCTGGATTTGGAAGTACAGCCTGAACGCGGGTCGAACGAACTGGACGCCTGGATGACATTTTCTTAGTTTGTATCTTAACAGGCGTTTTTTGAATGTGAATTGGTCGGGCGAGAGACATCATTTAATTTAACGTGACTGAATTCTTTATCATCTTTTACAATGAGGAAAACTCATTGTAAAAGATGTTCCTAACGGGGCTCGAACCCGTGACCTTGGCGTTATAAGCACCACGCTCTAACCAACTGAGCTATAAGAACGGTGCAACTTGATTGTTTTACTAACCAATTTGTATAACGTTGTGGGACCCACCCACATATTAATTAGGAACATTAACTTTAAGCCTTGATAGCGTTAGCAGCTAAAGCACTGTTTACGGCTTTAGTCACAGACTCCCTCTCACTGATCCAAGAAACAATCTCGAAAAGAAGTACACCTTGTTGCGCCATGACAAGCATCTTGGCGAAGTTATCCTTTGGGCCGTAATCACCATAACCCACGGTCGACATGGTAGTCATAGAAAAGTAGAAGGGATCTAAAATACTCGCCTTCTTACCCCGAGGGAACCCGAACGCTTTTGGGTTCATTTTGTTGTAGATCATGTAAATGAAACCGAAGAATGCGGTGATACCACCGAGGATGAACATTTTAGAGACACTACTCATTTTTATATTTAACAAACATTTTTTACACTGAATCTATTCTATGTAACTCGTCAGAATCTCTACTTTTCCGCCTGGCTGTAGCTGTTACATTTTGGAAAGCTCCTAGCCACCTGTTCACTGCACGTCTAGAGCCTGTCACAGACGCCGCGTCATCACTTACAACTATACTTAAACCATTACATACATCGGGCTTGTTTTCTTTATCTGGGAACTGTAAGAGAAAAGCCTGAATAGATATAGCTGGTATATCTGGTGCGTCATCGAGTAACTTGTCATATTCTTCTCTTGACTTCATAAGAAACTCGACAACTTCTGACCGATGCTTCACGTCGAGTGATATTTCCATGTCGATAGACCTATAAAACTTAGACCACTGTACACACATAGCTGAATGTGCCTCAGATAAAGGTAGAGACTGACTAAACTTTGAGATACTCGTTAAGATACCACCCAAAACATTTAGGAATGCAAAGAAATACTGGATGATCATTATGTTGTTTTTTGTATCCTGGGATACATCTTCATTCCCACTCGGGTTTAAAACGGCAAAACCACCAACACCTGTTATACTCGCTATAACTATACTAGGATAAGACAACCAATCATTCTGTTTCTTGTAGAATAGGCGTGCGTGATTATGTAACCAGCGGTATCCAGCCGCCTTTTCAGCCCATTTTATAAGCAACTTTTCTTGTTTTTCACACCACTCACAGTGTTCGTCTTGCTTTTGAACACTCATGGACTTAGATTATACAGATATATTTTTCGCACTTTCCCTGGCTAATTTATCAGCTTCTTCGTTTCTAGGGTCGCCATTATGGGCTTTTACCCACCGCCATTCAACCACTTTCAATTTTTTACGCGTTTCATCGACAGCGATCCATAAATCTTTATTTTTTACGGGTGCACCCACAGATGTCATCCATCCATTTTGTTTCCATTTTATAATCCATGAATTTATTCCTTGTTTCACGTAGTTACTATCCGTAAATATACGCACCTCTTGAATATCTCTCTTCACACATTCCTCGAGTGCTTTGAGGATTGCGGTCATCTCCATCCGATTATTTGTTGAATTAGGTTGTCCAGCACTAAGCTTAAAATGATCACTGACCACACCCCAGCCAGAAGGTCCAGGATTTCCCAGACTGCTCCCATCGGTGTATATCTCATACATACCTGTACGTAGAGGTATTCTTTTATATTATTTTCTCAGACGAATGTATGATACTTCAACTGATCGGTAGTATATTAATGGGGTGGATATGTCTCATAGGATGTTGCGCCGGATCAGTATATGCGAGTTTCAATTACAACTTATTCAAGATTGTCACAGGAGCTCTTAGGTCACTTTTGGCTCCCTTCGGTATTAGGGTCCCAAGATCTACAACCCTCGAAAAAATTTTACGTTGAGAATATTTTTCTCTGTGAAAAGTAAGAGTATGATCGGCTCGTTGCTCGTACCAATATGTACAATATTTTGTATGAAATCTTCATCGTCGATGATGCTATGTTATGCAATTTATAAGTATAACCCAATCGTTTTCTTTCGATGGCTTTTCAAGGAAGCTATCAAGGGTTTACTGAAAGCGGTAAAAGACATAGCCAATTTTGCAAAGAATATAGGTAATAAGATTGCCAAAATTGTCAAGGATATCGTCAAAAAAATCGAAAGGTTCGTGAAAGATGCGGTCAATAAGGTAAAAAATACAGGGAAAAAGGTAGTCAATGATGTTGCGGGAGCTGGTAAGAAGATTGTTCGACAAGTATCTGGTGCTGGTAAAAAGGTTGTCAGAGATGTGGGTAATTTTGGCAAAAAGGCGGTTGGGCAGGTGGCGGGTACGGGTAAGAAGATTGTTCGGGATGTATCCGGTGCCGGTAAAAAAGCTATAAAAGAAGTCGCAGGTGCCGGTAAAAAGGTTGTCCGTGAAATCGGTAAACAAATATCAAAATTCTAACGATTTTTTTTAGTGGTCTATTATAAATAGCATGTCTAGTTTATCAGTAAGACTGGCTATTGTAATGGCACAGTCTTCGTCACTGGCGGCGTCAACTTTTGTCGTATATAACAATTTCAAACCGACACAGACACTAAAATGGTTTTTTACTAAATTTTTACCGAAGAAACTCATGCAACTTTTCAACCTGTTCATAAAATTGATATTCGATGCACTCAAGGATATCAAGAAGGCGTTACTTAAAATCCTCAATGATATTTGGAATATTATTCAGTACGCATTCAATAAAATCAAGGATTTTGTTTTGGGTGTGGTCAACAAAATAGCTGATGGAGCAAAGAAAATTATTAAAGATATTGAAAAGGCGTTTACAGACATGTTCAAAAAAATTGAAAGGGCGTTCACTGGAATCGTGCGTAACATTGGAAATGGGATCAAAAGAATACCTGGACAAATAACTGGTGCAGGTAGAAAGGTTGTGAACCAAATCGGTGGTGCGGGTAAAAAAATAGTGAATGATATAGGTAACTCAGGAAAACGAGCTGTCAAAGAGATGGAGAGCGGTATTTCAAACCTGGGTCGACAGAGTGCTAAAGCTATCAGAGATGCTCCAGCTCGAGGGGCGGCGGAAGCACGGAAAGCTTTTAAAAAGATGTTTTCTCTGAGATAATTGGTGGATTTTTATATTTTGTAATAATAAAACAATAATATGCTTTACAATATTATTGTTTTGTTAGGGCTGTCATCGTCCCTGGCTGCCACAGGGTATGGGGCATATACATATTTCGATCCTCTTAAATGGATTGGAAATTGGATAAAAACCCTACCCGGAAAAGTAAAGAAATTCTTTATGTGGGTATTGAAGGAGATATTCAAGGCGCTAAAGGGTTTGTGGAGGATGATACAGAGTATAGGTGGTAAAATAAAGAAAGCTGGATTAGACGTTATACGAAAACTCAAAGACGGTCTTAAAAAAATGATCCGTGAGATAACAAATGGTGCTAAAAGGGCTATAAAAACAATTGAAAATGGTGGTAGGAAAGTTATACGAGATATAGATCGTGGTGGTAGAAAAGTTGTCAGAACGATCGGTGGTGCGGTTACTAAAGTGACTCGCGATATTTCGGGGGCTGGTAAGAGAATGATAAACGAGATTGGGAGGACGGGAGAGAGGATTTTCAATGACATTAAACGTAAGGTAAACGACGCAATTCGTAAGGTTGGACAAATCGCGGGTGCGGCGGCTCGAAAGATTAAAGAATTGTTTAATAAAGCATTCGAAGAAATTAAGAGAGCTGCATACGCCGTAAGGGATGCAGCTCTAAAAGCGGCAAGGGCTGCCGCGGCCGCTGCGAGGGCTGCCGCAAAGGCCGCTAAAGATGCTGCAAATGCCGCCGCAAAAGCTGCGGTTAAATTCGGAAACGACGCTGCAAAATTTGCCAGTAATGCTGGTAAGGTAATTTCGGGAGGTGTCAAATCAGGATATAAAGCCGTCGCCAAATGCTGTAAAAAATTCTAGCATCAATTAATCGTAATATTTCAGAGCCATGGCCGATGCCACCGCACCGACCATCAACACCACATCCCATGGTGGGCTGGATTTCTCACCCCACCCAATCGTAAAATAAACACTGAGAAATAAACCTAAACTCCTGAGGAGTGCTTCGAGTCGTATATCCATCTTTATAGTACACTCACATTTTTTTGTGTATATGGTTGTTTATTGGGTCCCGAAAAACTTGTTGTGGGGCACCTTCGATGTCTCACGATACTCTGAAGCTTTCTTCGGTGTTTTACATATCGTATCACCACAATGATCCCTATTCTGATATATAGAATTGATGGATGTTGAAATTTCGTTACACGACTTCAAATTCCAACGTCCCAATACAGGTTTATCCACTTTAATAAAAAGGTCAAATACTTTCTTGAACATTATCTATAATGAGAGGCTTGTATTTAAGTACGCTTATTTGCTAACCGCCTCGATCGGCGCAAGGGTGGCGGTCTAGTAAGTTCCTCAAATTTATGAACATACTTCGCAAATCTGTGATCATTTTTAGGCACTTTTGCCTTATTATAACAGGTCTGAATGAATTTCTTATCACCACTTCGCGTGAAAAGATTGTAATATCTGAGGGTAACCTCAAACATGGCGAGTGCCATAGTTTTATTAAGTTCCGTATCAAGGTTATTTTCTACAGTGCGCATCATCATAGTCAAGGTAGTAATCAGTTCGGTACGTGAAAAGTTGGGCATTTTTGATTTAGAAAACAAAAAACATAGGTCAACTTAGGCTTGATAATCATTTTTAAACAGCATTGGTACTGTGCATTTTAAAAATGGAGTTTTATTTAATTATTTACTAAAATACTTCGTATGAGTATTTAGTTGGAGAAAGCGAGGCCACCCATACCCGACTGGATGCGGAGGACGTTGTAGTTGGTGGCGAACATGTGCATGGAAGTCGCGGTACCGGCAGCCATCTTGACAGCAACCTGCGCGTTATCGATGCGGGAGAAGTTGCAAGTGCCGGTGGGCTGGTGCTCCTCGGGCTTGAGCGCGAAAGAGTACGAGTAGATACCGGGCGCGGGGCAGCCGGAGTGGTGGTTGTACGCCTGGACCTGGTTGAAGTACTTACCCTTCTGCTCCTTGAAGCGGTCCTGGCCGTTGAGGACAAGCTTGAAGGTCTCGAGCTGACCGGACGCTTCCTCGGTGTAAGCCGCTGTGGAGAGCTCGGTGGCGTACATGGGGGTGCCGAGGTTGGAGATGGGCACGAAGCAGTTGGCATCAAGACCATTGGCAGTCTGGTCAGACTGGAGGGCAACCTCGGTGACAAGGTTGTTCTTGGTGAAGTTCCACAGGGAAGACTGCGCGGCGGTGTTGGAGAAGCACCACACGAGCTCCTTGACGGGGTGGTTGTACGAGAGGCGTACCTGCTTGGTGGCGGCGGGGTCAACGGTATCGGTACCGGTGTGCTGAACCTGCTCAATGAGGTACTCGTGACCCTTCTGGGCGAAGCGGCGGCGCTCCTCAGTGTCAAGGTAGACGTAGTTGGCCCACACCTTGAAGACGGACGCGTTGAGGAAATCAGTGAAATCGGACGCGAGGTCAATATCAATGCGCACCTCATGGTACTGCAGAGCAATTAGTGGGAGGTAAAGTCCGGGATTGCGGTTAAAGAAAAAGACTAGGGGCAAATAGACAGTGGAACCATCAGCCGCGGTAGTCATCTTACCCCAAGTGGCCTTCTTGGCCTCATCGAGGTAGAGCTCGGAGTACAGACGCCACCACTTCTGGTAGTGCTTGTCGATTCGCTGACCACCAATGGAAAGCTCAACGGAGGAAACCGCGCGCTCGGCGACCCAGTTGCAGTCACCAGCCTCCGCGGTGGCGGTAGCGGCGATGTCAGACTCGAGTTCGAGGTACATGTCACCGACGAGATCACCGTTACGGGCGACGGTGACGGACACGCGGCCGGAGTTGGCGGCAGTACCGTTGACGGTCTGCTCGATGTTCTCCATCGCGAAGTTAGTGTGGCGCTTGTATTTGGCCTGGTAGAAAGTTACCTCAGGGTTACCAGTAAGGTAGACATCCTGGGCACCGTAAGCGACGAGTTGCATAAGACCACCGGCCATTTTGAGAGTTGTTGTACTATAAGCAGAGAAAATAATTCTGCGACTTTCCGCGATCAAATTTTTCTCCGTCTAATTCAAATGTCCACACAGCCTGAAGAAATTGAAGAGGGTGAAATCGTCTCCGACGAATATGAAACTGAGGATGAGATTTCTGTAGACGACCAAGAAATTGTCGAGGACATGGAGGACCTCGAGGACGATGAGACTGACATCATAGGTTTGATGACTTCGCTCATGGCGACGCAGGATGGTGACACTGTATGCTCGGCTCTGGTCGAGATTTCTAACCAGATGCAGATACAGAATAAAATCCTTATAAAGATTCTTGCCAAACTTCAGGATTGAAAATTTAGTTAAAAGAAAAATTCATAGTAAGAGTAAGCATGGAAGATACTCACTTCATCGATAAGGAACCGAATAGGTATGAAGCACTGGCTGAGCTACAAAAAGAGCAAATCCAATCGATGAATGAGGACCAAATAATTGAAATTGTAAGGAAGTTTGAAATCTTCTGGGATCTTCAGACTGAAGATTATAGGAATGCACGTGAGTTGGGGTACAGACAATTCATCCATGCTGATAATTGGGATAGCAACAATAACCCCATTCCCGGGAAAATTGATATTCTGGCTATTAAGGGGATCCGTGAACGACAGCGTCGTTTTATCATCGACTTGAAAAATCGGGTCATGGATCTCAAAATAGAATCACATGATGTAAACGGTGACGGAATCACATTATGGAAACGAGTCAACAATGTCGTCAAACAACTCAAGGATGGTTATGAAAATATCAGACGCCATTTCATAGCGTATGAGCGTGTTGTCAACCCAATGGCAGTTCCACAGGTGTCTTCAAGCTCTGACCCCTCCACCATGGACGAAGATGAGATTGAAGATTGTTCCCCGTATCAAAAGTGTCTCCTCTACACACTCGACGAAGCGTATAAATCTGGGTACCGACGATACAAAGACTTTTGCTGTGAAGAAATCAAGACCATCGATGGGTACTGCACTCGGGCATGGGTTGCGAAGCAGGAAATCCAGAATTTTGTCCGTAACATCGCACCCAAAGATGATGAGTTCTCAAACTGGAAAAACTTTACGAGTAGAGGGACTGTATACAGGGATGTGATTGAGTACATTTCTAAATGCATCGATCCCCAGTTTCCTGAGATTGAAAAGAGGCGTCATGTATGGTCATTTAAGAATGGCGTTTTTGTTGGAAAGGAATGGATTCCCGATCGCGGGGTTTATGATTCTCGCTTTTACCCCTACGACAGTAAGGAGTTTCGATGCCTGGACCCGACTATCATCTCCTGTAAGTATTTCGATCAGCAGTTTGATGACTTTTCCCATATCGAAAATTGGCAAGACATTCCTACACCCCACTTTGATAAGGTTTTGCATTACCAAAAGTTCGAGCCCGAAGTATGTAACTGGGCTTATGTTATGGGTGGACGCCTTTGCTACGATGTTGGCGATCTTGATTCTTGGCAAGTTATTCCATTTTTCAAGGGCATCGCGAGGTCTGGTAAATCAACACTCATTAACAATGTTTTCAAGCGCTTTTACGAAAGTCAGGACGTGGGTACACTCGGAAACAACATCGAGAGAAAATTCGGTCTGTCAGCCCTGAAAGATAGTTTCATGTTCATCGCACCAGAGATTAAGGGTGACCTCGCACTTGAACAGGCTGAGTTTCAGTCCATCGTATCAGGTGAGAGGGTTTCGATCGCAGTCAAGAACAAGATAGCGGTCTCACTTGATTGGAAGGTACCCGGGGTACTCGGTGGAAATGAAATTCCAAACTGGAAGGATAATTCTGGTTCAGTACTGCGTCGTATTCTACCGTGGAACTTCACTAAACAAGTTCAAGAAGCGGACCCAAACCTTGAAAAGAAGTTGGAGAAGGAGCTCCCTATTATTCTACTCAAATGTGTGCGTGGATACCTAGACTATTCCAACAAATATAGGGATAGAGATATTTGGAATGTGGTGCCTAACTATTTCAAGCTCATCCAGAAGCAGGTGGCTATGGTTGCGAGTACACTCACAAACTTCCTCGAGTCTACGAATATCGAGTTTGGTGAAGATATGTTTGTACCCCAAAAGCTATTTGTGCAAGTATTCAACCAGCATTGCCAAGAAAACAATCTTGGAAAGCACAAGTTCCATCCAGATTTCTACATTGGGCCGTTCAGTTCAAGAGATGTTGAAGTCAGGAACGAATCGGTCACATACAAGGGGAGACTGTACCCCAAGCAACCCATCATTTACGGTCTTAACGTGATCGAAGAATCACTCGGATTCACAGACGAGTTTTAAAAAAAATACCTGTACATAATAGTAATGAGTCGAGGAATTCGAGAATTCGTGGAAACCTCGGGCATCAAAATAGAGACCACGGGTCCTAGACGTAGCCCATCACTTCGGTGGCCACCACCCAGGGGTGCGCCAAATGTCCAGGTCCCCCGTGAAGTGGAACTCAACCTTTTGAAGAGGCAGGAAGTTCCTAATACACTCCAAAGGGACATCGTCAATGACAAACGATACGAAGGTATGTTTAAGGAATTCGAGAATGACCCCCTCGAAAATGAGTTCAGTGATATAAACGAAAATGCATTGGGTAAAGCATCTTTTAACAATAGTTCATTAGCTTATATTGCCCCTACACAACTTTCAATGAGTAAACTAAATATTGGTATGTTTAATGCCAACGTAAACAGTGGATTCGGTAAAGAAGCCCGTATAAACATAAAAAAAATACTGTTAAAAAAACCACTCGATAAAACCTTTATCGGTGAAGGTCTTTATATAGACACATTGGATATAAAGGGAATATATGGGCGATTTCAGACGGGTTATTCGTACAGTAAGGAATATGGTCCCAAAGGTAACATAAACAAGGACTATTTCAGTACACAAATAATATTAAGGATTTCTAATGGGAGTGAATCACATAAGGTTACGTTTAATATTTACAAAAATGGTAAAATTCGATTTTCTGCGGGATTTGTCGGTGAGAATATAGGCGTTCAGCCGGAGTTGATTCGAAAGTTCGTCGTTGATAAATACACGGAACGGGAGTCTTTCTTATACAATCCATTTGAATATAACAATATCAGTGCACAGTTTAAATTCAACGGTGTTTTTAGAAATCTTGGACTGACTGCCGCCCGGTTTAGGGAATATGGTATGACGAACGTGACGTATGAACCCGAGCTTGGTCCGTTTTTCTATGCGTACATTGATGATTACAAATACAATATTACGAAATCTGGTAATGTTCAAATTCTCGGTGGTAAAAGCCCTGAAGACATATTAAACGCGTATAATCGCGGACAGCGATTAATCGAAAAAATGAACAGTGCGGGTGAAATTAAAATCACGGGGGTATTCTCCGAGGGTGATAAAAAAACGCGCAACAAACCAAAGGCCAAGGCCAAGGCCAAGGTGACAAAGAAGAAGATATTAAACGCCACACAGGTTTCTGCGTTGAACATAAACAGTACAAAGTGTGAACGAATGCCCAAACCCGAACTCATAGATTTAGCTAAGAAGTTAGGAGTGGTGGGTAAATTTGGAACGCGTAAAGAGATCTGCGAGAAGATCAAAAAATTAAACAAGAAAAAGACAGTCACATTCAAAAACACTACCAAGGGTAAAAATGTAGCCATCACCGGAAAGGTAAATACTAAGAACTTCCGGATAGGACGAAAAATATGTGACCAATATTCTAAGCCCAATCTCGAACTGATATGTAAAGCTATGAAGATTCCTTACGACAAAAAGGACACTAAACTCAGTTTGTGTAAGAAGATTGAAAAGGCTCGTAATAATATAGCCGCTAAGCCGGTTGTTAAACCTCCATCTCCGAGGGCAATCAAACAAAAGCAGAAGAATGCCAAGAATGCCAGTAATGCGATTAATCGACAGTTGAAGATAAATAACATAGAGATGAAAAGGCGACTCAATGAAAATTCTATCCGCAATGATCTCGCCAAATATTTTGGTGTCACATGGATGAAAAGATACAAACCCAATCTTAACAACGATGTAAAGGTGGTTCAAAATGAGATTAACAAACTGAATAAAAAGAAGAATGCCTTGGGTATACCTTTCAAACGCGATATCAATGAAATTAAACGAAGACTCGTGAGTCAGTGGAAGATGCAAAGAAGGAGAAATCTTGAGAAGAGGTACCTCATGAATAACACAAATGTGACTGGTGTTCCATACAATTTGAAGAATAATTTCAAGTTGGCACTAGCAAACTATATACTCAACAATAAAAAGGGTAAAATATCTAAAAAGGGAATCGACGATTACCGGAAATACTGGTTAAAGTTTAGGGCTAATATTAATTCAAATGCCCGTCCGAGAAGAATTAACCGAGCGGTTAAAGCTCGGGTTGAAACGTTATAATCATGGTGTGAGAGTGAATGATGACACGAGGACATGGGGAACACCTACAGACTCCTGGTTAGATATGGCTAAGGAGGAACTTTTAGACGCTATCATTTACACCATAGCAGATTACATTAGAAATGTTAGGAGTGAGGGAGACCGTGCACCCCTCAGTTTTCGTAAAAATGATGAGCTTGATGACAACAAACTAATCATGTCTATAGTTGATGACTGGGAATACGTTGAAAGTCCGCAACATAAAATGATGTTATGGAATCTCTTCAAGATGCTGAACAGTGATATATTTAGAAGTGAAGTTTAAATATGCACACAATACCGCGACACCTATTTGATATACGGCTGTACCCCACATATCAATTACTATAAGCGGAACAATTGTGAAACTAGATAGAATTCCATGAACCACTATCTGGTATGAAGCATATGACCACCCCGTGACTACCGACACTAACGTCATGAACATGAGACACATGTTAACAATGTCTATAATTCTAAAAAACCATGTTATCATGAATAAACTTATGTAAAATAATATACATGTCATAATCTTCCCCTTCTCACAAAAAGCGAGCCCAGTTATACGAATTCTCGTTCGTGTAGCAGGTGGTTCTGGTGGTGGTTCCGGTGCTGGAACCTCTTGGTTAAACGCTATCGCCACAGAACCATCTGGTGCCTCTACAACCAGATGTCTGGATTTATCCATGGATATTAAGGACATTTAATCTTTAGATTAATACTTTTTTTAGGTTCTGCTATTTGCTTTAAGTGTATCGTGTGGTACGAGAAGTTATATTTTGGGAACGCTTCTTTTATTTTATTAGAAAGTACTGTAGCTGGGACTATTTGTGGTATACCTAGACACACTGAAT
>Ga0206677_10002985_pt1 | contig 14511 bp, 20 predicted proteins | sample M130m12015metaG_FD_155475 | JGI IMG/M metagenome (GOLD analysis project Ga0206677, IMG submission 155475) | Ammonia-oxidizing marine archaeal communities from Monterey Bay, California, United States - M1 30m 12015 | ecosystem: Environmental > Aquatic > Marine > Intertidal zone | place: USA... | reverse complement strand
CAATATGATTTACTACCAAACACTGCGAGATATATGCGCCTATACCATAATCCAAGATGCTCAAAGTCAAGGAAAGTAGTATCGATATTACAGCAGCATGGTGTCGAGTTTGAAGATTATCGCTACTTAGAACGGGGTATCTCTCCTGAAGATATGGTGGTATTGTTGGAATTGGAGGATGTAATCCGTTTAGATGATATTAGTGATAAGTCTGAATATGATCTAAGTGAAAGAGGTGAATTAGAAAGATTATTGAAAGTAGAACCAAAGGCACTTCAGAGACCAATCCTGATTCACAATGGTAATGCGGTCATTGGTAGGCCGCCTGAAAAAATTCTTACTCTTCTTCTCGATTTTTGAGCACAGTCGCAACATTTAGTCTGACGAATACTTCTAGGTATGCTTTGATTCTAGAATCGACAGGGGCAATATCTTCGTGATAAAGAGATTTCATAATATCGCATATCTCCATGAAATCCCTTTCACCATCCATCAATTCCCAAAGCATCGACTGTGTATGATGCATAGATCTTCTTACGACTTTCGGAGCACGTAGCAATTTTGCAAGAACTCTTTCAAAACGAGTAAATGTTTTTTCTATCAAAAAAACAACGTTTCTACCGGTTATCCCTTCGATTTCAGGGTGTATTCCTGGTTCTCCTCGATACTCCCAATTTACTGGGAGTCGCACTGGGATGAAATGTGACCAATCACCTTCAATCATTACATTCCCTCTGTGGTGAAAGTTAGATAGAGAAGCGAAATCATGGATATTGCTCCACAAATTCCTACAATTCGTTTCAGATTGTCTCTCTGAGTGAAATTATCTAGATACCATGTAGCAACTCCGAAGATTGCTACCAAGCAGAGTAACCCATACCACATAGCAGGTACATCACTCATGATTGGTCGTATGATGTACTGCCTGTGAACCTTGCGCTGCCTGCCATGCTTCATATTCCGCAACTTGGCGGTTGTATTCGGCAACTTGTCGTTCGTATTCGGTCATAGGATTATCTTCAACTTGCACTGTTGCTGGAGGGCCTGTAAATTCAGTAGCTGGAGGGCCTGTAAGCGGGATAATATCTTCGACATACTTTTCCTCATCTTCGTAATATTCTTCTTCATTACTCCCTCTTCGCACAAACAATAATCCGATCACAATTACGCCTAAGATACCTAAACCGGAGTAAACCACAGTCGAAGAGAAAGATTCTTCATTTACTGGTTGACTGAATGTAATACTTTGTGATAATGTATGGTTAATTCTACCATCTATGCCGTTGATAAGAATTTCAACATCGCCGCTGTAACTACCTGACTCTCTTACAATTTCACATCGCATATTGTATTTTTGAGTGGTCAAGTGACCTTGTTCCATTTCAACTCGAATTGTGTCGATGTGTAGTGCACTACCGTCACATATTGATCCCCAACCTTCCGGCAAATTTGCGTTTAATTCAAAGATTTCAGTTTTTGTTGAAGTAGATGACATATTTATCCAAAATACATGTTGTGATTTTGATGGGACTTCAATAATACTCTGTTCAATATCTTCAACAACAACACTTCTTCTTTCAGCGACCATAAGAACAGTTGAAACAGACGTAGTGATTGGTCTTCCTAGTTCATCTGAACCACCTTCTAACTCTATTGTGGCAGATATTATTGTGTTTAATTCGCAATCTTCAGAAACAATAATGTCTGTAAATAATATCACAGATTCACTAGGCCCTAAGTTCAAATTAATCCATTCACCTGAACCCTTTGATTGTCCACTTGAAGTAGATAAAAATCCAATGACTTCAGAATCCGATGTCGATGACTGTATTACCAACCTTGCACGAATTGTATTATCTTGGGCATTACCGATATTCCATGCAGTTGCATTGAATGCATGTGCAGAATTAGTTTCAATTGACAATTCTTCAGCAATCCCGTCTAACCGTGGCTGACGTATTGTCTCGGTAATAGCTTCAAACAATACTGAATTGTCCTCTGAATAAATATCAGTTCCACCAGCAGGTTCAACAGAGATTGTTATTTCGTGGAATTCTCCTGGTGCCTCTAGTGGTGGGACCATCATCCATAGATCAATCTCCTTAACATTATCCAAATCATAAGATACTGATAGTTCAACACCTTCTGTGACGTTTACACCATCATATAATGCCCACCATTGCCATGTATCTGATGACCAAGGAAAGTCTATGATAGCCACTGCAGGTCCATTGCCATTGTTCACGATTTCTACAGTAATTAATTGCGGAATTCCTGGTTTCAAACTATTGGGGGCTTCAATCAATTGAATCGATAAATTATCCTGTGAATCAACGCGTAATCCTTGCCATTCATTGCCGATAATCAGTTCGCCTGAACGCATAGAAAGTGCCTTTGGAGAAATTACGGGTCCTATATCTCCTGCCTGTGCATTTATTGAGGCCGTGATACGTACCGAGTAGGTGGATGATGAACCTGGAGATATAGCCAAATCTGGTGAACTGAGTAGTTCAACGTTCCATCCGGCTATATCTGTATAGTTTATTTGGGGTCTGAATATGTCGATTCTGCTGGCATTATTCCAAATTCTGAAATCAACATCCTGCGAATCTCCTGCATCTATTATGATGTCACTAGGTGATATTGTGTCAACTGTTATTTGCGCATTACTAATCATTGCGGCTGCAACTTCAACAGATTTTGTATCTGCCCTTCTTGAATCATTAGTACTGGTCGCAGTAAGCCATATTTCAGCTGTTACGTCAGGCTCTACTCCTTCAGGTATTGTCGCCGTTAACCAGATGTTAACTGGAGAATCGACTCTTACAAGAATGTCAGTTGTTTGATTCCATGCCATCACAAAATTCCAACCAAGTGGCACATTCTTATCTTCTACTGTTATTGAGAAAACGTCAGTGGCTTCTCCAATGTTTTGAATTTCTACTGGGAATGTGCATGTGTTACCAGGAGTACATCTCGGTGTAACCTCAGGAAGTACAATCTTTGGCATTCGGTCAGGTAGTATTTTTATTACCGTATTAATGCCATCTTCAACAGATGAATAAAGATTTGATGTGACATTTACAGTAACTGGAATATTTCCTTGGCTTGCATTTTCATCAACCATTACACGGAGGTCGATTGTTCTAGACTCGCCAGGGAGTAATTCGATTCCAGAGGTCCCTATGCTGACTCCACTTGGATTTGAAAAGAAATGACTCCAGCCTTCTGGAATCCCGTCTGCTGTTGGTGTATACCTTGCTGAAATGTTGCCCGTGTTAGTAACTTCTAATCTAGTCGTTGACCAATCTCCGGGTAGTCCACCGAGTGTGTTAATCCCTGCTAAATCAACTTGATATTCATTTATTCTAGCAGCTTGATCGTAAATGATTACCATGTCATCAATCCAGAATCCAATGTCATTCCCAACTGCATCTGATGTGAATGTGAATCTTAATTGTGTAGATGAATGGAAATGAGAGTTATCAACAGGAATTAGGGGAGAGCTCTTACCATTGTATGCTGCAGAGAATGTTTGCCAACTAATTCCATCTTGGAAATTATTGTCCACTGTATTCTGCATTGTAAATGTCTCATCCCAAACACCAGTGTCATCTTTTATGTAACCTTTCATTTCGTCTCCAGCCCCTGCACCACCAGTGTAAAAGAAAGAGTACCCTATGGCTGCATTATGGCCGTTAGTATCGTCTGCTACATTGAATACAGGGCTCGTTAATGTAGATGTTAAAGAATTTGTATATGTTGAAAACTGTCCATTTCCAACATGGAATGAATTTGATTGTGATATGTATGCATCTGAATTTACTTTCCAATCACCCGTGATGGTCCACTGACTCATATCTACACAGTTATCGTAAAGATATGCAACTGTAAGATGTCGAGATTGTTGGTTATTTGATTGATCGTCATCTCCATTTGTATTTGCGACTGAAATTTGTAGTGTATGGTTACCAGAGTAATGTGGCGTCCATAGTATGTCCACAGATGCTGAAGAAGAACCGGGTATCGGACTCAGTCCTGAAGTTGTATTCAACAACTCAAACCTTGTGTATTCGTTGTGCAGGACAAATACGTCAACATCAACATATCCAGATTGAATCGTCCCTAAATTTTCAATCACTATGTTGATATTCATTTCAACACCTATTACACCATCTGTGACATAGAGGTTTTCTGGTTTGTTGAAACTAACAATAGGATAATTCGATGAGAACATTTGATACAATGACTGATTCACAGAATCAGGATAAGTGATTGAGATGTCTGTGATGTCTAAGTCAATATTGACAGCACGTCCAGTTGCCGCATTTGCCATCGGCATAAAAGAGGGTAAAAGCAGCGCGATTAGAATAATCGGAACGATTCGTCTCATGGGCCTCGCACAGCCACAATACTGCAAGCAATATGACTCCTTCGCTATTCTTCTTCTAAGTCAATCCTTTGCAGATTAAGTTTGACTTCCAGTTTCTTTTGCTTAGCCCTGGCAGCGAAATATACGGTGAATGACGGAACTAATACCATACTAAAACATCCAATTACGGCAGCCAAGGCCCACATAAATTCAGTGGCAGCATCTACTTCGAACTGTTCGACTGAAGTTAATTCTTCGTTGACTTGGGTCAAAGATATTGATGGGCTAACCGATCTATTACCATTCTCGATAACAGTGATTCTTATAGCAGAACTTTCAAAGTCAGTTGAGATGATTTTACTGGATTTATCTTCTGCTTCATCCTGAGAGTCGGCATAGATTGAACCTTTTCCCCTGAGAGCGGGGTCCGGGTCAGTCAATGATATGATTGATGCATATCCATCACTAGAGTTCACAGTATGTTCAATACTCTTGGAGCAATATTCAGAACAAGAGAAATCTTCAGCATCAGAATCGCCTAAATCTGGATGGCTGTAAAATCCTTCTTCATTAGAAATTGAAATTGTTGATCCAGCGGATAGTCCGCTGCCTGTTAGATTTATCCATGTGAGATTACTGGTTTCCAAGTTCGCATCCCATGTCCAAGTTGTCGTATTTGTATTGGTATTATGTAACCTTTCTACTCCTTCTAAGTCCACTGTAGACTCATTAGATTCGGCATTGTAAACATAAACTTCGCTTTCAATTGTTGCTCCATAAACAGCATACGCTAGCAGTAATATCAGCGTCAAACCCATTCCGATTAGGGTACGCAACAGGTTCGGGTTTTGGGCCAAGGCTTTGCGCATATTATACCCCAAAAGGGAGTACTTCATGAACCCTACGAGTCTAGGCCCGCAGTAGCCCCTTCAGGACCCCGTTATTTTGGTGTCATAACAGTGCCTTTCATATAGGGGAGTTTGGTCGGCAAGTTGCTTGGTGCTACGATGACGACGTTTTACGATGTCCCTGCTGACCTACTGAACCCAGCTCTTGCTGATAAATTATCCTCCGTCGATAAGATTTCACGTCCTGAGTGGGCCGATTTCGTTAAGACAGGTATCCACAGAGAGAGACCACCTTCCCAAGAAAACTGGTGGGAACTTCGATGCGCTGCATTATTACGCAAGGTTGGCCGTGAAGGACCAATAGGTGTAAATTCTCTTGCTCAGGCGTACGGTGGCAAGAAAGACAACGGTTCAAATCCCCACACGCCTGCAATGGGTAGCCGCCACATAATCCGCACCGCCCTGCAACAGTTATCTGACGCAGGTCTTGTTGAAATGAAGGAAACAAAGACTGTTCAATCAGTTGATGGTGACCAAAAATTATACTCTGGAAGAACTCTAACATCTGCTGGACAGAAGATGATGGATGAAGTCGCACACTCTATCCGTGCACAGGTTGAGGAAGCATATCCTGGACTTGAGAAATACTGATTGGAAGTGAAAGGACGTGGCAACAATGACAACCGCCGCTGATGATGAATTAGCCAACCTACGTGCTCAACGTATGGCGCAAATTCAGAGTCAGTTGGAAGAACAGGCAGCAGCTCAGGCTGATGCAGAACTTGAGCAACAGACTCAAGCGGCAGCGGTTGCTGAACTGGATAATTCAATGAAGACCATATTAACCCCTGAAGCACGTTCTAGACTAGCAAGTCTAAATCTAGTCAACCCTGATATGACCATTAGAGTAAAAACTCACCTGTCTAAGTTAGCAGGAGAGAGCAGGATTGCAATTCCTGTAAACGATCAACAACTCAAGCGAATCCTTGCAGGCCTTTCTGAAGGCCGTAGAGAGACGAGCATCCGTAGAATCTGAGGTGAAAAAATGTCACGTAACAAGCCAGCCGCAAAGAAAATCCGCTTACTCAAAGTGGGTAAGCAGAACCGTCGTGTTCCTGTTTGGGTCATGCTCAAAACAGCTCGTAACACAGTATCTCATCCAAAGCGCCACCACTGGAGGCGCAGTAAATTACAGAGGTGATTATGAATGGCACGTGGAGCAGTTAGCGAACTAGTAGTTCCTTTGAGGAACGCATGGAACATTACCCGATACAAGAGGGCACCTAGAGCAATTCAAATTATCAAGAACGAGGTAGTTAGACACCTGAAAGTTCGTGAAGATGAAGAAGTCTGGATTGACCCGGCTGTCAATGAAGCGATTTGGTCTCGTGGAATCGAGAACCCACCTCGTAAAATACGCCTACAAGTTACTCGTCACGACGAGCCAGATATTCCAATTGAAGTCAAATTAATGGAGGAGTGAAGATGGGAAATATACGTCCAAGTTTTATTAAAATTCGTGCAATCATTCTCTGTGAAGAACACGGTGAAAAGTTTACCAATGATTTCGACCATAACAAGAGAATGGTTCAAGAACTTACTGATGTAGGAAGTTCTAAGAAATTGCGCAATTGGATTGCAGGCTACGTAACTCGTTACCGCCAGCGCCGAACAGACTGAGTGGTTTCAATGGCGATTAGAGTCGCCTGGGATAGAACTCCAGTCAGTGTCCATGGTAGCAAGATTGAATTGCAAGCTCTGATTAATCATTTACGAGAGAATCACAGTTTTCGAAAACATTCAATCGTAATGCCAGATCGTGAGAATGATGAAGAAGCAGTGTTCTTCCTCTATGCTCCTTGTGACCCAAGATGGATATCGGAGGCCCTCTAATGGGTGACAGATTGGATGTCCCTCTTCCGGATTCTATTTACGAATTGGACATAGTTTTGGTTGGAGTCAATCATCCTGGTAATTTGGGAGCAGTATGCCGCTCGATGCTGAATCATGGTTTTGCTAAGTTGTCCCTTGTAAATCCAAAGTGTTCTATCGATGATGAAGAGGCACGTAATCGTGCTAAACACTCTGGACGAATTCTAGATGATGCTACAATTTACAGTTCATTAAAAGATGCAATTTCGGGTGCATCACTGGTTGTCGGAACTAGTGGTAAAAGAGAAGTAGGCTCGAAAATTCTCAAGAGGCACTTCGTTTTACCATGGGAGTTTGCAGAAAGGATACGCTCTCTAGATGGTAGAGTTGCATTGGTATTTGGTGAGGAAGGCAAGGGCCTTTCGACAGAGGAATTGGACATGTGCGACATACTACTTACTCTTCCAACATGGGAAGGATATCCAATTGCTAATCTGTCACAATCAGTAGGTCACTGTGTATATGAGTTACACAGAGACCGAGTTAAGAATGGATTATCAGTGCTTGGAGTAATGAAGAATAGGGCAATTAATCCCCAATTAAGACAGATACTAAAGCAATCAATTAATGAATTTGCAGATTCGCTTGATAGTGATATCAATGAGCTGATTGCTGATGTTTGTGATCGGGTTATAATGCGTGGTTTGCCAATTAATTCAGAAGCTGAAAGAATGATTGGTGCTCTCGTTCAAGCAACCACTGCACTACAGAAGGTTTCTGGAAATGAAGAATGGCGAAGAGAGAGGAGGAAGAGAGTTACTCCCTCCAACAAGCCCAAGACTTCGGAGTCTCTCTGACATGCATTGCAACTAGGCGTAACTTGTTTCCATACGCTGTTTTGATGTGCGGTGCGACTTGCTCATAGGCCCACTTAGCAAGGTTTTCAGCAGTAGGGATGAATGGAACTTTAACGATTCTATGCTCTGGAGGAAGTTGTTTAAACATATCAATTAGCAGTTTGTCCCCATCGTAAACTACGAACGCATGATCAATAATATCGTGTACATATTCATTCAGAATAGCAGATACATCTGAAAAATCAATCAGCATACCTTGTTCTGATGCTCCATCCACATCAACAACATCACCTTCGATTTCAGCTTCGAAACGGTATCTGTGGCCATGCATATGTTGGCATTTGGATTTGTGATTGGGTACGCGATGTCCGGTATCAGTTTCTACATATCTACGAATTATAGTTGTCATTTAATCACCTTTGAAATCTAAGCAAATCGAATTGATACAATATCTAGGGCCCTTGTATTCATGAAATAAATGACCCAAGTGCGAATCACAGTTTGAGCATCGAACCTCAATTCTAGTCATTCCATGACTTGTGTCCTTTATCTGAGATATTTTTGCGCTAGGCAACTCTTCACTAAATGCTGGCCATCCACAACCAGAATCGAACTTAGAATTGGACGTAAATAGTTCCAAATCACATTCAGCACAATGGTAAACTCCATCCTCATAGTGTTTATCATATTCTCCTGTGAATGGCCTTTCAGTTCCATTTTCTTTCATTACATGATGGCGTAATTGAGCCTTCAAGGCGTTTTCCAAAACCACTTCCCATGAAGTTACGTATTCGACAGGGTCTTTCCTTCCGATTGCGTGGAACGCTAGTATTCTCTCGATATCTGCTCCACTTGTCCCACTAGATCGCCCTTTAGAATCTGGATTGTATGAAGTATTGGTGTTTGCAAATACTGTGTCAAAATCTAGATTCAACTTTTGGCATGCAATCAATGCATCTCGTAGGATTGTTTCTTTATCGCCATCGATATATGGAAGATGGAATGATACTCTTTCACTATCCCAGTTACCAATTGCAAAGGACTCCTGTAGTGATTCGTAGAACTCTGGCCTACAATCAGGATAAATTGCATGATCTCCTGAATGCACACCTAATGCAATCTTGACATCAGTTTCCTCTTTCATTGCAACAGAAAGGGCATATCCGTAAACAATGGACGAAAATATTGCATTTCTATTGGGAACTACAGTTGCTTTCATCTGTTCTTCCTCGTAATGCCCTTCTGGTATTTCGATGTCATCACTAGTCAAGGCAGAATGGAACAAACCCATTGCTGATGATAAATCTGCAATTTTATGCTCAACATCGTGTCCCATTTTTGATAGATAATGTATGTTCTGTTGTGCTCTTTCCAACTCGATATTATGCTTTTGTCCATATTCGTATGATATACAACTTACCTTGTAACCATCCGCTAATAACCGAATTAGTAGACCAGTTGAGTCCATTCCTCCACTCAATGCCATTACTGCCCTCATTAGTTGACACCCATCCATTTGTGTGTTTGTAAAGATAATCTCCAACCGTTGTTCTCCTTTACTAGGTTTTCAACAGCCGCGAAACTCTTGCCATTCTGTTCAACAGTATCTGTATCCATGTAGCATGGCTGGATGAAGTGGTGTTCAAAACCTTGTTTCAATTCATCATACATTGATAAATCCTGACCGCAATATACAACTTTCAATTCGTGCCCTACTCGCTGTTTAATTGATACGTTAGGGTATAGTTGATCTTTGGGCGACACACATATCCAATCTATAATGTTCGGGACTTCGATTGTGCCGTTTGTTTCAACAGAGAGGTTTAGACCATGCTTCTTCAATTCGGATCCTATGGTTTCCAAATCTTGTAAACACGGTTCTCCACCTGTAAATATAACTCTTTCACAATTGAACGAGAGAACAGTTTCAACAATATCCCTAATATTCATTTCTTCATAAGTAAGGAAATCTGTGTCGCACCATTCACACCGAAGATTACAGTTTCCAAACCTAACAAATACATGTGGAACTCCAGCATGGAATGCCTCACCCTGTACGGAATGGAATATCTCTACGATTGGATATGTTTGCAAATTATCACATCAGTTTGACAAAGGTGTAGTCCGTATTAATTGCATTAATTCAGTTCTAGCTTCTGTTTTTTCAAAGAATACGCCGCGCATTGCACTTGTTGTCATTACTGCATTCTGCTTGGAAACACCTCGGCATTGCATACATCCGTGTGCAGCTTCAATGATAACTGCAGCACCAAGTGGGTTCAACTCTGATTCCAAATCATCAGCTACACCCTTAGTGATTCTTTCCTGGTTCTGAAGTCTTCTAGCGTGCAACTCTACAATTCTTGCCAGTTTACTAATACCAACAATTCTTTCAGTAGGAATGTATGCAACATGTGCCCTTCCTTTGAAAGGCTGAAGATGGTGTTCACATGTTGAATGGAATTCAATGTCTCTCAACAATACGATGCCGTCATATCCTTCTCCATTGAAAGTTGATGAGAGTACTTCTTCTGAATCCATAGAATAGCCGGCATATATTTCATCAAATGAGTCAATAACCCTCTTTGGCGTTTTCACTAAACCCTCTCGTTCCGAGTCGCCCTCAATATATTCTAGCAGTGTTTTTACGGCATTCATAGCTTCTTCTCTTGTGCTCATTGCGATTCCCCCAATCTTCCATGCCTAGCATCAATTGCATCTAATTGATCTAGCATTTTACGGCAGGCAGTTCTGATAGCATCTGCTACAGATACGAATTTACCATTGTCTCCAACATGTTTCTTGATATCATCAAGAATTTGAGAAGGCATGTCCAAACTGACCTTAGGCATGTTCAGGGGTATGGTCTACCAGTTATAGATATTCGTATAGTAATACTAGAGTATTATTTTTGTTTTTTGAATTTGGCAATTCTTGATCTCATTCCGCCATCCCATGATCCCATTGCAACCGCTATGAAGTGCATTATATCCATGGTGTTAATTTAACACCGCATTGTATTTATTATTGCTTGAGGTTATCCCAGGGGGCCTACGAAATTGATGCTACAAGGTCTTCACGGTTGAATTGTCGAGCAGCAAACCATGCTGCTAATCCAGCATATATTACACTTGTAACAACCCAAATAAGAACATGCTCTGTTATGACCCTGTCCAGTAATAATTCACGCATTGCCAATAATATATTCACCAATGGTATGGCGAACCACCATTCTTCAATACTGTCTAGATTGAGAACTTGTGTGAATAGTGCCGGGAAGATAATGAATAAAACAGCAGGTCCAAGTAAAGATCCAGCCTCTTTCACACTGTGTGCTTTCATTGCTAATGCTAACTCAAATGCTACTACCATTATTGCGAAAATCACAACAGCTCCCAATAATAATATGCCACTTGTAATAGATATTGAAGGGATTCCAATTACTGATGATGACGCCAAATAAGAAATCGCAAATAGTAATCCTCCGATTTGAAGAGCAACCCCTGTGCTAGTAATTGTGGCAACTGCTAACCATTTACCTGCTAATAGTTGCATCCTAGTACAAGGTAAGCATAGCAGGGCCTCCAATGTCCCTCTTTCTCTTTCCCCCGCCGTCATATCAATAGATGGCTGAATTGCGCTTGAAGCAGTCCAAATCGCAATCACCATCGGTATGAATAATGAAAGTACCAATCCAGCCTGTTCGCCTTTCGTGGCAGCATCTGTTTCACTGATGTCGCCATCCCATGTCACAGGGTCCAATGTCGTTTCAGGATCTAAGCCTGCTTCGACAATTGTTCCGTTAACTACTCCACTTTCCCATATTTCAATTGCATTCAGGATGCGATTACGTGCCTCATTTGATGCTTCACTTGTAGAAAGATATAGTATTGAGAATTTCCAAGACGAAGCATTTGCATCTTCTGTTAATCTGAATATAGCGCTCACTTCTTGTAAGCGTAATCTTTCATCATCGCCTCCAATATCTGACAGATTTTCAATTCCGGTAGGTAGTTCTTCAAATGTGTAAACTAAGTTTGATTCATTGAATGCTAATTGTAATTCATCGTTAATTTGACCTTGCCAAACTATCTCAAGGTCTAATGCATCTAGTTCAGCTGCTTCAGATTGTAGTAGAAGTGGTAGTGCAATGAATAATGCAGGGAATATCAATAATGGGATTACAATCAATGCCAGTAGTGTACGCCAATCTCTTACGAATTCTATGATCTCTTTCTTCGCAATAGTAGAAATAAAACGCCATGAATTACTCATCTTCTTTTACCTCCTCATTATCTGGAGTTCTTCCAGTTAGGAATCTCCTCCACCATTTTGACATTTTACCTTCTTTCTTGTCGTCTTCTTTTCTCGCTCTTGCTTTATCAGATGTAAGTGCAACATATGCATCTTCAAGAGTTTTTTTGCCAGTATGTTCAAGCAATTGTGTTGGTGAACCATCTGCGCGTATTGTCCCATTATGAACTATAACTATTCTATCACAAACCTGTTGTGCTTCTGCTAAATGGTGAGTGCTGTAAATCACAGTACCACCTTCATCTCTTAATTTTCCAACTAATGAGCGTACTGTTCTCGCACTAGTTACATCAAGGCCTGCAGTTGGTTCGTCGAGTAGAAGTATGTCAGGACCATGTGCTAATGCTCTAAGCAAGGCGGTTTTTTGTCGCATACCTCTGCTAAAACCTTTGGTGTGACGGGATAATGCATCTGTTAAATCCAACCTATTTGCAAAGTGCGAAACTCTGTTCCAAGCAATATCGTCTGGAACTCCATACATTCTTGAATGGTATCTGATGTTTTCCCATGCTGTTAATCTAGAATAGAGCCCAGTAGATTCAGGTACAACTCCCAATTTCGAACGCATATTGGATACTTTTTGACCTTCGAATAGTATTGTGCCTGTCGTAGGTTCCATTACTCCTGCCATGAGCCGGAGAAGTGTCGTTTTACCGGCTCCATTGCCACCTACCAATCCGATGACTTGACCAGGGTTTATGTCCAAGTCTACATGAGTTAGTGCTTCCACTTCATCAAACCTCTTGGAAACTCCAGTAAGTGTAAGAAGTGGCATATTCATCTATTTACTCACCTTCCCGATTCCAATGCAGCATCCAATCCGGGGTGCTTTTCTTCGATGCGTTGTGCTCGTTCAATTTGCTGCAAAATCAATTCATGAATTTCTTTTTGAGATATTCCCATCTCTATATGATTAGCAATCATTTCTAGAGCACCTTGTATTACTCCAGCATCTAAAAATGCATCATTAGTGATTATCTTGTCTTGTCGACATTGTTCTAACCGATTGGTAACATACTCTGATTCATTACGAACTCTTGGACCATCGATATGAGGTTGCGCAATTAACCTGTCCAGACATGTTCGCATAATCACCAGTCCCTAAGTCTGTTTTTCATAGTTTGTAAGTTGCTTATTTCTGGGCTAACTCTACCAATACTCCGCCAGTACTTTTTGGGTGCACAAAAGCAATCATGGCGCCGTGTGCCCCTTTACGAGGATTTGAATCAATCATTTTGATGTTATTTTCCAGTAGTATTGTAATCATCCGCTGAAGGTTTTCGACTCTAAAGCAAACTTGTTGTACACCTGGGCCTCTTTTTGCAAGGAATTTACCGATAGGTGTATCCTCCGTAGTGGGCTCTAATAACTCGACTTTTGGTGATGAAGGGTCATCTTCACTGGTAGAAAAGAATCTAGTAGTGACGCCTTGATCTTTAACGACTTCATCCTCACCTTGGATTAATCCCAATAATTTCCAGAACTCTGAACTTTCATCCAAGTCGTGGCATGCAATTCCAATATGGTCTAGATATATTTTCATCCAATCACCTAGAAACCACTTGGAGCCATCCATGTTCCAAATTCATCTTTCATTGCGCTAATAATCTCACCTAATGTGCAATCATGCTTTAGTGCTTCAATTACAAGCGGGAATAAATTGGAATCCCCTGCTGCACCCTCACGTATAGATTGAAGAGAATCTTTTACAGAATCTTGATTTCTTGATTTTCTGAGTGCAGCTAATTTCTCTTTTTGTATACGGCCTAAATTTGGGTCTGGCTTTAGAACAGGTGGCATTTCCTCTTCTTCTAACACACCATGGTTCACACCTACAATATTTCTGTCACCAGATTCAACTTGAGTCAAATGTTGCCATGCAGATTCGTGAATCTCTCTTTGTTGGAACCCAGCCTCTATCGCCTTCAGAGCTCCACCCATTTCTTCGATTTCAAGAATTTTCGACTTAGATTGATTGTATATCTCTTCTGTCAATTTTTCAACAAGATATGAACCACCTAATGGGTCAACAACACTGGCAGCTCCACTTTCTTCAGCAATGATTTGTTGAGTACGTAATGCGACTGTAGCACTTTTCTCTGTTGGGAGGCCTAATGCTTCATCATAGGAATTCGTGTGTAAACTCTGCGTGCCTCCACATACTGCTGCTAATGCTTGAATTGTAACTCTTGCAATGTTATTCAGCGGTTGTTGTGCCGTTAAAGAAACTCCAGCAACTTGTGTGTGG
>Ga0206677_10002979_pt1 | contig 14542 bp, 10 predicted proteins | sample M130m12015metaG_FD_155475 | JGI IMG/M metagenome (GOLD analysis project Ga0206677, IMG submission 155475) | Ammonia-oxidizing marine archaeal communities from Monterey Bay, California, United States - M1 30m 12015 | ecosystem: Environmental > Aquatic > Marine > Intertidal zone | place: USA... | reverse complement strand
CCTCCTATGCCCAATGAAAAAAGAGATTGGGATCCGAAAAACCTTCTATCGAATTGGCTGCAAGAACGCCAACGTCTTTGGTTACGTCATCCTAACGGTTGGGTGCATTGGGACATGCCCGATGATTACTCGCTCGTTAAGACCCACCCTTCGCTGCTTCATTTGGCCATGCAGATGCTTCTCGGCCCATGGGTTCCAACGACCAAACAGTGGTCAGTTGGACCTCGAGAACCCGGTAAGCGGTTGGGCTTGGCGTATTCAGGAGGCGTGGATTCCACGGCGGCTCTGCTCCTGCTTCCCGACGACACCATTCTCGCCTATCATCAGCGCAATTTCGATTCCATGCTCAGCCACACCTTACCGATGGCGACCTTCGAAGCCATCAAACAGCGTACGGGGCGAGAGGTGTTGTGCATACCTTCCAATCATGAACGCATCCGGACTTACCACGGAATGGTCAACGGGTTCTCGGACGCGCACGCCGCCGGGGTCCATCTCGTTCTTTTGGCTGATCATCTCGATCTCGCTGGCATCGCGTTTGGAACTCCCATAGACAACACATGGTTGAAGCGAGGTTCGGTGTTTCGAGACTTCTCAACTGACCTTTACTGGACGAAGTCGCGAGCCATGTTTGCGAAGGCAGGGCTGGCCTATGTGTTGCCAATCAACCACATTTCCGAGGCAGGCGCTCTTGAAGTGTGTCGACAGAGCGAATTAGCCGACGTCGTCAATTCTTGTTTGCGTGGATTAGGTGAACGCTGGTGCGGGCGATGCTGGAAATGCTTCCACAAGAACGGGCCGCTGGGTCGTGAATTCGACCCAACTGCCTCCGAGATCACGACTTTCCTCAACACCAAACCCCTGCGCACCGCTCAACACGCCTTGTGGGCCTTGCGAGTGCAACAGCTTGAGCACTTGGCCCCGCATCTTGCTCCACTCCTAGAATCGGATCTCTCGTGGTGGGTGGACATCTATCCTCCGGGCCTCGAACTCATTGACGAACCGTGGCGAGCTACTGTGGTGCAGCGAAGCGATGCAATGCTGAAGCGCATGACCGAACCTTATCCGTTGGAATCGGTCCACCTTGACACCTCCTCCTAGTAGTGTCCGCCATTCGTTTGTATTCGTTTTCGCCCCGTGTTTGTCAATTGTGGTGAATCAACTTATTTCCATCGTTTTTTTAGGAAAATACAGTTAATCGGGAACTGAAGGCGGAGGCATGGAAGGCGACGGTCAGAACGCGTCGTCGGCGGAAAAAGGTAGTGAAATTCCTGCTAGTGATCTCGTTGAAAAGCAATCATCTCGTCATATTCGAGAAATTCAACGCTTGCGAAACACGGTTTCATTTCGCCTTGGGAAGCACCTCACGGATGCAGTACGTCAACCTTGGAGATTTCCATTTCTTCCCGTGACGTTTCCAATTAAAGCATTCATGCTTGGCCTTGAAAAGATTGGAAAACGGCCGGGACACAATATTTCGAACAACAACAAATTAACCATGCTTCCTCCTCGCAACTGCATCCTCTTGTTTCCGACCAACGGGGTTGGATTCGGGCACTTTACTCGTTTGTATGCTATTGCAAGAGAATTACGTAGCATTGACCCCGACACTGAAATCATCTTTTTCACGCCGATGCCAACCCTCCATGTGCCCTATATCGATGATTTTCCAACTTACCATGTGGCTGGAAAATACAAATTCAAGGATATGCCAACCTCGGTTTGGAACGGGCTCATTGAAGAGCACTTGCTGATGATAATGGAGACACACCGCCCACGAATGTTCATTTTTGATGGGGCGTATCCATATCGAGGGATGTTGAATGCCATTCAACGCACCGACCAAATGAAACGAATCTGGTTAAGACGAGGGATGTTCAAGGCAGGATCGTCAATTCCAGTCGACAGTATCGCTTGCTTTGATCAGATTGTTCATCCCGGGGATGCTGTCGAGCATACCGATGAACCAGTGGTCGAACACGGTGTTGAAATGTTAAGCGTCCCACCTATCGTTCTTGTCAAACCAGATGAAATGATGGAGAGGGAAGTTGCGAGAAACAGATTGGGTTTACCTCTTGATGCCGTGGTCTGGTATGTCCAACTCGGTGCCGGGCAAATCAACGATATTGAATCTGAAATCAATTTGACCTTGGACGCTATTTTGGATCAAGGCGAGCATCATGTTGTTGTGCTCGGTGAATCTTTGTTAGGCAAACGTCTTGATGTCCAGAGGCGAAGAGTCCGTATGTTGAGGGACTATCCAAACGGGTTGTATTTCAAAGCCTTTGACTATGCCGTTCAAGCAGGTGGCTACAACTCATTTCATGAAATGCGAGCCATACAAATGCCGACCCTCTTCTATCCGAACCTCAAAACCGGAATGGATGATCAGTTAGCACGCTGTCAGGTTGCAGAAAAGGAGGGTTGGGGTTTGGTTGTCAAAAATCGGACCGAGAAAACCATCCGTACAGGCATTCAACGTATCTCCGCGTTCATGCCAACTCACGAGGATAAAATCCAACCAAATCCGCATCTCGATTGGTTACGAGATATTTGAGGAATGGATTAAGAGAGATTGAGATGTTTACGTGAATTTTAGATACTGGAGTTGATTTATTTAAGAGCCGGTTGGAGGGCAAACAACTGTTTTTGACCAACTTCTGTGAGAATATCTTTTGCATAATGGTTGAGATCTTTTCCTTCCTTCATCAGCAATTTTTCTTGAGAAAAGTCTTTGATGAGTTCGGATGGGTTGAACACCAAGACCTGATTGTGTTTTGCAAATTTGTTGACAAAACCGCATAATTTGTTTCGTGAAGTAAGGAGTTTGCCGTTTTCTCCATGGAGGTTGATGTGGTTGACCAACATCATAGGAAGGTCAGAAAGAGACAAAAGTTGCTCAAGGTCGGCTGTGACAGTCTCTTCAGTTTGGACATGCCCCTCCAATTTGTCGAGCAACCCAGCGTATCTTTCTGAAAACTCAATTGGTTGAGGCAGAACGGGTGGTGGCACATTGACGAGTCGCTGATTGAACGTTAGGTTGATGTTGTCTCGCAGTTCTTTCCCGAACGCTTCGTACGGTGTGCAAAGGTGCCGTATGACCTCGTTGGTTTGCAATGCCTTTGAATCGACGGACAGAGTTTTGATGCTTGATACTTCGATGATGATGGCATCGGATTCAGAGAGATTGAATGCGGCAATCGGCTCAAGTATTTTTGATTTGGATTCACCGACTTGAAGTTTGACAAGTTTCTTGTCATATGTTGCCTTTCGTTGCATCACCGCAAGGCGAAGTAGGATTTCAGGAGTGGTATGAACGAAACTGTCCAAGCCTCCGTTGTTTATTCTGACAAGCCCTTTCTTTTCGATGGCTCTGAAGGTATGGTGTACGCGACATGTACCAATGATCGTGATGGTGGGTATACCGTTCTCTTCCATAGTGGCTACACAATATGCTTGCATTTGAATGTTCTATGGCGTTGTGAGAACTATCGCAGAATATTGTTTTTCTGGGGCTTTTGTTGAGAAAGCATTTGAAGCGGGGGCTTCCGCAGAAGAATTGTGACCGCCTCAGAGCCGTATTCGTCCATGCATGTTCTCATCACCGGAGGCGCCGGGTTCATTGGCTCAAACCTTGCCGATGCCCTCATTGAGCGTGGCGCCAAGGTGACGGTGATTGACAATCTCCTCACGGGCTTCATAGAGAATATTTCTCATCTTTTGGACCACCCCGATTTCCGATTTGTTGAAGGGGATATTCGCGATGTTGAAATTTGTCGGACGGCCATGGATGGGTGCACCCATGTGAGCCATCAGGCTGCACTTGGTTCCGTGCCTCGCTCAATAGATGACCCGTTGTTAAGCCTCGAAATCAACATATTAGGGACTGCGAATATATTTTTCACGGCCATCCAACAAGGAGTAAAACGAATCGTGTATGCTTCGAGCTCCTCTGTCTATGGGGACGACCCCACTCTTCCAAAAGTCGAAGAAACAACTGGCTTCTTGCTATCTCCTTACGCTTCGAGTAAACGCTCGACTGAATTAATCCAACAAGCCTTCGTGTCGTCGTACGATATTGAAATTCTTGGTTTTCGTTACTTCAATGTGTTTGGAAAGCGGCAAGATCCAAATGGACCGTATGCTGCCGTCATACCAAAATTTGTTGATAGTTTGATGGCCGGTGCTTCACCAAAAATTTTCGGTGATGGAGAACAAAGCAGAGATTTCACACACATCAGTAATGTTGTCAATGGCAATTTATTAGCGCTCAAAGCCCCAACACTCGGCGAATTAAACGGAAGGGTTGCCAATCTCGCCTTCGGAAATACGACAACCGTGAACCAATTATTCCTCGGTATACGCGCTGAATTGGCGAGAACATTGCCCAATACTTCGAACATTCAAGCAGAATACCAAGAGAAGAGGAAGGGAGATATTCTTCATTCACACGCCGATATTTCATTGGTGCAACAACACCTCCAATTTTCTCCCTCCACAGATTTACAAAACGGGTTATCGCAGACCATTCAGTGGTATCTCGAACAATGATTTGGGTTGGAACGAATGCTCGTCACATATTCTCTGAACGACACACGTCTCGTCTTTTCGTTTGAATGTGAAGAGGGAGAACCGAAACGAGATTCCCCGAAGTTTTCTTCCAGCACGTTTTTTGTTGACTTGCAAGGCATGACCACTCTGGAGAATATTCATCCAGACCACCTCGCCCTAAGCGCCGTACTTGTGACGCGTCCCTGGCTTAACGGCACCATTCGATTTTCGCTTCCCATCAGTCAACAATTTGCAGATGCTCTTGCGGAAAACAAGATTCAGGCAGCGCCAGTCGATCGTGATCTAGAACCCTATTCAGCAAGTGATGATGGCTACATGGGGCTCGCCTTCAGTGGTGGTGCGGACTCCACTGCAGCCCTTTCGGTGCTTCCCTCAACAACAATACCAATCTTTCTCAATCGCCCGAAGATGGCGGAGATCAGTACGCTGTACGCCAAGGACGCAGCGTTGCATGCATGCAGACAGCTGAAAAAAATTGGCTACCGTTGCCTGGAGATTGACTGCGATCTTGAGTATGTCAGAAAACCCGCCGGATTCCCCACGGATCTCGCAAATTGCGTTCCTGCTCTTTTGTTGGCCAATCACCTCAACTTGTATTCCTTAAGTTTTGGAACGGTATTTGAATCGCTTTACGGTCTGGGCCGAATTAAATTCAAGGATTATGCCTCCACATCTCACCACAAAATGTGGTGGGGTCTCTTTGAATCAGCAGGAATCCCCCTTTCGTTTCCAGTCGGAGGCGTCAGTGAGGTTGGTACTGAATTGATTTGCTCGAAATCGGATCTCGGAACAGTTGCTCAATCTTGCATTCGTGGACGAATTTCAAAACCTTGTCTCCACTGTTGGAAATGTTTTCGAAAATCCACCGTACGTGTCGCATTGGGTTTGATGGACGCCTCTGAGTTTGAATTGAAACACTTGTTATCATCAAAAGAGGTCGTGAGTAAATTGGCCGGATTGCCCATTAGTCATGAGAATGTGCTGATGTACTCTTTTTCGAAGATGGATGAATCTGTGTTTCATTCAGATTTCTTCACTAGATTCGGGACCGATGAAGATCTCTCCTATCTAACAATGTTCTACCCTCCAGCCATCAAGTATGTCCACGAGAGGGCGAGGAACGACGTCAAAAATAACCTTGCCCAATTTCTCAACAGTATGGAACCAGAGCACGAACTTCAAGTGAAACAATGGGACAATACGGAGAGAATCTCGAAGAAGGTTCCGCTCACCGTCACGGTTGAGCATGCAATTCCATGAGTAATGAAGGTAGTTTGTTGTTTTTGTAGTCAACCATAAAATCGCTCATTCTCTCGGCCAGTTGATCTTGCACTTTCTTGTCAATGATGCGTTGCAAGGCTGTTTTCATCAATCCAGCATCAAGCGTAGAATCAATACACATCAATGGCAGTTCTTCAGAAAGAAGGTCTTCTGAGAGGCTACGAGCGGTGTTATGTGAATCAAGTATGGACAGGGTTGGCGTGTTGGTCGCAAATGCAGTGTGGATGCTGTACTGGTCTGGATAAAGAACAGCAGCATCGGAGGCCTTGAGTGCTTCATAATACCTCATAGTTGTCAACTTAATGCAACGTGGATGATTGAGTATGGCTGAGGAACAGTGACCATCCCGAACAAGCAATGTCACGCTCTCTTGAGCGAGTAACACGTTTGCAATCTCATCTGAAAGAGGGTCACTGGGGCCGATATCGAAAAAGACAAGTTGCCCACCGCTGGTAAGATGTTTTTCCCTAAAACTTGCAGCATCATATGTGCTTACCTTTCGGTGAACAATGGGGTTACAGAAGATGGAACCACTGCGGCCAACATGCACATCAGGATCGGATTCTTTGGAGAGGCTGGGATGGATGATAGCATCAAAAATTTCGAATCCTGAGGTTGGTAACTGTGATATTTTGTGGTTATTTGATGACTCACGAATCCAAAATCGGTTCATTTCAGGTCTGTGCTTTACAGCGTCAAGCAATCCTCGAAACGGATAATCTCCGTCAAAAATGAATGTTTTTGGAGCATAGATATCAAAAAGACAATTCAGCAAGGTTTCGCATTTTGTATTCCATGTCTTTGGCTTCATGCCCTTGATGTTGTGCCGCCCTGGAAGCATGTAGCGAACCACCTTTTTCTCATTTGAAAAGGCATTCCGAGCGTCTATTGATACATGTACAAGCTGTGAATTTCTTGAATGAAAATGGGAGAGCAATGCCTCCAATCGGTCATGATGTAGTCCCCGTTTTGAATTAGAAGAGAACACGACGATGCAATCCCGTATAATGAAAGAGGGCTCAGGCTGTGCCGTCTTACGTTCAAGAAAGATGTTGAACATCAATTTCGGGAGGGTGAATGGAAGTAGGATGATCCTCCATGGGCTCTCAATCGCACGAACGATGTGGTTACCAAACCGAAAAGATGCCGTGTGACGAATACGGTCTAGCTCTTCTCGTAGCAATTCCTCTTTTCTTGAAAGAGAGATTGGAGTGTTGTATTCATCCACGCGTTCCCCTACTGACTTTGGTTAATGAGTTGATTGGCAAAAATAGAGTCCGTTGTTTGAATTTTGCCGCATGTCTTATGGAGTGGAGATGTAGGGTGGAGCGATAGGACCATGCCTGAAATGTCGCCCGAGGCTCCTTCACGAAAAGGGATAACACTCCATGGGTTGAGTATTGATCTGAGGACTAACTCACCACAATCAATCAAAGTGGAATACACCCCTCTCCCTGATTTGAAGGATCTATTCAACGAACGTTTAGATCAAGAAATTTACGATCTTTTTTTCCCACTGGCATTACGGGATGAGATTTCAGATTCACATTCCCTTTTGCTGATTGTGCGTTCAATGCTTCGGATGAGGAAAAACGACGATGCTTTCGAATTGTTAACGCTTCACATTGATTCGGTATATTTGAACCGAAACCTGTTGTTTGAACTCGTGTTACTTTCAAGCAAACAAGGCCAGTATTCTGTCATGAATAAAGCCGTCTCTGCTCTCGAACTTCGGTTCAAAGAGAACGGTCTCCACTCTAAAGTTTTGCAAGCTTATCTCATTTCTCCAACTCCGAATGCAGAGGTTGAAGTTTACATCCAGCGAATGAAAAAACACCTCGGCATAAATGCGGATTATGAAATTTTAAGGGCAGCCTTCAACGCTAGGATTTGGGATTTAGCGCTGAAGATTGCTGCGAGTATTCCTCCTTCTCCACGCAACCATCTGTTGGCTTTGAGGACTTTCAATCGAGCCGGAAATAAAGAAAGTGCTCAAGAATTAATCATTCGAATGAAACCAAGAGATTTTACGAGTAGCCAAATCTTGGAAATCATTCGGACCGGCCTCCAATTCTTTGATGAAGGATATATGAAACCGTGGCTGCTTGCCTCTTCTTTATCGCCAAGGGAAATCCAGATCGAGATTTCAAGAAGTTATTTTTTGAATGCAATCGAAGAATCCGATTTCGAGTTTGCAGTTACTCAATTGAAGCACCTGTTGCCAGCAGGTGAGGTTACGAAACGTCAAATTCTCTCTCTTCTTCGGGTTGAAATCCAAAACATTGAGCATTCACTCCAATGTCTGCTAAAAGTTGGGGGTTCGAATCCACTCGCACTCGCTTCAATAATCGAATTTGGCTCAAAGTTCGGGACCTCATTTCTTGCACAAAAAGCCTATGATCGATTATTATCGATGGCTCTTTGCTCGCCAGATTCACAGGAGAGCGTCACTCATCTCATATCGGCTAGTATAGCATCAAGTGATTACCGCTTTCTCAAACAAACGCATGCTCATTTGCCTAGTTTCTCCCGTAAATTAGAAGCAATACATCAGTTTGCGAATTATTACGAGAAAATACATTCGATGCTTGGTTATGATGGCTCATCCAAGCTTCCCACAGACCAGAATTTTGTAGAAGTCATGATCTTGAGACACATCATTAGGAAGCATATCAATCCCTCTTTCTATTCTCATCGAGAAAACCATGCAATCGTGGTCAATAATTCACTCAAATTTGGAGGGGCAGAACGTCAAGTGGTTCGAAGTCTTGCAGCATCGACATTCTCGAAGTCCCTTGTGCTTTGGAATCATGGTGTAAACACCTCTGCAAACTCATTTATCGAAGAGGTTGAACAACTTGGCATAGAAATCCTTGATTACTCAATAGATACCAAGCCCGATGTTGCGAATTTCCCTGTTGTTATTGATGAGTTGTTGGAACAAATTACATATTCAACGCCGTTTAATCCAGGCATTATTCGAAAAATTCGCAACCTCGTATCCATTCTGGTTGAACAGCGCCCTGAAGCGATGCATCTTTGGCAGGATACCACGAATGTTCTTGGTGCTGTATGTGGCCTTATCGTAGGCGTGCCAAGAATCGTTATGTCAGCGCGTTCTCTTCCTCCATTCACCATTGAAAACAGTACCTTTCCTGAAAAGGGTCCAAATTATTTTTTCAACAACAGATTTGTCAGGGTAATATATCAAGAATTACTCAAAAAACCCAATGTGTTTCTTTGCCATAACAGCGAAAACGGACTTGAAAAATATGTAGAATGGTTGGGGGGCTTTGAAGAAAAAATGCTTCTTTTGAGAAACGGTTTTGAATTTGAATACAAGGTGCCGCAGGACAGAACGAGAGACAATAACAAACCATTGGTTGTTGGCGTTGTATTCCGATTTGTAGAAGTAAAACAACCGATGCTGTGGCTTGACGTTGCCTCAAAGGTGAGCCAGTCAATGGAAAATGTAGTTTTCAGAATGGTCGGTGATGGACCATTATTAGAACAAGCTATGACTTATGCTTCAGAACTTGGGATTGATTCAAAGATTGAATTCATGGGGTACAGAGATGATGTTGAGTTGCTGTTGCCTGAGTTCGATTTGTTCTTGCTTACAAGTTCAATTGAAGGTCTCCCAAATGTTCTCATCGAAGCGCAATCAGCAGGTGTTCCAGTGGTTTCTACAAATGCAGGAGGGGCTTCGGAAACATTCTTGAATCACCAAACAGGAATCCTTGTTGAGACTAATTCCTCCGACGATCTTGCCAGTGCAGTTTGTAAAATACTCAGCAACATTGACTATCGGCTTAATGCACAAAGCATGGGTGTAGAATTCGTGAACGAACGTTTCAGCGTGAAGAGCATGCATCACCAACTTTATCAAATTCTTTTTGAGGAGATATTATGAACGTACTTTTGATTGCAGATAGGCCAGGTTGGGCTTATGATATTCTTGCGAAATCAATCATTAGACATAATCCTGACTTCCATCTTTCGCTCTCGTATATCATCGATATTCGAGATAATATTGAGGGCACAGATTTCGGTGAATTTGATGTCGTATATTTTTTCCTTTGGTATGACGCCATGCGGTATGGCCCTCAGATTTCTGGATTTGATTTCGAAAAGACATGTGTTGGTGTTCACTCGATTGCATCATGGGAAAATCGAAATTTAGATAGAGAACAGGCCTCATTAATTTGCAATCAATTTGCGGCTACAGGTTACATCTCGAAAGAGTTAGGCAATCTCATCCAACCAGACCGTGGTTTTTTCACCCCCAATGGAGTTGAGTCGTCCATTTTCTTTCCATCACCTCTTCCACCAAGAGAACCTCTTCGTTTGATGTGGGTGGGGAACCCATCAGTCAAACATCATGGAGATAACAAAGGATTCAACAGCATTGTTCAACCAGTGGTTGACAGTTTTGAAGCCGATGAAGTCACATTGCATGTTGCAACACCCGAAAATCCTGTGGCTCGAGACCGTATGGGTGACTTTTATCGTTCTAATCATGTCTTGATCTGCACAAGCAAACATGAAGGAGGACCCCTGCCGGTAGTTGAGGCTCTCGCTTGCGGAAGACCAGTCATTTCTACGGAGGTGGGGATTGTTCCAGAAATCGTTGAAAATCGTGGCAACGGTCTTTTCATCCAGCGTTCTCGTCAGTCATTACAAAAAGCAATACACCAATTGTTGGACGAGCCAAATCTCCTTGACCAACTCGCAAATCAATCCTCCCTCTCTATTCACACCCGATTAGCCTCTGAGACGACCAAACATTACCGAACAATGTTTGAATTCGTTTTCCAACGAAAAAGGGGTGAACTTGAATGAAGCATATGATCATCTTGCACAAAACTCCAGCAACATGGAATAAAAAGCAAACCATCGATGATTTCGAAGAAACCCAAACCATTGATCAAACATTCGAACAAAACAATCCGACAGAAGGTTTGATGACACTTCTTGAGGAAGATATCTACATCCAATTGTGCATCAAACTCAAGCAGAGCCTTGGATTCGATCATCTTCACATTGTCCAAGGCTTTCAGCAAACCGAGGCCAAAAATTGGTTTGTCGAGGAACAGCATGGAAAATTCAACATCAATGATGATGTCACCTATTACAGTCTCATGAATCCATGGGAATTAACACAACTTCCTCAAGCGGATTTCATTTTTTCCAGGGGGAATTATTCAACTTTGCATCAATGGTACCGTGAACAACTCACCGAACCTTCGATCCTCTGGGTTCATTATCCTGCCACAGCATCTTACTTTCCCCATTTGTCAACATTCAAATCATCGGCACTTAGTTCACTTCGTAAAAAGGAGGATGTTGCTAGCCGCCTTCAACTTCAGATACAAGGAATGTTCGCTGAACACGAAATTCAAAATCCAGGCTCTGGTTCTGAAAATGCAGCGGTTCAATCCTTTGAGCGGCTCCACCAGTATTTCACAAACATTCGGACGAGAGAAATCAACGCTCCTTACGATGTTGTGTTGATCGATGATGTTTCACAATTTTCTCATTACACATCAATCTACCCAGGCATTCAGGTGCTTCATTTCCAAAAACCAGCAACGCAGCTGTCTCTTGATGAGAAACCAACGCGCCAGTTTGATCTCATTTTCTGCGGAACAACTCTTCAACCAACAAAAAACCATTTGCAATTTTTATCATTGTTGGATCAACTCGACACGTTTTCAACTTCTCCGCTGAAGGTGGGTGTCGTAGGGAACCAGGGGAACTTGCCAGCATTCAGCAACGGACTTCGGAAAGCCCATAAAAACATAGAAATTCTTGATTTTGGTGAAGTGAGCAGGGAAAAATTAGGGGAAATATTCAATCAGACTCGTTGCTTGATTGTGCTTTCCGGGCGTGATTGCAATCCGCGTGTGATCCAAGAGGCTGGCCTTCATGGTGTTCGAGCGTTGGTTGCAGATACATTGAGCGATGGAATTGATGTGATTAAGGACAACCCTCTCCTTGGGTCGGTCATTCAGACAAACAAGCATTCTTGGTTTTATCAGCGGAACGGTAACCTGTTGTTTGATGTAGATCGAAAGTTTGCAAAGAGGGTAGCAAATGAGTTGGCTTACTCTTTTCATCCAAGAACAACCAGCGAGGTGGCGAATTCAATCTACTCTCTGGGATCTGTTGTAAAAGACATCACCGAGGTTTTCAATCTTCAAGAGTTGTAGATTTTTTCAACAATTCGTTGTATCGTTGATACATTTCACGTGGGTCGCCAAACGCTACAATCCTTCCTTGGTCCATGAGAACGATTCGATCGCAAATTTCCATCATGAATCCTTGAGAATGGGAGACTATGATGACCGTTCCGGAACCGTCAATCAACTCTCTGACCCGTCGTTCGCTTTTCTTCCGAAACGAAGCATCGCCGACGCCAAGCACTTCATCGACCAACAAAATGTCAGGTTGAAATGCAGTGGCTACGGAGATTCCGAGTCGAGCTTTCATACCTGAGGAGTATGTCTTCAATGGTCTGTAAAAATGGTGGCCAAGTTCAGAAAAGTCGATGATGTCGTCTAATTTTCCCTCAACTTTACTTTTTTTCCACCCCATGAGTGCTGCATAGAGGTATGTGTTTTCTAATCCAGTGAGATGTTTATTGAATCCAACGCCAACCCCAGAGAGCATCGAAATCGTTCCAGCGAGGTTAATCTCTCCGGCATCGGGGGGGTATACTCCTCCAGCAAGTCGCAGAAACGTGCTCTTCCCTGAGCCGTTTCTCCCAATTATGCCGACGACTTCAGATTTGTAAAACTCCATGCTGATTGGTCCGATCGATGAAGGAGTCATCCCCTTCTTCTTTTCAAACCGTGATTGTGGATACGTGAGCTGAATTCCCTCCAGTTTCAAGACAGTCATAGGCCCACCACCATCTTATGCGCTTTTTTGTGAAAGAGAATGGTGCCGGTGATGAATCCAACGAGCATAATGGTGCCAAACATTCCATATCCGTAAATAGGTATAGTTGTAGTCGTTCCCAAGATTGCATCACGCATGAGGGTAATGGGGACGATGACAGGATTGAGATGTGCTAAAATAAGGTAGGGTCCATCGCCAAATTTGCTTGATAGCATTTCGTAGGTCCACATCACGGGGGAAAGGAAAAAACCGACTCGAGCAATAAATTGAATGAGATTGATCAAGTCCGGTATTCGAACAGCATATGGAGCAAGTATTAACCCGAACGAGGCTCCCAAAACAGCCAAAACCACCAGAATGATCGGAGCGAGAAGAAGTTGAACGCTAAAGGCGATATCGTAGTAAAGCAACAACGGAATCAGTGCAAAGAGCGATATAAAACTGAGTACAAAATTGGTTGCGATGTTACTAACCGCAAATACAGATTTGGGAATCTTTGTGAATTCAAACAACCCTGCATTTGAGCTCAATGTTTTGGTGGTCCCGGTCAAGCATTTGGAAAACAATGACCAACCGATAACACCAATCATGACAATCGCTGGATAGGTCGGGTCTGTCCGACCAACGATTACCCCGAAAACAAAAGAATAGACCAATGCAAGCAAAAGAGGTTCAAGAAGAGCCCAAGTGTACCCAAGCAGTGGTCCCCGAAACCTCGAATCCAAATCCCGTTGAATAAGTCGCAAAACCAACTCGCGATGCTGCCAGTTGTCTCGCATCATTTGGTATGGGGATGACCACATCGAGGGGTTTGTCCACATAGGACGGAGGACAAGAGGGGGCTCATTTTCATCCATATTCGCTCCTGTTGATTAACCGTTATGAAATCAACTCAGAATAGATTGTGAAGACAATGGTTTGATGAATAGAAACAAGCGCCCACTGAATATGGAGTATAAGGATATACAGACGGTCGGCATCATCGGCTTGGGCTATGTGGGCCTGCCAACCGCCATAGGTTTCCACGATGCCGGCTTCGAAGTCTGGGGCGTCGATGTTTCACAGCGAACCGTGGACATGGTTCGAGCAGGAGAAAACCCCACTGGCGATCCCGATGTGGACGATATTGTTCCAGCCCCTGGCACGGAACGTTGGAACATCACCACCTCCACTGCAGAGGCTGTACCCCACTGCGACGTTGTCCTTGTGACCGTTCCAACACCAATCACACACGACCTCAAGCCCGATTTGTCCTACGTTGAAGGCGCTGGTCGCGCTGTGTTCGAGGCCATTCCAAAGGGCTCAAACACCATTGTTGTCCTCGAATCAACGGTCTATCCCGGTGTCACTGCACAGACATGGATGCCCATTGTTGAAGAATTGGGGCTCACCATTGGCGAAGATGTGGAAATTGCGTACTGCCCTGAGCGGTTCAACCCTGGCGATGCAGCACACGGTGTGCGCCAAGTCGCCCGCGTAATTGGTTGCTCAAACCCTGAAATTGGTGCGAAACTCGTTCAATTATATTCGAAGTTAACCAGCGAGGATGTTCGTTATGTCGGCAAACTCGAAGTGGCAGAAGCAGCCAAAGTCATCGAAAACGTTCAGCGCGACATCAACATCGCCCTCGTCAACGAATTGGCTCGAATTTTCCCAGCCTTGGATGTCGACGTCGAAGATGTTCTCTCCGCAGCCGCAACCAAGTGGAACTTCCATCGATACACCCCTGGTGTTGGTGTTGGTGGCCACTGCATCCCTGTTGATCCGTACTACATGATTCAGCGAG
>Ga0206677_10002976_pt1 | contig 14552 bp, 10 predicted proteins | sample M130m12015metaG_FD_155475 | JGI IMG/M metagenome (GOLD analysis project Ga0206677, IMG submission 155475) | Ammonia-oxidizing marine archaeal communities from Monterey Bay, California, United States - M1 30m 12015 | ecosystem: Environmental > Aquatic > Marine > Intertidal zone | place: USA... | reverse complement strand
AGAGGCCTTTAGAGAGCGTATTAACGGCTTGGAATGGATGTCTGAGGAAACAAAAAAACAAGCACTCATAAAACTGAATGCCATTGACCGAAAACTTGGCTTCCCAGAGAAATGGAAAGATTACAGCCTACTTACCTTCAGAAAAGATACCTACGTAGAAAATTATACCAACGCAAACGCTTTTCGTTTTTACAAAAACATAAAAAAACTGAACGAACCCGTGGACGAAACAGAATGGGGAATGCCTGCACATATGGTCAATGCGTATTACCATCCGCTCCTAAATGAAATCGCATTTCCTGCAGGAATAATGCAGGCACCATTTTTTGATGATTCTTTTGAAGATGCGGTGAATTATGGCCGAATTGGTGTTGTAATTGGTCATGAATTGACACACGGATTTGACGATATGGGATCACAATATGGAGCAGATGGAACCTTGGAGAATTGGTGGACAAAAGAAGATCGAGAATCCTTTGACTTAAAGACCAGAACGTACGGTGAAACATTTGCACGGTTCTGCCCTATTGAAGGTCATTGTGTCAATCCCAAATTAACCATGGGTGAGAACATTGCAGATCTCGGTGGGCTGACATTGGCCTATTACGCCTATACGAAAACCGAGGAGTTTAAAGAAGGCAAAGCACGCAATGGATTTACACCTGCGCAACGTTTCTTTATCTCATTTGCGCAACTCTGGAAAATTAATTTCACAGATGCAGAATTGAAGAAACGCATTGCAACCGATCCGCACGCGCCCGGCATGTACCGGGTAAATGGACCATTGATGAATTGTCCCGAATTCTTTGAAACTTTTAATGTCAAAGAGGAAGATCCAATGCGCAATAGTGGCAAACAGCTTTCACGAATCTGGTAATCGCACTCGCCCTGCTTCTTCAAATTAAAAAAGCCCCAATATTGTTGGGGCTTTTTTTAATTTAAATGGATGAGTACAACATCCTTTTTACTTTTCTTTACCTCTATTGAACGACTGTAATTTAAAATCGCGTTGATCGTAGAAGCGCTAGGGCTAATTTTAACGTCCGTGCCAGGAACAATTGGGTATTTTTTCAACATAGGCAATACCGTTTATAAGTTCATTGATAAAACGAAATGCATTTCAAATTATTTTATCCGTACAAATAAAACTTTCAAATAATGCTCAAAAAAAGAAGTCATGGTTTTTAATAGGTCCCAGAATAACGTCGAATACCCCATTCCAATCCAAGCAGAAATACAAGCAAAAAAGCAATCCACTTCCAATCAATAAGGTCGTTGTAATTCGTTTCCTCATAGGAAATATTAACAATATCTTTTCGGTTTCCAATAACATCAATTAGGTTATTCAATTCTGCAATCTCATAAAATGATCCATTTGAATTTGCCGCGATCAGTTTCAGTAAATTGTGATTGGCAGATGTGGCGAGTGCCTCAAGAGACACGTCTTCAACAACAAACACACCACTTTTGGTGTATTGTTTACCATTAAATGTCGTCACCGCATTCCATTCGTATTTCCCAGCGCTCAGTCTACCCAAAGCCAAACGGTAGTCGCTGGTATTCTTCGCAAATACGTATGGAGACTCATTGCCCTGCATGTCCTTCAATGTGAAATTGATTTGTGGACTCGTAATTTGCTCCAAAGAAGAATTGTAAAATTCTGCGTTCAGCAGCAGCTCATCGTTAATCGTGAAACGTTTTGGAAAATTGATTCTCAATGGATCATTGTTTCGTTTCACAATGAGGTACTGTACCGACTTTTGAATCAACTCATTAAATCCATTATTGTTTTTAAGACGACCAAACTCAGAAACCTTCCAACTCCAAAGTCCTTCACCAACAAAAACACCAAACTTTCCAGCAGCATTTCGATCAAAGTAAAGTAGTGGATCTTTCTTTTCCACTGGACCTATTCGCTGCCCTAAAAGCACACTGCCTCCCTGTATTCTGGTGACACCAAATTGAACTTTCAGTGGCGGCGACAATTTAAGCAACTCGATAAGTTGATCAGATAGTTGAAAAAGGCTGAACCCATCTGATATATAGCTCTGCACCTCATCCAAACGATTCCCACCAGGAATACGAAGACCGATAGGAAGCTGATTGACATTTCCTCGCGAAGCCGCAGAGGTAATAAAATAAAAAATAGGAATTTTTTTCTCTTCGAACTTTTGAATCAAATCAGCGTGCATACTTTTTCCAGCGCCATGGAAAATAAGCAATTCAACATCCTTAAGCACTCCATCCCAGCGAGCAATGGAAGTTGATTGTACTTCAATATTTTCATCCAAATCAACAACGCTCTTAATTGCAGCAATATCTGGATGTGGAGCTTCTGAGAGTATCAAAACCTTACTTCGAGAGTCTATTACCTCTATATAGATGCTTCGCTCGTTGTTCTCGTAGGAAGACTCATTATCCAACTCCTCCAATTTAACAACGTAATTTACAAAGCCAATCTTGTCGGCATCAACCAAGAACGTCACGTGCTTAAAGTCAAAATCACCAGATCCATATTGCAATTTTTCCGAAGCCACCTTTTCCCCCTCTCTATAGAGCGTGATTTCAGCACTTGAGCCGCGCATCTTATTGGCCTCAATGTCAATATCAATAGGGAATTTATTCTTGTAAAATGCAATATCATTCGCAGTAACCGACTTGAGCATATGATCACTCTTTCGGAGTGTATCTCCAACTCCCACCGTGAAAATTGGAGTTAAACTAATCTTTTCAGCCATGTAGCGCGGCGAATTTCCAGCGTTGTAGTTTCCATCAGAAATAAAACAAATACCACCAATATTTCGATTGTAATATTGATTATAGATATAATCAAACCCCTTGTTCAAATCTGAAACTCGACCGTCAAAACCCTCCTGTTTCGATGAAATTTTATCGTCAATAAAATAAGTTGCGAAATCAAATCGCTCCCCAAATTTTCTTTTTAAACGTTCTGTAAAATCGTCAATTTTTGATTCAACAACAGCACTGTCACCGTAATTTAACATGGACGAAGAATTGTCAATCAACGAGATAAACACTGGCTTTTCAGACTTTGACTCACTCGTTTCTAGTAAAATACCGAACAATAACACTCCTAAGAGAATGAGTGCCAAGGACCTCAATCCTATCAAAGTGCTTTTTTTAAGCAATGAAGCCCCCTCAACCTGCTTTTGTTTTCGATAATACCAAATTGAGATGGCTACAGAAATAATGGCCCAAAGCCACATCCACCAAAGCGATATATCTGAGAAAATTTTCATTGATTGCGAAAATAACAATCTAACACATAATGAAGTGCAGAAGTTTGTTAAATCGTCTCTTGAGATTGATTTTAACTAAAGAAAAACCTCATCTATTTTTATTTTGTTTCAGTATAATTTCGCAAGGTATAAGATATGCCCAAACCAAGAACCGATTTAAATTGGAAACGCGGACCTACTTTACCGTTACTCAACTGAATTTGAATGTCGTCATCATAGATCGCCGTCCAATTCAGTGAGGCAGAAAACCAATTGTTCACTTTAAAAGTGAACAAAATATCCGCATTTACATCAATATTTTGCGGTTGATCCAAATAATTCGAAAACAATTCAACTGTCGACTTCATCTCTATATTTTTCATTAACTCGCGATTGAATGACATTTTCATATACGCTCCAAACTCTGAACGCAACTTTCTTCCAGCTGTAACTAATGCACCATTACCATCATAGGTTGCGGCCTGAACACCAAACGCACCTACATTCGCAAGCACAGTATCGTTCACAATCGTAAATTTTGAACCAAAAGGAGAAACAAATAATGTGAAGTTTTCGTTTGGTACGTAATCCACACCCAAGGCACAGTTTAAATATCCTGGAGCCAACCACGTCGAAATACGAACCGAATCATTAGGATAAGCGAATCCATCCAAAATTTGTGTTTTAAATCCACCAAGTAATGAAACATATAACGCTTCATTTTTATTTAATTTCTGCCCTATCGTGGTAGACAATTCAATCTTATCGTCTGTTTTTTGAAGCCCTTCGTTTCCATTTTCCTTACCAATGTATTGTAGTCCTCCCAAAGATACATCGAGATCATTAACCCATTTAAACTTTCGTTTTTCATAGTTCGCAGAACCACTGAAATAGCCCAGAATCGAAATGTTATTTCTTCCTCCGGCATTCCAATTTACGAAAGAAGACTGCGTCCCATTAGCACCGTAGAGACTTGTTAATTTCCAATTCTTTGTGGTATCCTCTGAAATTTTTGGAGCCTTTTCCTGAGAATAAGTCACGAAGCAATAAAAAGATAGAATAATCAAAGTGATTTTGTACATAGCTTAATTGTTTTTGGTGGATAAAAATAGGTATATCCAATTGTAAATACAAAATTCCTCAATGTGAATCACAACCAAAGTTTTGCTCCTTTTTTGTATAAAAATGATGCGCTCATGAAACCGTTTAAATTCTGATAATTTACTACTTTCGTAACATTAAAAAACTACAAATGAATAATGAAGTATATATCGTAGCGGCAGTTAGAACTCCAATGGGAAGCTTTGGTGGTGCGCTTTCATCAGTGCCCGCGACAAAGCTTGGAGCAACTGCAATAAAGGGAGCCCTTGAAAAATCTGGAGTTGATGCAAAACATGTAACAGAAGTCTTTATGGGAAACGTTCTTCAAGCAGGATTAGGACAAGCTCCAGCTAGACAAGCTGCAATGTTTGCAGGAATTGGCGAAAGTGTGCCTTGCACGACAGTAAACAAAGTATGCGCCTCAGGGATGAAAGCAATTTCACTCGCTGCGCAATCAATCATCTGTGGTGACAACGATACAGTGATTGCTGGTGGAATGGAAAATATGAGCTCTGTGCCGCACTATTTCAATGCAAGAGCTGCAACAAAATTAGGAGATGTAAAAATGAAAGATGGAATGGTTTTGGACGGATTAACAGACGTTTACAATGCTGTTCACATGGGGGTTTGCGCCGATAAATGTGCGACAGAAAACAACATATCGAGAGAAGCGCAAGACAATTTTGCAATCGAATCCTACAATAGAGCATCTCGTGCATGGGATGCAGGAAAATTTGACGATGAAATTATTCCTGTTGAAGTACCTCAAAGACGCGGTGATGCCATTGTTGTATCAAAAGACGAAGAATATTCCAACGTAAGAATGGAAAAGATTCCACAACTACGTGCGGTCTTTACAAAAGAAGGTACAGTGACTGCTGCCAACGCTTCCACACTGAATGATGGAGCATCAGCACTGCTGTTGATGAGTAAAGAGAAAATGGATGAATTGGGTGTTCAACCCATTGCTAAAATTGCAGGATATGGTGATGCAGCTCATGAACCAGAGTGGTTTACCACAGCTCCGGCAAAAGCAGTGCCGGTAGCACTCAAAAAAGCAGGTATTGCAATAAAAGATGTCGATTTTTGGGAGTTGAATGAAGCATTTTCGGTAGTTGGAATCGTTAACACGCAGCTACTAGGACTCGATCCTACTAAAGTTGATGTCAATGGCGGAGCAGTTGCACTCGGTCACCCTCTCGGAAGCAGCGGGTCGAGAATCATCGTTACATTAATTAATGTCTTAAAGCAAAACAATGGAAAATTTGGAGCTGCAGGTATATGCAATGGCGGTGGCGGTGCATCAGCTATGGTAATTGAAAATATCTAGTGAATTTCAATCAATATTTTTCAAAGCGCTCCTTTTCGGAGCGCTTTTTTTATACCTTCATTTTATGAAATGTATTGTACACTTCGCTGCTGCGCTCTTTTTACTCGGCTGTTCTGGAAAAGAACCAGTAAAAAACACTTCTGATTCAGAGACAAAAAAAACAACTTTAGTTGTTCTCGGAAACGTTCAAGATGCTGGGTCCCCTCAGATTGGATGTAAAAAGAAGTGTTGCTCTAGTTTGTTCGAGAAACCCGACCACCAGAGGAAAGTTGTATCACTGGGACTCCTGGACCCGAACGAAAATAAAAAATATCTGTTTGAGGCAACACCAGATATCGGTAGTCAAGTCAAATACCTCTCAAAGCTCAACTTTGAAAATGGAAAAGAACTACCAGATGGTATTTTTATCACGCATGCACACATCGGGCACTACACGGGACTGATGTATTTAGGAAAAGAGGGAATGAATGCAAATCAAGTGCCCGTCTATACGTTCCCTAGAATGGCTAATTTTCTAAAAAAATCTGGACCGTGGAGTCAACTCATCCAAAATCAAAACATCCAATTGAATCCCATAGAAAAGGAGAATATAGTTGCCCTATCTGACAAAATCAGCGTCAAAGCCTACCGCGTTCCACATCGAGACGAATACTCTGAAACAGCTGGATTTACGATAAATGGTCCCGAAAAATCGGCACTCTTTATACCAGACATAGACAAATGGAAAAAGTGGGACAAAGACATCATACAAGAAATTCGGAATGTAGACTATGCATTCATTGATGCTACCTTTTTTGACGGCGCAGAAATCAACAATAGAGACATGTCTGAAATACCACACCCCTTCATAGTGGAAAGCATGAAACTATTTGAACACCTTAACCCCAGAGAAAAACAGAAGATTTATTTTATTCATTTTAACCATACCAACCCGGCACTCGTTGAAGACAGTCCACAAACAAAAATCATCCTTAAAAAAGGATTCAATCTAGCTCGATTCGGACAAACATTTACTCTTTGATTAGATCAAATCCCTATACAAGGATTCGTACTTGCTTACAATCGTGTCGACATCAAATTTTTGAGACTGTTCCAACGCATTCTTCTTAAACACCTTTTTTCGCTCCTGATCTTCTAAAATATGAAGTGCATTCTTTGACATATCATCAACATCACCAACATCTGACATAAAACCTGTCTTACCGTGAATATTTACCTCTGGAATCCCACCTGTATTTGAGGAGATGACAGGTACACCCATTGCCATTGCTTCTAAAGCAGCCAAACCAAAACTCTCTGTTTCCGAGGGAAGAATAAACAAATCAGAAATCGCAAGTACATGCTTTGTATCTCTCACCTTACCAACAAAAATGACACGTTCACAAAGATTTAATTCAGAACACAACTCTTCCAAACCATAGCGATCTGGACCGTCACCAACAAGCAATAATTTTGAAGGAACTTTCGCATTTACTAGAGCAAACATGCGCAGCACGTCCCTGACACGTTTGACCTTACGGAAATTGGAAATATGACATAGAATTGGTTCATCATCATTGGCATAATTACTTCTTACCTCTTCCAAATTATTAATGCGACTTTCTTGCTGTCGAACAAAATTTGGAATCACATGAATCTCTCGTTTCGTCGAAAAATGAAGATACGTATCCATTTTTAAACTTTCAGAAACAGCTGTTACAGCATTGGATTGATTCAAACAAAATGTAATCACAGGTTCGAATGATGGGTCGCGACCTACCAAGGTTATATCTGTTCCATGGAGTGTTGTTACAAAAGGAATGTCAATGTTATCAGAAACTAAGATTTGCTGCGCCATAAAAGCTGCAGATGCATGAGGAATTGCATAGTGCACGTGAAGGATATCCAAATTTTCACGCTTGACAACCTCGACCATTTTACTCGCCAATACGGTTTCATAAGGAGCATAATCAAAAAGAGGATAATCTGACACTGCAACTTCGTGGTAATACACATTCTTTGTGAGTCCTCCGAGGCGCACAGGCTGAGAGTAGGTAATAAAATGTATTTCATACCCTTTTGAAGCCAGTTTCTTTCCAAGTTCGGTGGCCATAACCCCACTACCACCGTAGGTTGGATACAAAACAATTCCAATTTTCATTTGATGATTATTCATACTACAGCAGCTACTTTCTTGTGCGAATTTTATGAAGCAAAAATAGAGAATAATTGTTCATTTGGGCAGTTTAATACAGTGAATATTTGATAAAGGCGAATCTTTAAAGAGGAGCAGTTTTATCTAATGTTCATCCAATAAGGCGTCATAGATAACATCTTGTATCGCTGTTCTGACATTCATTTTAACAATTTTCCAATTTTCAGCATCAGGATATACTCGGTTTGATAAGAACACATAATTGACCTTGTACTTTGGATCTGCCCAAGCTAGTGTGCCTGTAAAACCAGAATGTCCAAAACTCTCGAGTGAAACCTTGTTTGAAGATGGGCCTCCCTGTTTGCTCCTAACGGGTTTATCAAAGCCGGCTCCTCTCCTATTGGTTGCACAAAACTGACAGTCTGTATACTCCTCAATTACCTGATCTTTCACATAACGTTCTCCGCCATAGGTTCCCTCATTCAAAAACAATTGCATCAGTCCAGCCAAATCGCTGGCATTGGAGAAAATACCAGCATGTCCACCAACACCTCCAAGCATAGCAGCACCTTGATCGTGTACATAACCATGAATCAACTGTTTTCGGAAAATTTGATCGTCTTCCGTGGGTACAATTTTGCTCTTTTGGAAATAATCCAATGGCTTGTATCTCATGTGAGTCAAACCCATTGGTTCATAGAATTCTTGTGTAAGATATGCATCAAAAGGCATTCCAGTTTGAGTTTCAACAATTTTTTTAATGAAGTAGTAACCGACATCAGAATACTTGTATTTTTTAGGGCCCAAATTACTTGCAATCATTTGATTGTACATCGTATTTTGGTAAGATGCATCAATCCATAAATTTTCTGCAACTCTTACGCTAAACGAATCAGTTCGGATGGTTTTATAATACGCACTCGAAAGGTTTTTATTTGCATCTAATGTTTTTGTATAAAATGGAATCCATGGAGTCAAGCCCGCTTGATGCGACAACATTTCCCTCAGCCTGATTGAGCCGAGAGGGCTATCTCCCATCAAAAGAGGCAAATGATCGCTCAATCTTTGTTCGAGGTTGAATTTCCCATCTGAGTTTAATTTCATAAGCGCCAATGTAGATGCCGCAATCTTTGTGATCGAGGCAATGTCATAAACATCATTGTCACAAACTTTTCTTTTTTTGTCGTAGGTATGAAAGCCGTACGACTTTCTATGAATTATTTTTCCATCTATCGCCACAACAATCTGTCCCCCTGGAAATGCACCAGCCTCAATACTATTGGACATGATACTGTCAATTTTTAATAATTTCTCTGGTGAAATACCAACTTCTTCAGGTTGCGAATCTTTCAAACGACCTAGCCATCCAATTTTTATCCCATATCCAGATTTGTATTGTGAATTGATCGTCATTGGTAATTTTCCATTTGCAGGAAAGGTACCGCAAAGAAATTGCCCCACACGGTTTACCATGATCGGGTGATTTTCATATGCAATTACAATTGAATTAATTCCTGAAAGGTCAACATTTCGTCTCAAAGCAAGTGGATTGCCAAAAAGTACCATTGCACTCTCGCTCGCCTGAGAAACCTGTTTCAGCCACGTACGCCATAGTTCAGGCATTCGAAAATCGTTCTTAGGAAGCACCGAACCTGCGTGCAAGGTTGTTATAACAAGATCATACTTGGAAATTTCATCCCCAAAGCCCGCAATGGCCTCACCACCTGTAGTGAAGTTAAAATGATCAACAGGCGCAGACAAGTCCATCGAAGTTCTCAATTCAGCAGCACCAGATCCAATACTCACCACAGCGATTTTTTTATCAAATCGTTTTACAGGAAGAATATCATTCTCATTTTTTATCACAGTGATTGCTTTTTCAAAGAGTTGTTTCCGAGCCAATTGCTGCTCACTAGAAGTATACGTTTTGTAGGTTTTAGCGGCAACACCACTCTTGTACTTCGCATAAAGCACACGCTTGCATCGCTGATTGATTTCTTCCTCTGAAATCTGACCATTTCTCACCTTCTTCTCAATGGCTCCAATTGCATCAACAATACTTTTGGGAAACAGTAAGATGTCGCACCCTGCCTCGAAAGCCTTGACAACAACTTCTGTTTTTCCGTAGCGATCCGAAACAGCTTTCATTCCAAGCGCATCACTAATTACGAGCCCATCAAAACCTAGTTCACCTTTTAAATAGGAATGAATTGTTGTTTTTGACAAGCTACTGGGAGTACCTGTTGAATCAAGCGAAGGTACATTCAAATGTCCAATCATTACTGAAGACGCTCCAGCATTAATCCCATATCGAAATGGAAAAAAATCAATTGCGTTGATGTGCTTAAAAGAATTATTCACTGTTGGGAGTTCTTTGTGCGAATCTTTGTCTGTATCTCCATGACCTGGAAAGTGCTTAATACTAGTCAATACTCCTTGCTCCTCCATTCCTCTTACAGTAGCAGCAACGTTTTCAGCAACTTTTTTAGGATTCTCACCATAAGAACGAAACCCGATTACCGGATTGTTTGGGTTGTTGTTGACATCGGCTACTGGAGCAAAATTGATGTGTATTCCCATATCACGACATTCCTGTCCCATCATTTCAGCAATTCGTTTCGTTAGCGTCAAATCATGGGCAGCACCAATCGTATAATTGTATGGAAAACGCTCTTGATCCGAAAGACGCATCGCTGTTCCCCATTCGGCATCCATACCGACCAATAGAGGGACGTCCGCTTTGTTTTGAAAGCGATCGATAGCGACTTCAAGTTGCGTCCGGTTGCCCTGAAAAAAAATTAAACCTCCAATCTTGTACCTAGAAACCAGAGAGTCAATTTTCACAAAATGACTTTCTGATTTGTTCGGATAAACGGCCACCATGAAAAATTGACCGATCTTTTCCCGCAAGGTCATTGTATCAATTACAGCATCAACCCAAGCATTTTCTAATACAATTGGAGCAGGTACTTTTGGCAGAATCTCTCTCTGAGCGTCAGTTTGATTGGCATTCCATGAAAGTAGAATGTAGATAACTACGACAAAAGGTACTGAAAGTAAAAACTTAAAGCGAGTACGGTTCTTCATATCTTCAAAAATACAATTTGAAATGTCCATGAATTTGGATGCATTTCATTAGTTATAAACATCCAACAAACAAAAACATAGCCAAACTACATACTGACTGTTTGTCAATGTTGAATAAAGGCATAATTTTTGACAATAATTAGTAAAATTCGACAATATATTATTGTTAAATTTGTAAGTAGTAGAAGAATGAAATTTCGATTTATAAATAACACGCTTAAAAATCGTAGGTACGACTATACACCTATGTATTTCGATGAAAGAAAGGAACGTCTTGAAGCGAAAAAAAAGCAATATGCCCGCATGGAAAATGGAGAAATGACTGACGAAGAACGCAGGGCTATTTTCAAATCAAACATGCGCAACGAATGGTCACGCGCCGAATATCGAAAAAAAGCACGGTCAAGTGCTAACCTGAGAACGTTCATACTCGTCTTAGTTATTATCGCACTTGGCTATTTCATTTTTAACGGCGTCGATCAAGTGGATACAATCGTCAAAAACCTGTGGTAAACAATTTATGAGTGATTTAATCCAATTATTGCCCGATAATATTGCAAACCAAATTGCGGCTGGAGAAGTGATTCAACGCCCCGCATCCGTCGTAAAAGAAATTGTTGAAAATGCCATTGATGCGGGAGCTACGAGTATTGAAGTAAATATAAAAGACGCTGGAAAGACATTAATTCAAATTGTAGATAATGGCAACGGAATGAGTCCTGCAGACGCGGAATTGTGCTTTGAGCGCCATGCCACAAGTAAGGTGCGCGCAGCAGCTGATCTTTTTTCCTTAGCAACAAAAGGATTTCGAGGGGAAGCATTGGCCTCCATTGCTGCGATTTCCCACGTTCAGCTAAACACAAGGGAAGTAAACAATGACTTGGGGACGTCCATTACAATTGAAGGAAGTAACATCAAAGAGAAAATAGAGGCGGTCTGCGCACAAGGAACGAGTTTTGAAGTGAAAAATTTATTCTACAATGTTCCAGCACGACGAAACTTCTTAAAATCAGACAAAGTTGAATTTGGACACATTTCAGATGAGTTCGAGCGCGTTACGCTTGCCCATCCCGAAATACACTTCATTTTGCAACACAACGAGAATGAACTTTATAACCTCCGTTCTACGACGCTGCGAAAACGGATTATTGATGTTCTTGGTAAAAAAACAAGCGACCGACTCGTACCCATCGAAGAATCAACGGATATTGTTGATTTAAAAGGCTTCGTTCTAAAACCAGAATTTTCAAAAAAGACCCGAGGAGAGCAGTTTTTCTTTGTCAATAACCGTTTTTTTAAAAGCGCTTACTTTAATCATGCACTCAATAAAGCATTCGAAGGACTTTTGAAAGAACGCACCTTTCCAAGCTTTTTTCTTTACCTCTCGGTTGATCCCAAACGTATCGATGTAAATGTTCACCCAACAAAGACTGAAATAAAATTTGAGGAAGACAAGTTCATCTACTCCATACTTTTGAGTAGTGTGCGTCAAGCATTGGGGAAGTACAATATCGCTCCAACGCTGGATTTTGAGCGTGAAATGGGATTTGACATACCGCATGAAATGCGATCTCAATCACCTATTGAGCCCACAATTCAAGTCAATGAAGGTTATAACCCTTTTCAAACGACTTCACGCACAACCTCCAATAGTACGGGAAAGAAAAGCACAAATTTTTCCAAAGCTATTGTTGATAAAGGATTCGGCTCCAAAGAGGCAAAACAAGAAGATTGGGACAACTTTTATTCCATCGATGAAAAAAATGAAGTTAGCAAACAGACAAATCTTGTGCACGAAAGTGACGAAGACAAAGGCACACAATTCATTGTAAAAGGAAACTACATCCTCTCCCCAAGCAAGTCTGGGTTGATGGTGATTCATGCAAGAAGAGCAATTGAACAAATAGTTTACACAGATACAATCAATTCGTTTATTTCTAGTCCAATAACATCGCAATCACTCCTCTTTCCTATCGAAAAAGAAGTATCAAAAAAAGAATGTTTGAACTGGAACAACAACGCTTCAATTTTAAAGCAATTGGGATTTCATGGAACGATTGAAAATGATACATTGTCGATAAGTGCTGTACCTGGGGTGCTTGAGGAAGAGACTTTGAGTGCAACATTAGAGGATATATTAGAAACCATTGGACACAAAGACATTGAAAAGGGCGATCTTGCGCACAACCTTGTGGCAGCAATTGCGAGATCAGCAGGTATGAAACAGTTAAATCTTAACACAGACGAAGCAGTTGAAAGTCTCGTAAATCGATTGTTTCAATGCGAAAACCACATGTTTACAGCGACAAACAAAAAAATTATTGATACCATCAGTATTGAAACAATTGAAACAAAATTTAAGTAATGTTTAGAAATCTACTTTCAAATATACCGGATGTGACAAAGAATCTCTTGATTCTAAATGTATTGTTTTTCTTGGCAACTATTGTCATGCAAAACCAAGGTATTGTCCTCCAGCAAGAACTCGGAATGCATTATCCAAGTTCCAATTTATTCGAGCCCTACCAGTTGATCACGCACTTTTTCATGCACGGTGACTTATTTCACCTGCTGTTCAACATGATCGGTCTCATTATATTCGGATCTCAACTCGAACGTACATGGGGTAAAAAACGCTTCTTTATATTTTATTTCGTAACAGCAATTGGAGCTGTTTTCCTTCATACAATAGTACAAGGAATAGAAATACACCATTTAACCGGAGAGTGGTTTCCAGATATCATCAACAAAAGAATTCCAATTACAGAACAAGAACTCTTTAGCAAATGGCAAAGCGCATATGGAATCTATGCAACGAGTACAGTGGGTGCCTCTGGTGCTGTCTACGGACTCTTAATGGCCTTTGCCCTGCTCTTTCCAAATACACAGTTCATGTTGCTCTTCCCTCCCATTCCAATAAAAGCAAAATGGCTCGCTCTCGGACTGGGAGTTATTGCAGTTTATCAAGGTTTACAGAGCAATCAGGGTGATTCAATCGCACATTTTGCACACATTGGTGGAATGCTTTTTGGATTTATCATTATTCAAATTTGGAAGCGAAATACACGTGATTTTTACTAATCCTAACCTTTTGCAAGTATGCCAACTCAACGTTCATTTCTAGACGACTTAAAAGACCAATACAAAACTGGTGGCGTTTTCATTCGTTTGATCTTTTTTAATGTTGCGATTTTTTTATTGATCAATGTAATATTGGTATTCGGTCGTCTTTACGGTTATGAACTCCAGACAGCCAATGGCTTGTACGAAATTTTCACATTGCAAACCTCTCTAAATGGATTCGTAACACATCCATGGGGAATCTTAACTTCAATTGTTGCACATTTTTCGTTTGGACACATCTTATTAAATATGGTGTTCCTCTACTTTTCAGGTCGTTACTTCGAACAATTGCTTGGCGGAAAACGACTTTTACACACCTATATTGTGGGCGGAATTGCGGGAGGGCTTCTTGAAATTATTGCCCATCTTTTGTTTCCCGGCCTTCAAGGTTCAAACATTGTAATCGTCGGTGCATCAGGTTCAATAATGGCTATTTTTATTGCTGTTGCATTTTATCAGCCCAATTTACAAATTCGACTGTTGACGTTCCCACCATTTAAAATCATATGGCTCGCTGTATTCTATCTGGCTATTGACT
>Ga0206677_10002970_pt1 | contig 14564 bp, 12 predicted proteins | sample M130m12015metaG_FD_155475 | JGI IMG/M metagenome (GOLD analysis project Ga0206677, IMG submission 155475) | Ammonia-oxidizing marine archaeal communities from Monterey Bay, California, United States - M1 30m 12015 | ecosystem: Environmental > Aquatic > Marine > Intertidal zone | place: USA... | reverse complement strand
GGTTGGAATGGTTTGAACTGTCATGATATTCTCCTATGAATGTGATTGACACTATCTATACGGGTCTTTCTTAAAAGTGCAACCGCAACAGCCATCAACCTAGAATCTGTTCAGAGGACAAAAAAAATGGGAGGCGAACCTCCCACTCAAACTCTTTCAATATATCTAAGCGATACGGAACATGTGTCTTTCAGCAAACGACTTGGCATCCTTGAGCGATTTCGCTTTGTGGATGGCAGACCTATCCCCTCTCTTAAAGAACACCACCCACTTGCTAGAAACCTTTTCAATCTCATATCTACCACAAGTGACACAGAGGTGGATATCCCGTGTTTTCAGCCAAATCATACACGACCCCCTTGAGAATCCAAGATGGTCTTCTCGGTGTTGTTGAGAACGGCTCTACCACTCTCTCGCACTTTATTACGAACTTCACGGTAGGTGGGGGCTTTGAGATTGAGGGTGTTATCTCCCTCTGGCGTGTGGATAACGCACTGTGTTGCGAGACCCTTCTGGGTGAAGGTCATAGACCAACCATCACCATTGACGGTGATGTACTCTTGGGTTGTTTCAATATTGACCGTTTCTCGGTCATTTGTCTTGTTAATTAAAATATGCTCTAGTTTCATGGGTAATACTCCTTATGGGGGGGTGACATCTTTTATACGCAAAGCCAAACATAAAACGATCCCTCTTTTGAATAATCCCCTTATATATTCTTTGATGTAGGAGAACCTAATGCCCCAATACGAGTTTCAATGTGATGAATGTGGTTTGTTATTCATGAAAAAGATGAGTTACGGCAAAGCCAAGTCCATAGATTTCACAGTGGCATGTCAGTGTGGAGTGTCGGTCAGACGGAAGATGACTGCACCCAATTATCAGTTTTCCCTTACCCCCACCTCCACCGATCCACAAAACACGGGCGTGTATTCATTTGATACAAATGTCGACCGAGTTATTGGAAAGGACTCAGAGGAAAAGTGGAAAAAAATTGAAAAAAGACAAAAAGAAAAACATTCTCTTTTACGAGACAACCCTAACAAGACTGGCTTTGATATCAGAAGACGACTTGATAACCACTACGAAATTGCACCAAGCCAAGAACGCACCGCCTATGAAAAAGGCATGAAGGTTGTGGCTGAGACAAAGAGTAAGGGGAAGAAAATATGAAGTCGATTTCTGCGTGTCGATAATCGGTCTATAAAGTAACCATTTCTGACAGAATACATTATGCGAGGTAAATATGGCATTCCCAAGTTCAATCTATGCACCCCCAAGTGTTTACACCAAAACCAATTTTGATTCACCTTTGAGTGGAGCATTGGCTGGTGTGAAGATTCCAGTTCTCATTGGAACGGGTAGCGAAATCTTATCACAACCCGATCTTGAGTTAGTTCGAGGTTCTAGTTCTAGTGTCGACCAACAAATTGTCCAAGAAGACATGTCGGGTCGCATTGTGGCTTCTGAGTTGGCTTCGGGAGAAGTCGTTCTCGGTTCTTATGACGGAACAACAAACCAAGTTCAAGTTCGCAACTTCCCGATAGTCACTGGGGATGGTTCTGGAACAACTACCACCAAACCAAGCGATGTCAGTGTTTCTCTAAATGGAGAACCCGTTGTTGTTTTGGCTATTGATGGAGCGAAGGGATTATTGACACTTTCTGAATCACCGAAAATGGGAGATTCTTTGAAGGTGACCTACTTCTTCAATCGAACTGACACTTTGACAACCGATGAGGTTTCTGCTCAAGTTTCTGAGGATTCTGCTTTGGTTTATCTAGCGAAGGCTGGAAACTATAAAGTATTCCCATCTTCTTCTGATACTCTCCTTCTGACTGTTGATGGGGTTTCCCTCGTAATAACTCTCGTTGGGGATGCTTCAAATGAAATCACAGCGGCTTCTCTCGTCACTCAGATTAAGTCTGGTGCTGGGGTGACTTCTCTTGATGCCACAACATACACCAACAACGAAGGGAACACTTCTGTGGCTCTCTCTGCTGATAAAGAGATTGTTGTTGGTAGTGGTTCTGCAAACTCTTCTCTTGGGTTGTCTGCTGGAACATCGACTGGTCGTAACAAGACTTTTTATGTCTTCAATGGCCCTATCGTAGATGGTTCTAACGGCGGTGTTACAACTACTGATGTTGCTGATGTGACTGTCAAGGTAGATGGGGTTCAAGTTATTCCGTCTAGCGTTGATGGGTTCTCTCGTGCTGTGACTTTATCTGTGCCACCCGCTAATGGAAGCACTGTCACTATCCAATACTATTTCAACACTTGGCAAGATACCTTTGATTATCTCGCACACACGGGTATCACTGAAGTGACTCTTGCTGGCTTCTCGGCTGGGAAAGGTGATTTCATTCAAGGTGTTGATTTCATTCTTAAAGATGACAAGATTCTTTGGGGAACGGGTGTTATCGTTGAAACTTCTGTTTCATCTCAAGGATATTCTCTGTTTGGTGAGAACCAAATCACAGCGAACTTGGTTGATAACAAAGGATACCTTGAGCCTTGTTCTGCTGTTGTTGATACTTCCGTATCTCCAGCGAAAGAAAGCAAGACCGAGTTCAGACTTCCTTTCGTACCAACCACTGGAAATGGTCGTGGAACTCCAATCGGGATTTCATTGTTCCAAACAGTATCTAATGGTCGTATTGATCTCCCAACAAATCGCCCCGACCTTGTGAAAGCATATTGGGGATTCTCTATTCAAGACGCTCTTGATCGTGGGGAAGTTTCAGTTCTGTCTGTTGATCATGCAAGTGCTTCTATCACTCTCCGTGACCCAGTTCCTACTGGTGCTATGGTTTGGGCTACACAGTATTACAATGTCATTCAAGATTCTGAGTACTCTGTTGTTTGTGAAACTGCTGGTGTTTCTGGTGTGGGGACATACTCCATCTCAGACAAGAGTGGTTCTGGACTTGTTATTCCTCAGTTCGTTGCAAAGAGTGCTGGATTATCTACTGTCACTATCGAGTTCCCAAGTGGGTCTGAATTGTTGAGTGATGTTCGTTATGAAACACCACACAACACCAAGTCCTTCAGTGGTGCAGTCGAAGAAGAAATCACGGTTACTTTTTCTGACAAAGCAGCAACTCCAGCGGCACATACTTTCAGTTCGACTGGCGAGTTCGCTTTCATTGACGGACAAAGTGATAGCATTGAGATTACAGTTGATGGCGTACCCGCTTCTTCTGCTCTTTCTGCTGTGGCACACCAAGCACACATCACTGGTGCAGAACTCGTTTATGGCGATCCCTCTGCTCAAACAATGAATGTTTCTGCTGGTCTCGATGATTCTCTCATTCTCACCGTTGATGGTTTGCAAGTTGATGTCACATTGACCTCTGGTGCTACAGTTGCTATCGGTGATTTGATTGACGATATCAATATGGCAGTTGATGGTCAGATTCCTCGATTGACTGGTGCGAGCAAGTTCGTGAGTGCTTACGAGATTACGGCAGACAATAGCGATTTTACAATCAATGTCGATGCTACTCCTCATGCTATCTCCATTGATCTTGGCTCTTACCCTACGGCTTCTGCTCTTGTGACTAACATCCAATCCAAGATCGATGCAATTCCCGCTATCGATAGTGGTGCTGGTACAGATGTCAAAGTTGTTGCGGCAGTTGATTCTTCTGGACATATCTACTTTACTTTTGAGCGAGTGGGTAATGTTGAGAAAGCGAAACTGACTAGTGCAACTCAATGGTTGAAGCAGTTCGGATTCGATGAGAGCGAACTGTTCATCGGTAATGGTCTTGGTGGTTGGTTCGCTTGTGCGACATTGGACTCAATGCCAACTGTCGGTGGTGACTCGTACTATGACCGTATCATTCTCCGAAACCGTATTCTCCCAGCAGATAAACTAGGGGAAGCCCAAGCAAGTATTCAGATTGATGTGACGACAGCCCAAGATATTCTAGGGTTATCTATGGCTCAGTATGGTGAGGCACACGCTACCACTACTGTCAAACCAGCCTCTCTTGTAGGAGAAATCGGTTTAACTGGCTCACAAGCAACTGGTGATGGTGCATACCCACAAGTGACCTTGTATCCAAGTGGTTCTACCAATCCTCAGAACAACATCCTTCTTCTGACTATTGATGGAACAACACACGAGGTTGTCTTCACACAGAAAGACGGAACTGCTTTGACTGAATCTGGTCATGATGTTCCTTTGTCTGACACGGGTCTAAACGAGGGTATCGTTGAGCAAATCAATACTCAAGTTGGTTCTTCCGTTGCTACTGTTGAAGGGTTTGGAATCCGTATTTCTTCTCTGTCACAAGGCACAGAATCTTCTGTTATTGTTGGTCAAGGCTCATCGAACTCTATTCTCGGTCTGTTGGATAATCAATCTGCCGAGAGAGAACTGGTTTCTGTTGGTTGTCTTGCTTCGGCTCTTATTCAGACACCGATAACAGCACATTTCGCTGTTATCACAGACAGTGCTGGGACTGAGTACTTGTATATGCAATCAAAGACTTTGGGTGTTTCCTCTAACATCTCTTATTCTGATGGAACATTGAGTCGCATCGGAACGGGTTTCACTGATTCAATCGGTGATGGTGGTGTTGGTGAAAGTGGTAAGAGTGGTTTTTATGTCACATCCAATATCTCTAATGGTTCTGGTTCGGTTGCTACTTCTTTGTTGAGTGGAACTGGAGTTGGGCAAGACGGTGTTGTTGGACAAACTTATCGTGACCTCGCAACGGGATTGACATTCACTGTCCTCCCACGGGCGACTGGCGTGAATTACCCCGCTGGTACTTTGACTTTCAAAGCGAGCAAAATCGTTACAACTGATGCCAATCTTCCAGTTTCTACTGTGAAGGGTGTGTCTTTGATTGTAGCGAATACCGAAAGCCTTAACGCTGGGGATTCTGCTTCCGTTGAAACATTCCAACGAAGTGGTGAGCAACCAGAAGTTGGGGACACTTACTACTCGTCTTACAAGTACGCCAAGCAAGACTTCACTCCTCGTTTATACACCAAGTTCAATGCAGTTGAGGCTGCCTTCGGTGAACTAGACCCAACAAATCCTCTGACTTTGGCTTGCTATCTAGCGATGACCAACGGTTCTATCCTTGTAGGATTGAAACAAGTCAAGAAAGATGAGTTGGTGGTCAATGGTGAATATACACAAGCAAGTGTTGTCGCTTACCGTGATGCCATTGATGAAATGGGTGGAACATTCGCTAGTGGAACAACACCAGACATCCTAGTTCCCCTTCGTGGAGATTCTTTGGAACTGTACCAGTACATGGCTCGTCATGCTAACATCCAATCTTCTATCCGATACAAGTCCGAGCGAACTGTAATCGCTGGGGTTGGTGCTGGAACGAAGCGTAAAGATGTCCAAGCGTGGGCAACAGCAATCAAGGAAACTCGTTTCCGTTTGTTGTACCCAGATATGGCTTACCTCACCATCACAGATGCTTTCGGGAAAGACCAACGACACCTAGTTGATGGAACATTCGTTGCTGCTGCTTGGGCGGGGGCAGTTGTTGCACCCACAAAAGATGTAGCGACACCGTGGACTAACTCAAGAGTCTTCGGATTCGATTCTTTGGCTCGAACTAGCGATGCCGTTCAGAAGAACCAACTTGCTGTTGCTGGGATTACTGTCCTTGAAGACATCCCAAATGCTCTTAAAGTTCGTCACGGTCTCACCACTGACATGAGTAACATTGTAACCAAAACACCGACAGTCATTCAGATTGCCGATGAGGTACAACAACTCGCTCGCACTGCTCTCGATTCATTCGTGGGCGTGAAGTTCCTCCCAAGTATCACTTCTCAAATCGAAGGGAAGTTGGCTATGGTTCTGAAAGAACTTGTCCGTAAAGACATCATCGCTGGTTACACTGGTATCACTGCCAATGTCAATCCCGATGACCCAACAGTTGCAGAGGTGCAAGCGGCATACCAACCAGTATTCCCATTGTTATACCTCGTAGTGACATTCAACCTAAGAGCAAGCCTTTGACGCTCTGTCGATAAGGTAGGTTCTTCCTAACTTAAACCTTACTTTTCAAGGTTTAAGTTGGGGGTTGGTATGCAAGTTCAACTCAAAATGGTATAATGCTCAAAACTTCGGTGGAGGGTGTTATGCCATTTTTGTGTTCGGTTTGTGATTTTGAGGTAGTGAATAAGAGGGGTTTGGCGAGTCATTTCCGTCATAACAAGGATACTCACCCTCCTTACAAGGAATACCAAGTATCTCTTAAATGGTCTGGAAAGGTTGAGGGTGTTGATTTCATTAAGTGTTTGGAGTGTGGTTATCGTGGGAAGGCACTAGCCCCCCATCTCAAAGCACATGGTTTGACGGGTGCTGAATATCGAGCCAAGCACGGCAAGCATCTCCCTCTTCGTTGTGAGAAATCCTCTCAGATACGGATTGCTGCCATTAAGAAATCGAGGAGCAGTAAATGTTACGGGGGTAAGAAGTCCGTCCTCTGTGTGGATTGTGGCGTTTCCTACGAGGTGCATAAACTAGCGAGGGCGACTCGGTGTTCTTCTTGTAAGGAGCAAGCCCAGTGGGGAGGGAAGGTAGCGAACGAGGATTATGTTGTTTGTTTGGATTGTGGTCATAAGGCAGAGAACTTGACGAGTCATTATATGAGTGTTCATCCCGATTATCGGGAGAGGCATCCAGATGCTTTAATTGTGGCATTGGGTTCAGTGATGAGGGACAAGGCTTATTTGCGAGGTCGAACATTGAGTGAGGAAACCAAGCAGAAGATGCGTGACAATGCTGGTCGTTGGAACAAGGGGTTGACGAAAGAGGATCATCCGAGCATTATGGCAATCAGTGAGAAGTGTTTGGGTAGGGATTCTTGGAGTAGGGGCTTGACGATGGATCAAGATGAGAGGCTTCAGCGAACTAGCGAATCTTTGTTGGCTTGGAATCGTGAGAATGACCGTGACTGGGAATCCTCCTTGAAGAAGAACTATCTCTTGTCGGATTTTGATCTTTATATGGAAAAGGATGGCAGTCTTGATCATGTGAGAGCGATGGAGGGTCTGGGTACGAGTTTCGTGACATTGAAAAAGTACGCCACCGAACTGGGATTGGTTTTTACCAATAAGTATGTGGAGGAGAGGTACGAACAACAGATAGTTCGCCTCCCAAAAAAGGCTTTCCAACCTTTTCTAACGAACACTGGTCGAGTGGATCACTATAAGGCAAAAGAGGTTTTGGTTGTTGGGTGGGAAACACTTCGGAGAGAAATGAAACGACACGGCTTGAAGATCAATCGAGTGTTGATTAAGCAGTACCTCTGCCTAGATGCGGTATCAGAGGCATTGGGTGGCATACCTTATATGGAAGAATGGCAACACAAAGATTTCATCAACCCCGACACCAATTATAGATATCGCTACGATGGTTATTTCAAGGAGATAGGTTTGGTGGTTGAGTTTCATGGTCACCAGCACTATGAGTATCCCAATGCGTTCCATAAGAGTGAGGAGCAGCACAAGGCGATGGTTGAGAGGGACAATCAGAAGCAAGCCTACATTGAGAACGCCCCTCATTTGGTGTATCTCTGTGTGCGAGCAGATGAGCCGTATGATGACATTGGGTATCTGAAGGGCAGATTATTTCAGATGGGTTTGGTGTGATTTCCTTTTTTGGGGAAGAACTCTGTATATATAAATGAACATCTAACAAAGGAGTGTCTATGTTCATTTTATTATCGGTCTGTTTCTTATTTCTCTTGTGGAGATATCGTCTTGTATCTCAGAAGTTGTCGCAAACCGAAGTGGCATTAAAAAAATCCAAGTTGCGTGTCCTAGATTACAAACAATCGCTTCATGAGGAACGCTTGTGGTCATTGGGTATTGGTTTGAACCGAAAACCCGATACCTCTCCTATATCTACAGATAGGTGACTACTTGTCATAATTTCTCCAGTGAATGAGTGTTTGCCGATCTTTTTCTTTTGAAAGGGGTCGGTTTTTTTATGTGTTTCCGTGTAGTATTTTGAACCCCAATGATGGAGAACGAAATGTACACAATAAACACAAGAAAACCCAATTTGCCAGAGGGTGAAGAAGATCAGTACCGTTACTGCTGGATTCAATTCAAACGGGCAGAAAGCATTAAGAGGGATTGGGATTTCTATTTTTATATGGGGGGTCAATTAACCCGCATGTCAAACAAACAGTATGGGAGGTCTGGTTGTAGGACGGCATTTCAAAATGAATATGTTCGTACCGCCCTTTATTATGAACATGTGTATCGTTGTCTGATGTTTCTGATGAAGGAAAAGGATTTTGATTTTGAAAAGGTTATTTTCTACACCGATGACAAAAAGATTTTTTTTGCTCTCAATGAGTATAACTTTAACTTTGATGTTTATGAGCAGTGTTCCTACGACAAAGGGAAACCTCTATGGGAACTCCAAAAGAAGAAATGTCATGTTATCTACAACCCCGAACCCAGTAAAGAATGGGAGAAGATCAACTCTGTTGAGGATGTTCTTTCTTTGAACACTTTGAAAGCACCTCAGCCCAATTTCGCCACCCAAGCGTTTTCTATACCAAAATCTCCACCCAAAAGAGACCCTCAGATATCTCCTCTGTTGGTAGCAAAAGCCAAGTTGAACTTTTTCAAAAATAGGGGTCAGATCCGTATGAAGGAAGAAACAGCAGAACCCGAATACTGTTGGATATTATCGAGGACGGTGTCCCGATCGACTAGGACTTATTATCACCACAAAGGTGAAACCCACGAATGGGAGGAAAATAATGTTCATGACTCAAAAGCCAAAATAGAGCGAGATTTATTAGCACATTTAAGCCAGAGATTGGAATCCACAACCTTTGTGACCACCTACCCCCACACAGCACATACCGTGAATGGTGTGGTGAGGGTGAAGACGGGGGAGCAAGAACTTGTTTTCATTCGAGAAAACCTTTCTGAGAGGGGGAATAGCCTCGTGGCGTTATCGAATCTCAGTTCCTCTTTTGACAAGAAGGGTTATGCTCAAATGATTCGGGATATTGACCAAATGTCTGAAGTATCCCAACCCAATCTGAGTGTCTTCGCACACGAAGAAATTGATTTAGATGAAGTCCGAGCCGAAATAAGAAGAGAAGAACGGCATTAATTTCTTGCCAAGATCCTACAAATGTGGGTATGATGCTCTGAGAGGCATTTCAACCTCACTTACACACACTAAAAACCAATGGAGAAACAACCATGTCTGACAAGTCCGTAAAAGATAATGTTCAAGAACTACTGACAACCCTCACCTCTGCTCTCGAAGAAGCCGAAAAGTTTTCTGAGAAGGGAAATAAAGCGGCTGGAACTCGTGTCCGTAAAGCCCTCCTTGATGTGAGCAAGGGATGTAAAGATATCCGTCAGCAAGTCACCAATGAGAAGAACGCTTAAAATCCTTTTTGTATGATTGTTTTGAGGGTATGTTGTGATGACATACCCTTTTTTAATGGAGAAGATTCTTATGATGTGTGAAGCGACAATACTAGCCATGATTGACACTATGAAAGACATGGCAGAAGATGCTCGTAAGTTTGAGGACAAGCGATTGATGAATGAATCTGCTGGGACTCGTGTTCGTGTCAAGATAGAGCCTCTGAGGCAACAACTGAAGGAACTACGAAAGATGATGTTGGCTATCCGAAAGAATAGAGTTGAGAGTGGTGTCCGAACTAGGTGATTTTCAATAAATACTTTATATCTCTGTATCATTAAGGTGGGGAGTTTATTCTCCCCTCTATAAAACAATCAAAGAGGTGTAATAATGGCTAATCAAGATATGAACCCACAAAATGGCGTTCAAGGTTCTTCGTATTTGTACCAGTATGGCACAACCCCCAACACTCGTATCGTTATGAGTCAGAAGGTACGCCTTTTGACACCAGCATACGGTGGTGGCGATCAGTTGTACCAAATTGGTCTCGTATCAGATTTTTCTGGTGTTTCTCAAAGTAAATCACATGAGGTTGCTCGTGGTATTGGTTTCGGTGACCATATCGCAGAAATCGTCCCTGGTGTAACTTCCGAAGTGGGGATTTCGATAACTCGTGCGTTGATGTACTTGTCTAATATTTGGCAAGCGACTGGTTATGCTGGTGGAGTCGATGGTGCAGTTCGCTCATTGAAGCATCACAGATGGCCCTTCGATTTGGAATACCAATTGGTTTTCTCTACTTTGGCAGATGCAGACCTTTCGGGGTCATTCGCAACAGCAAATGACACTAGTACAAAAGCAAAGTCAAGCGAGCCTTTTCATGGTGGGCATAAGAACTTGACCTACCCACAAGTTTCTGGTGGAGTTCAAGACACCACGCACAGTGTTTTAATCACAATGTACGAAGCGTGTTGGTGGACTTCTTGGGATCAAGCCAATATGACAGCAGACGGTGGGATGGTGACAGAGAGTGGTGATGCTCAAGTGACAGATGTTCACGATTATTCATCCACTTACGGTGAGTTCCTTGCTAGTGGTAATGACCCATCAATCGGTCAGAGAGCATCTATTCGTTATGGAACAACACCAAAAGGCGTTTCAGCACCAACACTTGGGTAAGATTAAGGGTATATTTTCACGGGTCATCGACCTTGTACAATACTAGATATAGATATCAAGACATACAGATAAGCCAACACTTTCTTTGCCTCCCTTCGGGGATGGAAAACACACATTTTATACATACATATAAATATCTATTTTTTGTTCAAGGTTGATCCTCGTTTTATCACTAACGGAGATTAACAAATGCTACTAGAACAACTCAAACAAGCCCTCCAACCCCTAGTCGAATTATCCCGTGCCGAGTCCATCGTTGATGTGATGGGCACGGAGATACATCTTCGTCTTCTTTCACCCGATGAGGAACTTGCTTGTCAGCAAGAAGCCCAGCAGTTTATCTCGGAGTTTTCTGAGGAAGACGAAGTGGAAGATTTATCCCGCACGAAAGCCATAAGATTCTTGGATGGATTCCGTCTGGCGATTTTGTCTAGGGCTATCGTTCAGATAAACGAACTGGACTTACGGGATTTATTTTATCTCGAAACGGGAGAGGAACTCAAAAACGGTGTCAAAGTAAAGATTCTCAAGACACAAGCGGTTCGTGAAATCGTCACTCAGTTCCCTCGCAGCATTCAAGTTCACATTATGCAGAAGTTCCACATTCTGACAGAGAGTGTCAATGTTGTCGTGGAAAATAATATCGACACTGACTTTTCTGACGAGGATGCAGAAGTCCAAGCGATGGAAGAAGAACTCCAACGGAAGAAAAATGCTGTAACGAATAAGAAGCAGCAAACTGAAGAAAACGATGTCCGTAAACTAATGCGAACTACAGCAAACCAAACGGAATCTTTTGTGTCCGAGAGAACAAACACGGCACAAGACATCGAGAACAAATCTAAGGAAGCGTTTCAAAAACAAGAGGAAATGGTTGAAGAACCCGAACCTCAGCAAGTTGCTCCCCCAGAAGAACCAATTGAGAACATACCTCAAGTGCGAACTCCGATAACACCAGTTTCGGCAACGCCCCCTTCAGTGGGTCAGCCTCCTCCCCCTCCGAGAGAAGCAAACCCCGAAGATTCTTTGGTGGTTGCCCCCATGAAACCAGCAACGAACTCAAATATCTTCCAAGAGCAAGAGTTGCCCCCTAGAAAAGTAGAGCCTTCTGGGATGCAGAATGGACTAGAAGTTTATAGACTCCCCACTCAAGAAATAGGGGAACACACCACTAACCAAACAACAGACACTACCATCAACTCACGCAATCCTAGATTCCGACACCCCAACAAATAATGGGGGTTGGCTATGAACCAGCATTCTCTCGACAGAAGACACCATTACAAAGATGTCGAACTTCTTATTGATCAAGGCTTCATTCTTCATCACACTTCTGTCTTGGGAGTGTCTTTAACTCTCCGTTCTTTGTTCCCTAGAGAGATACGGGAAGTGACAGCCCAAACACACGATAAGGGTGTTTTCTTTTATCGTTTGTGGGTGGTGGTTCGTTCTCTCTACTCCGTCAATGGGTGGTTGATCGATGACCCCCTTGAACTGTATTCCTTTGTCAGACAATTCCCCAAAAAACTCATCCACCGTCTGTTCTATCAAACACTCGGTCTGATGAATAGATATCAACGATCAATGGAAATTGCACAAGCGTATGCTTACGAACCCTACGGTCGCCACACATGGTTCACCTACGGGCGTGACATCCCTCAGAACGGCTTTGGGCTTGTTAATGGGATACAAACCCTTTGGCAGTTCGTAAACATCATAGAGGACAGATTTGAGGACTCCGAGATGCACTGGAATCATGCCAAGTTCATTGCTTCAGCGATGTCACCGAAAGGCGTGAAGAAGCAGAATAGCAAGGATGAGCAAGCGAAGAAGAAACGAGAGTCTGATAGGGAGCAATACATTCTGAAGGCATTGAAGTTTCAAGTGATGGAAGGTGATAGTGAAACCCCCATTTTGGTCAATGCCAAAACAGATGAAGAATTGATGGCAGAGTACAAGCGTTGGGTTGCTGGCGAGCAAGATAATCATGACTTGATCGTTCAGAACTACAAGGAAAGTATCCGTGCTGGAATGGAACAGAGGGATGAAGAAGCGAGAGCGAGAGTGGCAGAACTGGTGGGTGATGGTGAGCGTGGGGTCTTTTCAGCCACGACACTTATGGGTGAGGAAACCATTAAGGAAGCCTTTAAGAGCAGTGTTCGTAGCATAGAACATGAAGGATCGCAAAAGCGTCTATATAAACGCTTCTTAGGAAGGGAAGAAGTTGGGGGCGATTTCTTCGTTGACGAAAATGGGAGTGTTAAAAGACGATGAACAATAAAGAAATGACGAAAGCCATACGGGATGCCACGAAGGATTTTGAGCGATTAGCCGAAACACAAATCCGAAATGCCGATGAGTTCAATGCTCACTTCAGTGGATCAGTGGGGTTGATGAAATCCTTTGGGGATCAGTTGGGAGAGGCTTCCAAATTAATCCAACAGAACACGACCTCCCAAGCGAAGTCCGTGAAGCACCAACAGAAGTTAGCGAAGGAAACAAAGAAGCACTACGATGAGATTAAAGAACAAGAAGCCGCGATTCTCGCACTCAGAACCGAAATGGAAGGCAGAGTCACAGCAGCAAGAAAAAAAGAAATAGAAGAAGAGATAGAAGCAGCGAACTATCTAATGGCAGCAGAGATGAAACACGCCAAAAAACTCTCTGATTTCCGTACATCAAAACTGGCAGAAGAAGATCAAGAGAGAGAAACTCGCTACAAAGAATACATGGCTCTCACCAATAACCATAAGAAAAATATGCAGAAGATGGGTGCGTTTGGGAAGAATATGGGTGGCATGGCACAAGGGGGTGATATCGGTGGTATGGCGACTGGTGGTCTTGAGGGTGTCGGCTCAATCTTGAAACAACTCAGTGGTGTCGGTGGGAAACTAGGGATGGTTGCTGGTGCTCTAGGTGCTACTGTTGGTGTTCTAGGGGTGTTTGTGGGGCTTATGTTCCAAGCAGATAAGAAAGCCAAAGACATGAACAAGAACTTTATGGCTGGTGCAAGTGGTCTTGACCTTATGGGTAAGGCATTCGAGAAAGGCAAGATGACCGATAGGCTTTTTGATATGCGTGAGATGGCTTTCGATGTCGGGATGCAGTTCCGTATGTCGTCTGATGAGGTTGCAACATTGGCGAGTTCATTCAACCAGTTCGGCTTACGCTATGACGAAATGGCTAATATGGTTGGGAGTACGGGTGACCCCGTTAAAGCCCTTGAGGCAAATCTTCAAGTCGCTATCACCAAATCGAAAATGCTCGGTGTGGAAGCCAACACGGTCGCAGAGCAAATCGCTTCAATGAATGAGAACTTTGCGATGGATCTATCTCAGATCGATGATGCTTTCAGTGCCATATACATGTCGGCACAGACAACGGGTGTCGCCACACAGAAGTTCTTCTCTATGATCACTCAAGTGACGGGTGGTATGTCCCTCTTGAATGTCGATTTCGCACAGACGGCAGCCATCGCTGGGGAACTTGTAGAGTCTTTGGGGGAAGCCGCTGGGTCTAAGTTCCTTCAAGACCTCTCCAATCGAGGACGAAGCAAATCGTACCAAGAAAGAGCGAAGTCTGCCCTTCTCTCTGGAGGCAAGACTTCAAGAATCTCCAAGAAAGGTGTCAGTGCTAGAGCGAAGAGAGTCCAAGACTCAGAAGCCTTTCGCTCGGTGACGGGATCAAAGGGCTTTCAAGATCAAATGGCGTTGTTGGGGGTTGATTTTGACCCTAGTAAGGACTTGATGGAATCTCTTGGTTCTATGAACCAGCAACAACAGCGTTCATTGATCGCCACTATGGGTAACAAAACTTTTGGGGGTGACCCAGCCGTAGAAAGACAAATGCGAGAACTTGTCAAACTACAAGGAACTACTGGCAAAGGTGGGCTGATGAATAGCACGGTGCAAATGGGGATGTTCAATGCTGGTGAGAACTTGGCTCAGATGTATGCCGAAGCCAGTCGCTTCGCTAACTTAGAGGAGGGTGA
>Ga0206677_10002963_pt1 | contig 14592 bp, 12 predicted proteins | sample M130m12015metaG_FD_155475 | JGI IMG/M metagenome (GOLD analysis project Ga0206677, IMG submission 155475) | Ammonia-oxidizing marine archaeal communities from Monterey Bay, California, United States - M1 30m 12015 | ecosystem: Environmental > Aquatic > Marine > Intertidal zone | place: USA... | reverse complement strand
CACTATCTCTTAGCTCGCCCAATTCCTTTTTACTAAAAACACTTTCCTCCACACGCCATAATCGCTCTTCCAGTTCATTTAGGTCTTCAGAAGATTTTTGGCTATTAAACAAGAGCTCCTCCTTCATGCGTTCCAATTTATCAACATTATGACCCGCTTTTAGTCCTGATTGTTCTAATGCTTCGCTTGCTGCTTCTATTCGCTTCAATAACTCTTTTTCTCCGGGTTTACCTGTTGAACCAGGCTTTGTGCCTTTTTCGCCAATCTTTGGGTCTCCTGATTTACCTTTTTCACGTCCTCCCGGTTTCTTCGATGGTTTAGGCACACCTTTTTTACCTTCTTTACCTTTTCCCGCAGATGCTGGCTTCCCAGCTGATCCTGGTTTTCCTTTTTTACAATTCTTCTTTGCTTGGTTCAGATTCGATTTTTCGCTTTCTAAAAGAAAGTAGAGCGTTTGATTAATGTCATTTAGTGCCGTAACTATATAACCTATATCTACTCCTATATCCTTGCCACTTGTATACTTTGATTCAAGCGAACGCAATGCTTGCTCTAAAACTGCTCGTTTCTCAAAGAGTGTTTGATTTAATTTAGGTTCGTGTATTAATAGTAAGTCTAAACTATCCTTAATTGCTGCTTCGTTTGCTAATACTATTTGCTGCGATCGGGCTTTATTAACAGCCAAAGACATCTCTTGTAAGCCCTCCTGAAAAACACTTACAACCCAACCGTTCTTTAAAAGGCGTTTTATTCGTGATACATTGTCTTCTTGTACCTCAGCTACATTATTTGCTAAAAGTTCTTTTAACTTTTTACTAGCTTCTTTAGCTTGTTCCTCCCTAGTTTTTCCTTCTTTATCAATATTCTTCATAAGGTCTGCAGTCTCCTTTGTTTCCTTATGGTTGAGTTTATTTAACGCCTCCGCTGCTGTCATTAACGCACTGTCTAATTCCTCGTTGCGTAATGAATCTACTTTATCTAGTAATTCTATTGCCTCTTCCATCTGCCATAACTCATTCAAGCGCTCAAGCAGTTTATCTAGCGGTTCTTTTTTGGATAGTTCGTTATCTAAATACGGTTTATCTTTTAATATTTCTTTTTTAATGTCTCTTGTAGATGCCTCTCTTAGTACCCTCTTTTCTCTGAATTGTTTAAGCGACTCTATTTTATTTTCCCCTGCTACATTTTTCAAAGTGCGATCAGCGGCACTAGTTAATAATTGAGTTGCACTAAGCGATGGTCTTTTAATTTCTCTTTTACTCACGCCGCTATTCTTGTCGGTCGCTTTGACAGTTATATATGTATTGGAATTCCAGGCAAGTTTTATAATGGAACTTACTCCCTCGTTGTTTATACGCTTGTCTCCTAATTCTATATTCAATATCCCATGATCATCATTAACTATTAGTATAAGGGAATCGTTGTTGTTTTTAACCACACTAATTATTGGGGGTAGATCTTCGATTAGAACGCTTGGTATAACTTGACTCCAATACTCTGTTATTAGCTTAATAGCTTCTCCCTCCCACACAAATTCCTCTCCATTTGTTTCACGTGAAACAGTAATCTTATTTTTTAATACACCTTGTACCACTATTGATACACTAGAGCCTTTAAATGCTTTTATAGTATCCTGTGTTGAATAACTATGTAAATTCAAATACTCTGGTGGTTCTATTCTTGCACTCCATGAAGTTAGTTTAGGGATACTGTCGCAAATTATATTCTGGCTCTTATAAAAACGACCGTTGAGTTCCCAGTCAACGCTTTCATTCTTTATTATCACGAGTTCAGAAATCTTCGTCCCTTTATAGAAAGGTGTAAGTTGTGGGTGACTCAACTTCAATACTTCACTGTATGGTGTATGAATCGAATCTAACGGGTCCAATGATATAGACTCTCGTGAAAATGTGCCCTCGATAATTTCACTCTTACTTTCTTTTAATAATGCTTTTGGACTACATGCTATTAGTACTAATAATAAAACAAAAGCCCAGCTTATAACTACTAATGGGATACTTCTATTAAGTTCCTTTTTAAATCCTGGTATTTTATGATGTACTCTTTTTAACACTACATTTTGCGCCCATAGATCTAATACTTCATTAGATAAGTCTGATATCTCCTTGAGTCTTCCGTCATCATAATACCTTAACCTGTGAGCTAGCTGTTTTAAAGAATAATAACTGCTCCATACACTTTGTAGGAAATAACGAACAGGCCAAAATATGAAGGCCGCTATAGTTAGTAAAAGAATGAATCCTACTACCTTTCTAAATCTTATAAGATCTGGAATAAAATAGTGGTTGTATAACGCTAATGTAATAACTGCTACAACACTAAATAGTAATATTAAAACACTAGAATACAATGACTTACGTAGATAAACCACGCGTAAAAAACGCCGTAATTCTTGTAACTCTATCATTATTATTTAGTAATTGTTCACCCGTGAGGGAGATAAAAACAAACGTACCTAATTATAAATTAGTCCAAATAGGAAGGAGTAAAAATCCCGCAGTATTATTTTTTCAAGATAGCTATTGCCGTCAGAACGATTCTATTACAAGTTGGTTCGTAAAAAATAATTATCAAGTCATACTTGCGCAACGTCTTAATACAGAACCTTTATATATTCTAAACACTGATCACCCGTTACTGCGTGCTTCAGATGGATTAGCTTTAACTAAAGCTTTAATGAATTATCCTATTGAGTACGTCGCAGCAACTGGATTAGAGGTGCACGCTACTGTAAATTGGTTTGTAAATACTGAAGTTAAAGGCGGTTTTTTATTTCCTTTTTATAAAGGAAGTTTGAAAGAATATCTCATAGAATGTATGTACAAAAGTAACAGAGTACTGCCAGGATACCCCTCAACTATACAACCTGTAGAGTTGATACAACTTCTTGAAACAACACCTGCGCCTAGTGGAACCTTCGGGAATTATTCACTTCGTTTCTTACAAGATATCTGGCAACAGCAACCTCAGATTCATCTTACTTCTTATGAAGGTGACTTAATTTATAAAGTAGTGCGGTAAATTAACTACAAGGTATTTTACCCACCCTTCTTTGATGACGACCACCTTCGAATTCTTGAGTCAAAAACTCTGTAACGATAGATTTTGCCTCTTCCGTAGAAATGAAACGCGCTGGAATAGCTACGATGTTTGCATTATTATGTTGACGTGCAAGAATTGCAATTTCTGGTGTCCAACATAAGGCGCCACGAATACCTTGATGTTTATTTACAGTCATATTTATACCGTTACCTGAACCACAAATAACAATACCTAAATCGGCATGACTTTGATCCACTGCTGTTGCGACGGCATGACCAAAGTCAGGATAATCTACACTATCTTTTGTAGAAGGACCTTTATCCAGTGCCTCGTGGTCTAACTCTTTTATTAATTGAATTAAAACTTCTTTTAATTCAACTCCCGCGTGATCACATCCAATTGCTATTTTCATACCTAGTTAATTTACATAAAGGTCGTAAATGTTGTGAATTACTCTGTGTATAAAGGTGGGTAAATAGATTATATCCTCTTAAAACTTTTACTTGCTTATTTCGAAATTTTATCCAATTCGAAATATAATTGACATAAGTCTTAAGAGTTAACAATTCTTCTTGAACAGTTATAAACTCACAAAGTACAGATATACCCTATCACATGAAGGATATTTATCAACTCACGCTAGTTAACTTTGTAATTAACAACATCGGATAAAATTATATAACATATTGTTAATCAATTTATTAATTAACAATAACTCTGTTCATAAACTAGATTAACGGTTTAAAATCTATATGCGATAGGTGAGTTATCATGGTTATCAACAGACTATATATATTACTATATATCTTTTAAAATGAATACATATATAAATAAAGGAGACTGGATAGTTAAGAACTCTAGTGAGGTTTACGACAATGCTTGGATCACTGTACGTCACTCTGATGTTATTACTCCAGGAGGTACACATGGTATTTATGGTGAAGTAAATTTTAAAAACATTGCCATTGGTATTATTCCAATTGATCAAGATGGATATACATGGCGTGTGGGACAATTCAGGTTTCCATTAAATACCTACAGCTGGGAAATTCCCGAAGGTGGTGGTCCAATAGGTATAAATCCTTTAGAAAGTGCGAAACGTGAGTTACAAGAGGAGGTGGGATATGCAGCTGAAGAATGGAATGAATTTCTTCAGATGGATTTAAGTAACAGCGTGACGAATGAGCGTGCTATAGTCTTCTTAGCTGAATCTTTAACCTTTTTAGGTACATCTCATGAAGACACAGAAAATCTACGCTTAGAACGCCTTCATTTTAGTTCACTTTATAATCAAGTATTAAATGGAGTAATAACTGATAGTATTAGCGTCGCCGCAGTTTTGAAATTAGCTATACTACGACCAGAATTTTTAAAGATTAATAAATAATTTAAATCGTTCAAACACGATTTCTACTGCATCCTCATTAGGGTGTGTACCGTTATCTTTAAAATAACTATAATCTCTTAATTCATCTGTAATAATCTCATAACTAGGGAAATAGTGGCAGTTAGAATACTGTTCTACAATTGATTTTATACTTAGGCGTAGGATGGATTTACTAATAAAATTTTCTTCTAAACCCACTTTTGTATATTTTACTGGGCTCACCGTAAAAATAATTTGCCAGTCGTCAGGTATATGAGTTAAGACTGAGTCCCAAGCTTTTTTTATTTCACTTAATCCTAACAATCTACGTTCGAACAGATCACTAGGTAGCTTATGGCAATTATTAACAATAGTCTCGTTCATTTCCCAACAGTGTGCTGTACCAAATGAAATAATAAGAACGGGATTTTTACTAGAGTTTAAATAATCCAAAGTATTAATTCGAATATCTTCAGTGCGCTTATTAAGAGAGCTTTCATACGTATGCTGAAAGTTATTTGCTGCTTGAAGTTGATGATATACTCCTTGATAGAGATAACTTGGATTTAAACAAATTTCCGGGTTTATCAACCATTCCAGCTGTTGCGCTATACTCACTGGATTAAAAGATGTTCCTAAGGGATTATATTGGTACGGAATATTAATTCGATCCAAAGGAGTTGCAAGGTTTTGAACAAAACAACTACCTAATCCAAAAAACAAAAATGGAGGACGCGATTGAACGAGCCCTCCAAGTTTTACAGGTGTAATCACTATCTAAAGATTAAATTCTATGCCTTGGGCTAAAGGTAAATCACTTCCGTAATTAATAGTGTTTGTTTGTCTTCTCATGTAAGCTTTCCATGCGTCTGAACCACTTTCACGACCTCCCCCTGTTTCTTTTTCACCACCAAAAGCACCACCAATTTCAGCGCCGGAAGTTCCTATGTTAACATTAGCGATACCACAATCTGATCCACTTTCACTTAAGAAAATATGTGCCTCACGCATATCACTCGTCATGATTGCTGAAGATAAACCTTGTTGAACACCGTTTTGAAGTTCCAATGCATCGTGTACATCTCCAGAGTATTTAATAAGATATAGGATAGGTGCAAAAGTTTCAGTTTGTACAGCCTTGTAATCGTTTTCAGCTTCAATAATACAAGGTTTTACATACAATCCATTTTTATAAATTCCACCGCTTAAAACACTACCACCACAAAGTATTTTTCCACCTTCTTTTTGAGCGTTTTCAATGGTGTTTAAGAATGCAGCAACAGCATCCGCATCGGTCAACGGACCTACATGATTTGATTCATCTAATGGGCTACCAATTTTTAATTGGTCATAAGCACCAACCAATGCATCGCGGACTTTATCGTAGACAGATTCATGAATAATTAAACGGCGAGTAGATGTACAACGCTGTCCACAAGTGCCAACTGCCCCAAAAACTGCTCCTGTAACCGTCATTTTTAAATCAGAACTTGGTGTAATAATAATTGCATTATTCCCTCCTAATTCAAGAATACTTTTTCCAAATCGCTCGGCAACGGCAGCACCAACAATTCTTCCCATGCGTGTAGACCCTGTTGCTGAAACTAAAGGAATACGTGTATCATTGGTTATCCATTCTCCTACTTTATAATTACCGCTAACAATAGAAGAAATACCGTCGGGTAAATTATTTTCGGAAGCTATTTTATTCCAGATGTGTTGGCAGGCGACTGAGCAAAGCGGTGACTTTTCAGAGGCTTTCCACACTACAGTGTTACCACACACCAATGCTAAAGCAAAATTCCAAGACCACACTGCAACAGGGAAATTAAAAGCAGAGATCACACCAACTACTCCTAGCGGATGCCATTGCTCCATCATGTGGTGATCGAGGCGCTCACTTTTAATAGTTAAACCATATAATTGGCGTGACAGACCTACTGCAAAGTCACAGATATCTATCATTTCTTGAACTTCACCCAGACCCTCCTGGTAACTCTTGCCCATTTCTAATGAAACAAGTGCACCGAGCATTTCTTTTTGATTGCGAAGTTCATTTCCAAATTGTCTAATGTATTCACCGCGTTGAGGAGCAGGAATATTACGCCAATCTTTAAAAGCGCCCTGCGCAGCAGATATAGCGGCGTTGTATTGTTCTTCCGTAGTAACACTGACATCACCTAAATGCGCAGAGTCGATAGGTGAATATGAAGCAATCCATTCACTGGAGTTGTGCCATTGATTACCTATTGATGTTCCGGCATTTTTTTCTTCTAATCCTAGGTTTTTTAGGATAGTGGTCGCTGTGAAATTTCCCATGTTCTTGTTTTAGGTGAGTGTATAAAATTAAACATAACGAACGACTTTTGTTCTATTCTAAAAATAGCATTACTGATTTTCTAAGTGGCCCTCCTGTACCTTACCTTTGTTATTTAGAATTAATTTAAATAAGATGCGTTTTACCCCTGTCTTTCTAGTATTAGCATTTGTTTTTGGAGCTTGTTCATCACCACAAAACGAAGCTGTTTCACCCAATAGTGCTAAACCAAAGGTGTTATGTACGACCAGTATAATGGCAGATTGGTTGACTCATATCTCTGGCGATGCCTTTGAAGTTAAGGCTTTGCTAGATAAAGGAATTGATCCACATACTTATAAACCGAGTAAGAGAGATTTAGATGCTATTCGAGCTGCAGATGTAATCGTTTATCACGGTGTCCATTTAGAAGGTAAAATCATAGATGTTCTAGAAAAGATAGAGGATAAGCTCATTATTGATGCAGCGGCACACGTTCCGGATTCTATCATTATAAGTGATCCAAATTTTCCAGCGAGTAAGGATCCGCACTATTGGTTTGATACAAAATTAGTTCAATTCATAGTTGGTGACCTTGCTCAACAGCTTATATCAGCTTATCCAGAAAGTAAGAATCAGGTTCAATCAGCAACCCTGAAGTACCAACAAGAGATCTTAACCACTTCAGATTCAGTACAAAAGATTATAGAAGGTATTCCTGTTGAACAACGACTGGTTATTACAACCCACGACGCTTTAAGCTATTTTGCACGCACTTTTGGTATGCAGGTACGAACGCTGCAAGGTGCCTCAACAGTGAGTGAATTTGGTCTTCGTGAAATCACAGAATTGGTTGATTTCATTTGCGAGAATAAAGTTCCAGCCATTTTTTTAGAGAATATTGTTAGTCCTCAAGCTATGGAAAGCGTTCAGCGCGGTTGTCAAGACAAGGGATTTAATGTGGTCCTAGGCCCGGAACTTTTGAGTGATTCTTTAGGCCCTAATTCAGACCAAGACACATATCTTGAAATGTTGTTATTTAATGCAACACTTTTAAAAACCTACTTAGAACGCTAGTTTTGGACCTCTTTCTTAAATATCTAACCTTACAAGATCCTAATGTACGTTACGTGGCATTGGCTACACTTTTATTAGGTGGCGTTTCAGGAGCTGTGGGTAGTTTTAATTTTTTGAGAAAGAAAACATTGGTTGGAGAGACAGTTGCGCACAGTATGCTTCCGGGTGTGCTTATTGCCTTTCTTTTAAGCGGCGTGAAAAACCCTTACATACTTATTATAGGCGCTGCCACAAGTGGTTGGTTAAGTATTTTACTAGTGGATTACATTACGCAACAGAGTAAAATCAAAGGTGATAGTGCACTAGCTATTGTGCTCTCAAGTTTCTTCGGTTTTGGTATAGTGTTATTGACTGTAGTACAATCGAATTACGGTGGCGAACAGAGCGGGTTGGATCATTATATTTTTGGAAACGCCGCTGCTATGACCCCGGTAGATAGCACAGCTTTTGCCTGGGTTTCAGGCTTAGTGCTTGTTTTAGTTTTGAGTTTTTATCACAGTATTAAATCGGTTGTCTTCAACCTCGAATATGCGGGTGCCATAGGTATTAACGTAAAATTTATTGACAGTTTAATCAGTTTCATTACCATTTTAAGCATCTCTGTAGGTATTAAAGCCGTTGGTATTGTGATGATGAGCGCGTTACTTATTATACCGCCTACCGCTGCTCGATTTTGGACGAACCGCCTTTTGTATTTACTACTACTAAGCGGATTTTTTGGTGCCTTAGCGGGCTGGCTTGGTGCTTTTGTTAGCTACAGTCAGGTATCTATGCCAACAGGTCCATGGACCATTGTAATTATTTCATTGATCGCTTTTGTTTCTATGTTGTTTGCTCCAAAACGAGGGGTCATTTACCAGCGTTGGTCAAAACTGTTGTTGAAAAGAAGAATTAACGAAGAAAACCTTCTGAAGACGGCAGTACAAAATGAGGTTCGTGGCCTAGGTAAACTCTTTAATAGAAGAAGTATAAGTCAACGCCAATTTTTCGAGCAAGGGCTCTGGAATAGAACAGTACGCAGGTTGCGCAGAAAAGGCCTTATTAAGAAAGTGCACACGGGTTTTACTTTATCTACAGAAGGTCGCTCTTATGGTGCAGAAATAGATAGACGTCATAAAATATGGGAAATATACCTCCAGCGTCGAATGCAGATGAGCATCAATCTGGTGCACGACGAAGCAGAAACGATGGAGCACTTTTTAACGCCAGATATTGAGGCTGAAATATTGGGCGAATTAGGCTTGTGTTCTAGATTCAATCCTTTGTTGGAAATTCATGAATTGGTTCCAGATAACCTTGTAAACGCGGTATAAGATGGATGCGTTTTGGATCATTGTAACAGGTTTCTTGGTAGCTTCTTCCACCGGAATGCTAGGGAACCTACTCTTGCTTAGAAGGATGAGTATGATGGGTGACGCTCTAAGCCACGCTGTTCTTCCAGGTATTGTTATTGCTTATTTAATAAGCGGATCTAGAGCCTCTCTACCATTGTTTTTAGGGGCTATAATTATGGGTGTTATTACAACATTGCTTATTCAGTTTTTTTCCTCAAAAGGTAAGATGCAGGCGGATGCTGCAATGGGAACGGTGTTCACTTTCCTTTTTGCGGTTGGTGTAATTTTAGTGACTAAGTACGCCGGAGAGGCTGATATCGACGCAGATTGTGTACTCCATGGTGAGATTGCTTTTGTTCCACTTCAGACCAGCTCTTTTCTTGGCCTCGGAGTGCCGGCACCGGTTTGGACATTATTGATTCTATTAGGATTGATTCAACTGGTTTTTTGGGTGGGCTACAAAGGATGGCTTCTTACCTCGTTTAACGGAGAATACGCAAAGAGTATAGGTATAAAGACAGCTATTTGGCATTATACATTGATGGCAGCGACGAGCGTTGCAACCGTTGTGAGCTTTGAAAGTGTAGGGGCGATTTTAGTGATAGCTTTTCTAGTGGTTCCCGCAGCTACAGCATATTTAATTACCGATAACTTAAAACGCATGACACTGTATATTTTAGCTCAAGGTCTACTGAGCGCAGTGCTTGGTTATATTCTTTCAGAATGGGTAGGTGGTTCGATCAGTGGATCCATGGCTGTAGCAAGTTTTATTTTATTTGCCGGATCCTTTGTGTGGAGCAAAAAAAAAGGGCTAAAGTCCCCACTCTAGCCCTCACTCGCTTAACACAAAAACACGTATAATAATCGTGTTTAAAATATTATGCAAACCTCGTGCCGAAACCGAAAGGCTGCAGTAAATTCTTTTTAAGAAAGTGTAATTATTAATTGAAACTGGTGAAAATAAGAGTTACCAATTCGCGTTTGGGTGCGTTCTAGGCAAGCTTTGCATCTCAGCAAGGATGAAGCCTAAATGAGAAGTGTGTACGCCTAAACGTCCGCCGGTCTGCATCCAGGATTCACGGTCGGGCATTTGCAATGTTGCTGTTTCCAGTACGAGTGCTACCTTCTCTAGCCATTGTGTTTTTAGTGTAGAAAAATCGATAAAGCTTGATCCTAGTGTTTCAAACACAGGGTGTTTTTCAAACAACTCTCCAGTCCACATCCATAAGTCATTAATGCTTCTTTGCACTTTTTCTTTTGATTCTTCTGTGCCGTCTCCTAGTCTAATGACCCATTCAGCGCTCCATTGCGCTTGGTATGAGATTTCTTTCACTGATTTCTCTGCAATCCCCGATAAGACTTGATTTTCACAATGGCGAAGACCGTCGTACAAGAAAAAATTAAAGGTATCAATGAAAAAACTTCGTACCACGCTATCACCCCAATGACCGTTGGGTTGTTCTAATAATAATGCGTTGCGAAACTCTTGGTGATCGCGGAAATAAGCAAAAGAATCTTCTGTGGAACCATTGCCCTCGAGCGCAGCGAGCTCTTGGTACAAAAGCCGTGCACGGCCAATGTGGTCTAACGAAGTGTTAATAATGGCAATGTCTTGTTCTAACACAGGACCTTTTGAACACCAGCGACTTAGCTGTTGCCCCAAAATAAGCGCATCATCGGCAAGGAATTTGAAGTACTCCTTGAGTGCTTCTTCCTTCGTGAATGGGGAATTTTTCCCAGCTAACCAACCTCCAGTCATGGCCTACATGTGTTCGACATCATCAGGGATGTCATAGAATGTTGGGTGTCGGTACACCTTATCGTCGCTCGGGGCGAACAAAGGCTCTTTTTCATCTGGAGCACTGGCCTTAATAGACTCGGATGGAACAACCCATATACTGATGCCTTCACTTCTACGTGTATACACGTCTCGAGCATTTTGGATTGCCATTTCTGCATCTGCTGCATGTAGGCTTCCAACGTGTTTATGGGAAAGTCCGTTTTTTGAACGGAGGAACACCTCCCAAAGCTTCCAGTGGTCTTTATTCATGAGGAATAGGGTTTAGGCGGCGGCGCCGGTATTTTTTTTACGTTGTGCTTGTTTCTCTGCGAAAGCATTGGCGGCTTCGCGAACCCAAGCTCCTTCTTCATGTGCCTCAACATGGTGGGCAATACGCTCTTTGTTACAAGGACCGTTGCCTTGAATAACGTCGTAAAACTCGTCCCAATTTATAACCCCGAAATCGTAGTGTCCGCGGTCCTCGTTCCACTTTAAATCTGAATCAGGTACAGTTAATCCAAGGTATTCCACTTGAGGCACCGTTTTATCTACAAACTCTTGACGAAGCGTATCGTTGCTTTTACGCTTTATTTTCCACTTCATGCTTTGAGCGCTGTTAGGGCTTTCATCATCAGATGGACCAAACATCATCAAAGACGGCCACCACCAGCGGTTTAAACTTTCTTGCGCCATAGCCTTTTGCTCTGGAGTGCCTTGAGCCAACTTCATGACTACTTCATAGCCCTGGCGTTGGTGAAAACTTTCTTCTTTACAGATTTTAACCATGGCGCGAGCATATGGACCGTAAGAAGTGCGGGTAAGCATTACTTGGTTCTGAATGGCGGCTCCGTCGACCAACCAGCCGATTGTACCCATATCTGCCCATGAAGGAGTGGGGTAATTAAAAATGGAGCTGTATTTCGCTTTTCCGCTTTGAAGATCAGAAATCATCTTTTCTCTAGATTCTCCAAGCGTCTCTGCTGCGCTGTATAAATAGAGTCCATGACCCGCTTCGTCTTGCACCTTTGCGAGCAAAATAAGCTTCGCTCTGAGCGAGGGTGCACGGGTGATCCAATTGGCCTCTGGTTGCATTCCAATTATCTCACTATGAGCATGTTGTGATATTTGGCGGATTAGGGTTCTTCTGTACTTTTCTGGCATCCAATCTTTGGGTTCAATCTTGTTTTCCCCATCGACATATGTCTGAAAAAGTTCCTCTAATGATACATTTGTTCCCATCATTCTGTGTATTAGGTCGCTTACAAAGTTAAAACACAACAACGTAAGGAGTGTTATGGTTTAAGATTCCACTCTACCTTTACACCACAAAACAGAAAACATGCTTAAATTTTTCAAAAAGAATAAAGAACAAAAACCATCATTGCAGTCGAGCGGTATTGCGTCATCAACAAGCGCTTTTTATAAGCTTGTCGTAAAAGAGGTGCGTCGCGAAACAAAAGACGCTGTGAGCGTGGCATTCGAATTGAGCGAGGAGCAACGGTCGTTTTTTAAATACACCCCAGGACAATATTTAACCTTCCGTTCTATCATTAACGGAGAAGAGGTTCGCCGTTCCTATTCTATTTGTGCAGCGCCACACGAAGGAGAGCTGCGCGTTGCTATTAAAGAGATAGAAGGCGGTAAGTTTTCGACCTACGCAAATAGAGTGTTAAAAGCAGGAGATACGCTTGAGAGCATGGCGCCTATGGGGAACTTTGCATGGAAACACGAGGGAAGCGCTGCGCATGTAGTAGGCTGGGCGGCTGGCTCAGGTATAACGCCTATTGCGTCCATCGCAAAATCGGTTTTGAACAGCGACAGTGATAGCACATTTACCCTGTTTTATGGTAATAAGAACAGCAATAGTATCATTTTTAAAGATGAGCTGGAAGACTTGAAAAACACCTATGTTGATCGTTTTGAGGTGCACCACGTGCTCAGTCGTGAAGACCAAGGAAGTGATTATACCGCTGGACGACTAGACGCGGACAAGGTAAAAGCGTACAACGGAAAGTTCTTCGACGTAGCGACGACAACGGGACACTTTTTATGTGGGCCGCTAGGCATGATTGAAGGAGTGAGTGGGGTTTTAGAATCGCTAGGAACAGCAAAATCTAATATACATTTCGAGCTATTCAACACGGCCGGAGCAGCCGCAGAGACCAAAGCTACAACATCGTCTAAAGCGAGTGCAAACGCGAAAGTTACTGTAGTATTAGATGGTGAAGAAACTCATTTTGAAATGGGACCTAAGGACTATGTTCTGGATGCAGCACTAGATGCTGGTGCAGATGTTCCATATGCTTGTAAAGGAGCCGTTTGTTGTACGTGTAGAGCGAAGGTGCTCAAAGGAAGCGCAGAGATGGTTATGAACTACGCGTTGGTGGATGACGAGGTAAAGGACGGTTATGTTTTAACCTGTCAGACGCATGCTACCAGCGACGAATTAGTTATTAGTTTCGATGAGTAAGGCCAGTCCACGTAGCGGGAAAACCGCGGCAGAATTAGAAGAGCCGGGTCCATCAAGGCACCCGAAAAAAGCTAAAAACGCTAAAGGGTATAACCTGGGTAAAGGCGCTAAAAAGCGAATGACAAAAGCGGCGAAGCACAAGAGCGGCCCAAAGAAAAGATAACAAAAAGGCCCGCAATTGCGGGCCTTTTTTATTCGTTGCTATTCCAAACATTGTTTGTCCTGTCGATATCGAGTAAACGCCTCGACGGATCAATTTCAATGGAAATAATTGGCTCTGTAGCGGTGTGTTTTAGGAGGTATTCCGGGTGTGTCCACCCCCACGGTGCTTGAGTGTCGTACCCTTCAACTCGTTTTGCTCCATACATACTTATTAGTGGAATATTCAGCATTTCGACTCTTCCGCTAGCATAGGTGATGCGCAAATCAATAGGCATTGGGAAACGGCCCTTTCTCTCGAGTAGAATATCAGCACCGTTGGCATCGCTACGTGTTAATGACACGCCGTAATCGATGCTTTTTACCTGGTCTACATAATAGCTGAGGTACCAATCCAACTCTAGGTCTGATTCGCGTTCCATGATGCGAATAAAGTCTTCTGGTTTTGGGTGTTTGAACTGCCACTGGTTCCAGTATCGTTTCATTCCACGAGCAAAAGGCTCTTCACCGATGATGTATTCTAATTGGTTTAAAAACAACGCCCCCGCACTGTAACTATTGATTCCATATGTGCGGTTGTAATTAAAATGATCGGCAGGTGTGCTGAGGGGTTCGCGAAGGCCGGAGGTATCTAAATATACATAGGCCCTGTAGGCCCCAAGGTGTGGATTGCTTTCGCCGCGGCTGAAAAGAACATTCATACACTCTTCTTCTGCATAAGAAGTGAACCCTTCGTCCATCCAGGGATAGGCGGCTTCATTGGTTCCGATCACGCCGTAGTACCAATTGTGTGTTCCTTCATGTACAAACAATCCGGTAAAGCCTTCGAAATCATCACCGCCGCCAAGCATCATGGTACACATGGGGTACTCCATACCGCCGTCTCCGCCTTGAATTAGAGAGAACTGCTCGTAAGGATATTTACCAAAATGTTGTGCCATAAAGTCAAAGTACCCTTGAAGGTAACCGTCTTGAATTTTGATCCAATTCGCTTCGTTTGCAGTTTTAGGGTCATACAGCAGGTGTACTAAAGGTCCGTTTTCAATC
>Ga0206677_10002959_pt1 | contig 14595 bp, 8 predicted proteins | sample M130m12015metaG_FD_155475 | JGI IMG/M metagenome (GOLD analysis project Ga0206677, IMG submission 155475) | Ammonia-oxidizing marine archaeal communities from Monterey Bay, California, United States - M1 30m 12015 | ecosystem: Environmental > Aquatic > Marine > Intertidal zone | place: USA... | reverse complement strand
TCTCATGAGCGACGCTATTAAGCACGAGTGTGGAATTGCCCTAATCCAGTTAAAAAAACCTTTGTCATTTTATAAAGAGAAGTATGGTAGTGCACTTTATGGAATAAATAAAATGTACCTCTTGATGGAAAAGCAACACAATAGAGGTCAAGATGGAGCAGGTTTTGCAAGTATAAAATATGACATGCAGCCAGGTCAGCGATACATAAGCAGGGTTCGCTCAGCAGCACAACAACCCATTCAAGATATTTTTAAAACAATCAATGATCGAGTTCAAAAACAAATAGATTTAGATCCAGATTTGCTTTTACATCCTGAACGATTAAAACAATCGGTACCCTATGTGGGGGAGTTAATGTTAGGACATGTGCGTTATGGAACTTTTGGAAAGAACAATATCGAAAGTGTTCATCCTTTTTTAAGGCAAAATAATTGGATGCATAGGAATTTAATTGTTGCTGGAAATTTTAATCTGACAAATGTTAACGAGCTATTTGAAAATTTAGTAGACCTAGGTCAGCATCCAAAAGAGAAAGCAGATACGGTTACCGTAATGGAAAAAATCGGACACTTTTTGGATGATGCAGTGGCCAAGATTTATAAAAAACTCAAAAAAGAAGGTTATACGAAAGCGGAGGCCTCTCCTCTTATTGCAGCGCGTCTCAATATTGCTAAAATTTTAAGAAAAGCCTCAAAAAATTGGGACGGTGGCTATGCTATGGCAGGCCTATTAGGTCATGGAGATTCATTTGTGATTAGAGACCCCAATGGTATTAGACCTGCTTATTATTACACTGATGATGAAATTGTGGTCGTTGCTTCAGAACGTCCTGTGATTCAAACAGTATTTAATGTTCCTTTTGAATCTATTAAAGAGTTAGAACCAGGTCAAGCATTGATCACCAAAAAATCAGGTGAATCAGAAACCTCAGAAATACTTGAGCCCAAAGAAAAAAAGGCATGTTCTTTTGAGCGAATTTATTTCTCAAGAGGAAGTGATGCTGCTATTTATCAGGAAAGAAAAAATTTAGGGCGTTCCCTTTTTACTTTAGTACATAATGCCATTAATGGAGATTTAGAAAACACAGTTTTCTCTTTTATTCCTAATACTGCTGAGACTTCATTCTATGGAATGATTGGTGCTGTACAAGATCATGTTAGAGAACAACTCAAGGTTGAATTGAATAAAACAGGGACTCCAGATGTGGAGAAGCTAACCAAGATGTTAAGTCAAAAACCTAGAATTGAAAAGATTGCAATCAAAGATGCCAAATTAAGAACATTCATAACTGAAGATTCAGGAAGAGATGATTTGGTTGCCCATGTTTACGACATTACTTATGGTGTGGTAAAAAGTACAGATAATTTGGTTATCATAGACGATAGTATTGTTAGAGGAACTACCCTTCAAAAAAGTATTTTACAGATGCTGGATAGATTGGGACCAAAGAAAATTGTGGTGGTCTCAAGTGCACCTCAAATTCGTTATCCTGATTGTTATGGGATTGATATGGCACGACTAGAAGAATTTATTGCATTTAGAGCGGCTCTTGAATTGCATAAAGATCAAGGCACTCATGATGAGGTGATTCAATCTGTTTATCACAATTGTGTTAAAAGTAAATCAGACAAAGTCGTTGAGCCGCCAAATTATGTACAAGCGATTTATGATCCTTTCACTGACGAACAGATTTCAGAAAAGATTGGTCAGATGCTCAAAAACGATAGTATAAAAGCCGATGTTGAAGTGATTTTCCAAAAAGTAAGTGGTCTCCATAAAGCTTGTCCAGACAACTTAGGAGATTGGTATTTTACTGGCGATTATCCAACTGCTGGAGGCTGTAGAGTAGTTAATCAGGCATTTATCAATTTTGTAGATAAGAACAATGATAGAGCCTATTAACACTTTGTCGATAATTTTGGCGTTTAAACGAGTTAATCAGCTGTCACGCTTTAGTTACATCATCTTTGGTGAACCAGAACATAAGTAGGTTAAGTTCATGGTAAGATTTGGGGCAAAAGGGAGGAATTTATTCCTCCCTTTTATTTTAAATAAACTCAAAGTAAAGTTTAAACACCCCTAGCATAAAGCTCACTCACTTTGTTCCAATCGATTACATTAAAAAAGGCTTGAATGTAATCTGGGCGTCTGTTTTGGTAATTCAAATAATAAGCATGTTCCCAAACATCAACACCTAGTATAGGAGTTCCTCCACAACCAATACCTGGCATTAAAGGGTTGTCTTGGTTTGCAGTGGCACAAACTTTTACAGAACCATCGGAATGGACACATAACCAAGCCCATCCTGAACCAAATTGTGTAGCCGCTGCTTTTGCAAATTCACTTTTGAAATTTTCAAAAGAACCATAGGCCGAGTCAATTGCTTCTGCAAGCGCTCCTGAGGGTACACCTCCTCCGTTGGGAGACATTATTGTCCAAAAAAGTCTATGATTGTAAAAACCACCTCCATTGTTTCGTACCGCTTTGTTGTCTAAGTCTAATCCTGTAAGAATTTCTACAATGGATTGATCTGCTAAAGGACTATCTGCAATGGCATTGTTTAGGTTGGTGGTGTAACCATTGTGATGTTTACTGTGGTGTATTTCCATAGTACGTGCATCAATATTGGGTTCTAATGCATCATAAGCATAAGAAAGTGATGGTAATTCAAAAGCCATATTTTTTGTTTTTAAGGTTTAGACAAAATTAAAATTTCTTTTTTTAAAAAGAGCTTAACTTTTGAAAAGCCTTACTTTTATTATACTTTAAAGTATTTTGGAACAAATAAATTTTCATATAATCAACGCAGCTGCGGGTTCAGGTAAAACCTATACTTTGGTGTTGCGCTATTTAACACGTCTTTTAGGATCTAAAAGCCATAAACCCTATCGAAAACTTCTTGCTTTGACATTTACTAACAAGGCAGTTAATGAAATGAAGGAAAGGATTCTGGCCACCTTATTGGATCTCTCTAAGAATTCACCTAATGAAAAAAATATTGAAGAAACATTGTGTTCTCTCCTAAAGATTGAGCCTCAGGAACTAGCACGCAGAGCTAATCAGAGGCTACATCAAATATTATTTGAGTATGGTAGTTTTGATATTATCACCTTAGATAAGTTTACTCATAGAATTATTCGAAGTTTCTCTAAAGAGCTTCAACTACCCTATGGATTTGAGGTGATCATTGATCCTTCTTCTCTTTTGGAAGAGACAGTAAATTCAATTATTGATGAGGTTGGAAAAGAGGCGTCTTTGACGCAACTTTTGACTGACTTCAGTATGGATAAAGTAAATCAAGAGCAAAGTTGGAATATTCAAAAAGATTTGGATGATTTTGCGTCAATTTTATTGAATGAAAATGATCGTGTTGCTTTAACCGATTTAAAGAAGAAATCAATGGCTGAGCACAAAGAAGATCAACGGATTCTTCTTGAAGAACAAAGAAAAGCTGGGAATCAAATTCAAAAAATTGCAGAGGATACTTTAGCATTAATTCAAGATAAAGGGCTTGAAGAAAAGAACTTTTTGAGAGGAACATTACCTAAACATTTTCAAAAAGCGAAAGAAGGAGATTATTTGAGCCTGTATAAAAATCGTTTAGAGCGTGACTTGGTTGAAGATAAACCTCTTTACAAAAAAGATATCGAAGTCACTAAAAAAGAGCTGATTGATGGAATTAGGCCGCAATTACTTGATGCGTATCTACGAGTAAAAAAAAACGTAGGAATTTTCTTACTCACAAAACGAACACTAAAATCTTTGACTCCAAGAAGCTTACTTCAATTGATGGAAGAACGTTTAGAGTCTCTTCAGAACGAAAAAGAGGTTCGTCTTTTAGGTGAGTTTAATAATAAAATAAGCAAGCTAGTTCAGGGAACAAATGCTCCATTTATTTATGAGCGATTGGGAGAACGTTATCAGCATTATTTTTTAGACGAATTTCAGGACACCTCACAGTTACAATGGTCCAATTTAGTTCCTTTAATTTCAAATGCGTTAGAGAGTGAATCTGTAGAGGGAGAGCAAGGATCATTACTAATTGTGGGTGACCCAAAGCAAGCTATTTATCGATGGAGGGGTGGAGATATTCAACAGTTTGTTGACTTATTGAGTCAAACCAATATTCCTTTTCAAGTAAAGCCGCAAGTAGAAAATTTAGAGATCAATTACCGTTCAGGAAAAACGATAGTTGAGTTTAACAATGATTTGTTTCTTACACTTTCAGCGTTATTTGAAGGACAAGAATTTAAGAGGATTTATGGTATTGGAAGCCAGCAAAAAAGTCAGCTAGAAGGGGGATATGTTCGAATTGAAGCCTTGCCTAAAGGAGGTTTAAAAGAAGAAAACACGGAACGCTATGTAGTAAAAACCATAGAGGCAGTAGACCGTGCAATGGAGTTAAAGTACAAAGCAAATGAAATTGCAGTTCTAGTACGAAAAAGGGATCAAGCTTCAGCTATTGGAGCGGGTTTAACTCAAGCAGGGTACTCCATCCTTTCATCAGAGTCTTTGGTGGTGGGACAGTCAAAAAAAGTTCAAGTAGTCTTAGCCATTCTAAAACTCACCATTCAACCTAATGATCCTGTTTTGCATAAGCTTATTTTGGATGCGCTTTGGGAATTGAGTCCTGATTCTAATGTTGAATACCATACGTATATTCAAACTTATGTTTTGCTGTCCACAACTTCTTTTTTTAAAGAATTAGAAAAAGAGTTTTTATTTAATTTCTCTTTTAAAAAGAGTGCAAAAAGTTCTGTTTTGGAAGCCACAGAATACATCATGGAGCAATTTGTATTCTTATTACCCCCAAATGATCCTTTCTTAAATACTTTTTTAGAGGATGTATTTGAATTTTATTCAACACGTTCACAAACAATATCAGCTTATTTAAAGTATTGGGAACGACAAGAAGAGAAGCTTAGAATTACCACACCAGCGGGTATGGATGCGATACATCTTATGACAATTCACCAAGCCAAAGGCCTTGAGTTTCCTGTCGTAATTTTACCTTTTATGGATACCCCAATCCATCCAAATCTTAAAGAAAAATTATGGTACCCTTTCAAAGAAGAACCATTATCAGAAATTCAATGGGGTTGGATAACGGCTTCAAAGGAAATCCAATTGTATGGAGATACAGGTCAATCACTTTATGATCAATATGTATTATCCCAAAAACAGGATGCAGTAAATGTGTTGTATGTAGCCACTACAAGGGCAAAGGAACAATTGTATATTATTACCCAAGAAATTTCTTCAGAAGGGACTTCAACCTATTCTCATTTGTTTAACAATTTTGTAAAGCAACAGGGGAAACAATTAGATGCAACTACACCGTTTGAATTCGGTATTTCGCTCGATAAAAAAGAAGTTGAAAAGAAGAAAAATATAGGTTTTGAATCTAGAAAGTTTGAAGTAAATTACGTTGTGTCGTCTCATTGGAAAAAAAGACTGGTAACCCATAAAACTCTAAATGTTGAAGTTAAAACGGCTCAGATTAAAGGACTTTTGATTCACGAAATTCTCGCTAAAATATATCATACTGAAATGCTTGACCAAGTTCTAGAAGAGACCTTTGAAAGAAATATAAAAGCCAAGGAATATCAATTGTTCATTACGAAGAAAGTTAAAGAAGTCATATCACATCCGATGATATCAAGTTATTTTGAAAGGGATCAACAGGTATTATGTGAACAAGATATTTTGGTTCCTAAGGGCCCTACATTAAGGCCAGATAGAGTGAATTTATTAAGTGATGGTAGTGCAATTATAATAGATTATAAAACGGGAGTATCCAAAGAGGCAGACGGATGTCAAATTGATGCGTATGAAAAAATCTATCAAGATCTCGGGTATTCCCCTATTGAAAAGTTTTTAGTCTATATCAATGACGAAGTTTTAGTTGAAAAAAGAAAAATATAGAGTTATGGAATAAATCTTTATATTTAGAAAGTTTTAACTGAAATTTAAACCCAAATTCAATCAAGACCTCATTATTATGACATCCAAATATTTAATAAACTCTTGTTTAAAGAATAACCTATTTTCTCTATTCATTATATTTTCACTTTTTTGTACCCTAAGTATTAATGCCCAAAATGAAGATCATCCATGGTAGCTATTTATTGGTGTTAATTCGGTAGACACTTTTCCTACAGGTGGAGTTGGAGCAGGAGATCTGTTTGAAGAGTTTGTTAATTTGGATCATTGGAATATAGCCGTTTATCCTAGTGTTATCGGTGTTAAAAAATATATGGGTTCTGGATTTTCTTTTGGAACGCGTTTCAGTTTGAATAAAATCACCTCCTACGGAAATCAAATAGCCTCTGACAACTACTATAATATTGATGGAGTAATCTCCTATAATTTAAGGAGTATTTTTAAAAGTGATCGTTTGATGCCATTTTTGGAAATAGGTGGAGGATACGTGATTTTTAATGAACAAGGAGCAGGCTATTTTAATTTAGGGGTAGGGATAGAATATTGGTTGGGAGAAAAGAAAAAAACTGGAATTATTCTAGAATCGCTTTATAAAAATACTGGAGAGACCTATGGAATAAAACATTTTCAACATATGTTGGGTGTTGCTTTCCTTTTAGGAAAAGATACAGATAGTGACGGAGACGGAATCATTGACAAAGTAGATAAATGTCCTGAAGTTCCAGGACTTGTTGAATTTGAAGGCTGTCCAGATCAAGATGGAGATGGGATTCCAGATATGGATGATGAATGTCCAGATAGTGATGGGGACGGAATACCAGATAAGGATGATGAAAGTCCAGAAATTCCTGGTATCATTGATTTTAATGGATGTCCAGACAGTCACGGAGATGGTGTTCAAGATAATGACGACAAATGTCCAGAAATTGCAGGGCCAATTAATAATGAGGGCTGCCCAAGAATAACGGAAAAAGAGATAAGCAGATTACAAGAAATAGGTCAAGTCATTTACTTTGAAACAAATCAGGATGTTTTAACAAAAGAGTCCACCGATTCTCTTGATGAAGTCTATTCTATTTTAGTACAGTATCCAAGTATTAGTTTTGAAATTGTGGGTCATACCGATAGTATTGGAAAAGTTGCGACTAACCAATTGCTTTCCGAACAGAGAGCGGCTTCTGTATTACGTTATCTAGATGAAAAAGGAATTTCTTCTAGTAAATTAGAAAGTACGGGATATGGAGAAACCAGACCGTTAAAAACAAATAGTACTCCAGAAGGAAGGCGTTTCAATCGACGAGTAGAATTTATTATCAAGTAATAAAATCCAATTAAAAGAAGGATAGCTTAACCCGATTTTTTACATTTAGGGATGCAAACTTTTTTAGACGATGTAGCTAAAATAATTAATGCTTCTCACGATGAATTGAATCGGGTTAAGATTATTGTTCCTAGTATTCGATCCATTACATTTTTAAAAGAATCTTTAAAAAAACAGCTCAATACCCCAAAAATAGCCCCTGAAATAATTAGTATTGAGCACTTTATAAAAGAGCTTTCGGGTCTTGATAGAATTTCAAATGTGGCATTACTCTATACTTTTTTTGAAGTATATCTTGAACATACACCCAAGGCCAAGCAAGATACAATGGATCAGTTTTTTAATTGGGCGCCTACTTTAATTCAAGAATTTAGTGAGATTGATTCTCAACTAGTTGATCCTAACACTTTGTTTGAATTTATGGGGGCTGTAGGGGAGATTGAACAATGGGATTCTAAGGAGAAAGAAAATTTAATAGAACGCCACTTGGATTTTCAAAAGGAAATACCCCAACTCTATAAATTACTTTATCAGCATTTATTGAATCAACAAGAGGGATATGCAGGAATGCAACTAAGAGAGGCGGTTAGAAATTTAACGTTCTACACTGAACAAGAACTACCATTCCATTATTTCATTGGTTTTAATGCTTTAACTAAAGGAGAGGAAACAATAATTCAAGAGCTTTTAGCTACAGATATTGCTGAGGTTATTTGGGATGTAGACCAAGAGTTTTTCGATGATTCCTTTCACGGAGCAGGTCATTTTATTCGACAATATTATTCAGATTGGAAGGCATTAAAAACAAAGAGTAAAACCTCCTTTTCAACCTTTTTTTCAAAGGAAAAACAGATTGAATTTTTTAGTGTTGCAAAGAATACCACCCAAGCAAAAGTCGCAGTTCAATTAGCGGCAAATTTATTTGAAGAAAATCCAGAGGAGTCCACGGTTATCGCATTTGGAGATGAAAGTTTATTACATCCCACACTATCTTCTCTGCCATCAAAAGAATTGCCTTGGAACATCACAATGGGGTATCCATTGAAAAAATCAGCTTTTGCAGACTTTTTCTTTACTCTTTTTGAATTATTAGAGCAACATAAAGAGTCCAGATATCCTTTGTATATTTTGAAAGAGTTGATGCAAATCGGTTTTGTAGATTCTATTTTTAAGGAGAATGGCCAAATTGTAAAAAAACTCTTGGCGGAGTTTGAAAAATCTAACAGGCAATTTATACCTAGTGAAATTTTAACTCAGGGAGAAGAAATTAGAAGAATAATATTTAGTCCTTTTGAAACTACATCACTGTTTTTAAAACGTGTTCATACATTGATATGCTCATTTCAAGAATTAGATATGACTAAAGATCAAGACGTGATTCAGTTGTACTACATTGATCGTTTTAAAGCACTATGGGAAGAAATATCTCGGCTTCATGACAGTCGACCTTATATGTCCTCTCTTGCTCATGTCAAGATGGTGTTTGAGCTCTTATTAGAAAAAGAAACCCTTGATTTTTCTGGTGATGCTCTTTCCAATCTTCAAATCATGGGTCTTTTGGAAACACGATTGTTGGATTTTGATAATGTGATTATTACTCATGTTAATGAAGGGATTATTCCTTTCGGAAAAACACCTGTTTCTTGGATTCCATTTGATGTCAGAAAGAAGTTTGAAATGAATACTTTCATTGAACAAGACCATCTTTATGCCTACCATTTCTTTAGATTGTTGCAACGTGCCAAAAAAGTTTTCTTGTTATATAATGCAACTCCGGAAGGCTTGTTTTCTGGAGAAAAAAGCCGGTTTTTAGTTCAATTAGAATACTTCAAATCCCTAAAACATAGATTAACATTAAGGCAGGTAGAACTTCCACTTGAACATCAGCCGATTTCAATACAACAAGCAATTAAAACAAATGTAGTTTTAGAGCAACTTGATAGCATTGCTCAAGAAGGCTTTTCACCTTCTTCTTTGACTCAATACATTCGCAATCCATATCTGTTTTATGAACAAAGAATGCTTAAAATACGCCCTTTAAACACCCTAGAGACAAGTTTAAGTGCAATGGATAAAGGAACGATAATCCATAAGGTATTAGAGGTTCTTTATTTGCCATTTTTAAACAAAGAAGTTTTAGAAACAGATTTCGATTTAATGTTAGAACAATTACCATTAACATTGAAAGAAAATTTTGACAGTTTGTATAAAAATGATGATTCCAGAACTGGGAAAAATTTTATTATTTACAGGGTAATGGAACAGATTTTGAAATCGTGTATCTTAAATGAACAAAAGCAAGTTTCAAAAGGGAATACAATGAAAATAGTGGGTTTAGAATATGAATTTTCAAAACCTGTTTGGATCGAAAAGCTGCAAAAAAATATTGTATTTAAAGGAACAGTAGATCGTATTGATTTTTTCAATGGTGTACTTCGTTTTGTTGATTATAAGACTGGAAATGTGACTGCAACAGATTTAGCCATAGGGACGTGGGATGAAGTTTCCACTGACTCAAAGAAGAGCGCACTCTTTCAAGTGCTGTTATATAGCTATATTTTGAAAGAAGAATTTTCTTGTCAAGAGTGTGTTGCTGGAGTTGTTCCGTTAAAGAATTTTGAAAATGATTTTTTAGTGGCCTCAAAAAAAATCAGCCATACTTCAAAAAGTCCATTACTAATAAATGAAGAGATTTGTGAAGTATTTGGAAATGAGTTATTTGCTTTAATGGAAGAAATATTTGACCCTAGCCATCCTTTTATTTCCAAATAAAATAAAGCTGTTTCATTTGTTCTTCTCATTTTAAGTCTCATTAGAGGTTTGATTATTTTTCACTAATTTTACTAAACTAGATCAAATACTATTTACTATATAATTATTAAATTTTAATAACAGCTTAGAACCAAACACCTATGTCTACTAAAGATGATTTTGAGAAAATAGACACTAATAAAGACGGGGTTATTTCTGATGAAGAGTTTGCAAATGCAAATAAATCTGCTGGAATTGAAAAAGAAAAGCTTAGCTGGTTTGTAAAACTCATTACCCTTGGTGATCGATTTGATATTAAAGATTTTTTTGATAGGTTTAAAAAATCAATTGTTGAGTTCGTCATTTTGGTTTTTGGTGTAACCGTTTCTTTTGGTATTGAACAACAAGGTGGAGTTTCTGACAATCGTTCTGATGGAATTGAAAACTTGACCAATTTGAGAGAAGAGATAGACAATATCATCTATTATACTGATGAGTATTCTGAAAACTTAAGTTGGATTGTAGATTTTTACAACAAGCAATATCAGAAATGGGAAGAAAACAATGATAATGTTTTTATCGACTTCATGGAAGATGAAGAAGAACCCGATGGAAAATATTATTTTGCTCCAATGAGTTTGTATGGAAATCGAAATCCATTTAATCCAGAAAGGGTCATTTTTGATGCAATAAAGTTGGATGGAACTTTTAGGCTATTACCCAAGGAGGTTGGTCTAGAAATGACTAAGATATATGATGGAGTTGAGCTAGGTTATTTGATTGAAAATACCGGTAAAATTGAAGAACGATTTGTAAATCAATTTAAAGATAGAATTGCAAATAGATGGGTGTATGATCTTCCTTTTGTGGATATCGATGACAACAACTTTTGGGTTAAAAACAGAAAGTATATTCAGAATGATAAGTTCATGAAATATATTTTATATCAGCGTTTGGATTTGTGGCAATATCAAGTTTTTGATCAACTTGAAAATTATAAATCAAAGTTAATTGAAAGTACTAAAATGCTTGATTCTGTCATTGCGGTGAGAGATAGCGAGTACGAATTTATCTGGTGGGTATTAAACCCTAAAGATTAGCCTCGCTAATCAACTCTGAAACTAATTTACCTGAAATTAATGCTGGGGGTACTCCTGGTCCAGGAACAGTGAGTTGTCCTGTGAAATACAAGTTTTTCACTTTTTTGCTCTTTAATTTAGGTCTTAAAAACGCAGTTTGTAATAAAGTGTTTGCTAAACCGTAAGCGTTGCCTTTATATGAATTGTATTCTTCAATAAAATCATTTACACAAAAGGATTCACAAAAAAGCATTTCTTTTTTTAACGATTGTTGCGTTAACTTTTCTAACCGATCCATAACAATGTTTAAATATTTTTCCCGGATTTCTGGCGTATCTTCTATTCCTGGAGCAATAGGAATTAATAAAAAACAAGCTTCTTTTCCTTCTGGTGCCATTTTAGGATCCGATACAGAGGGAAAGTTTGCATAAAATAGAGGATTTTCTGGCCATTCTGGTTGATCGTAAATCACCCGTGCATGTTCATCAAAATCAACATCAAAAAAGAGGGTGTGATGGGCAAGGTTTTTCACCTTTTTGTCTAAGCCAATATAGAAAAGTAAAGAGGAAGGTGCGAATACTTTTTTATCCCAATAAGCTTCGCTATAAGCTCTGTGTTTAGGTTCTAAAAGAGTTTCGGAATGATGATAATCTGCACCCGAGAGTACAACGTCAGCTTGGACTTGTTTCTCATTAACTTGGATTCCAGTGGCTGTACCTGTATTGTCTACATTAATTTTGTCTATGGCGGAATCTGTATGAAAAGTTACACCTAAAGATTCTGCTAATGCAACCATAGCTTCCACGATGCTGTACATTCCGTTTTCTGGATGCCAAGTTCCCAATCCAAAATCAGCAAAATTCATAAAATTGTAAAAGGAAGGTGTATTGGAGGGCTTTGCTCCCAAAAATAAAACAGGAAATTGTAGTATTTGTCTCAACTTAGGACTTTTGAAGCCTTTGTACACATCCCTTTTAATATTACTTAAAAAATAATTTACTTTTTTAATAGTTGTGGGTGTAATCAATTCTAATGGAGATACACCTGGACGATAAACTAAATCTTTGATGGCAATTTCATAATTGTCTTTAGCACTAGCGATAAACTTTTTTAATTTTTGACTGCTACCTGCTTCCTCTTTTTCAAAAATTGCATAGATTTTTTCTAACGAATCCCCAATAGGAATAATTTCATTTTCACCGAAAACAACTTGATAGCCTGGATCTAATCGATTGAGAGTATAAAAGTCTTTAGTGCTTTTTCCGAAGTCATTATAAAAGGATTCAAAAACATCAGGCATCCAATACCACGAGGGACCCATGTCAAAAGTGAAGCCGTCTTTTTTTAACTGTCTCGCACGTCCTCCTAGTGTATCGTTTTTTTCAAATACATGAACATCAAAGCCTTTTTTAGCAAGGTAAGAGGCAGCCGATAGGGAAGAAAACCCTGAGCCTATAATTACAATCTTTTTTTTCATAGCCCTACAAAGGTATTATAAAAGACGGGTTTGAATTGGAAGATTGGTATTGAAAAATAACAAAAAAATCAATTTATTTCTGGACTTGCTGCCCAAGTGATTCCTCTGGTAATAATTTCCCAAACTTGTGGAATATCAAAGTCTTCTTTGTTATGGCCTAAAGATGAGTAAAACACGCGCCCTTTTCCATAAGGTTTGGTCCATACTACAGGGATTTCAATTCCTTCAATCCAAGCATCATGTTCCCCTGTAAATCGGGTAGTCGCCAGTATTGTTATAGCGGGATCCACATGCATATAATACTGCTCACTATGCAAAGTAAAGTCTTTAATATCCATTACTAAGGGGTTTTCAGCTGCAGTAATATTTACAGTATAGTCCACTTGTCCTCCGGGATGTTTAACAAATTGCCCCCCTATCATATACTGATATTCTGTGTTATTTCTAAAGGAATCTCCCAACCCTCCGTGACATCCAGCAAGGCCAACTCCTCCCATAACTACTTCTTGTAAAGCACGGGATTCACCTTCACTCATTTCACTCATTGTAATATGCTGAATGATTAAGTCAACTTGGCGCATCACGCCCTGATTGGTGTAGATTTTAGTAGATTCAGAAAGTGTGACCTTAGCGCCTTTATCTTTTAACCAAGCGGCTATTTTATTAGCGAAAATTTCGGGTTGGTGCCCTTTCCATCCTCCATAAACAATTAGAATATTTTTATCTTTCAAAGAACTGAGGTCCAGCTGTGCATTCAAAGAGAAAGAAATTGAAAAGACAAGGGCGATGCAATAAAAAGTCAAATTCTTCAAGGTATATATTTTAACTCTAAGATATATTTATTTTTCTTCTTTTGAATTAAAAATTTCTGTTACAAAAGAAGCACTGATAATCCCAGTTGGAATAGCAACTACACCAATTCCAATCAACGAAATTATAGAAGCAAAAACTTTCCCCCAAAGAGTGATTGGAACTATATCTCCATATCCTACAGTAGCAAGTGAAACAGTTGCCCACCATATAGAAGCCGTTATACTTGAGAATACTTCTGGTTGAGCGTCATGCTCTAAAAAATAAATTGCTGATGCAGAGAAAAGTATGGTAAGTAATGAAAGAAATAAAGTGAAATACAGTTCGTTTTTTACTGATCCAAGTGCTTTAATAAAAAGTTTCAATGATTTACTTTCTCTCCCCAATTTAAATATTCTTGAAAGTCGAAACAGACGAAGAATTCTGAAGAAACGACCATCTAAAAGGACAAACTCCCTGATGTAAAAGGGGAGAATTGAGACTAAATCAATTATACCAAAAAAACTAAACACATATTTTTTAACCCCTTTCCACTGCGCTTTTTTGAAGTTGATATAGATCCTAAAAAGATATTCAAATGAAAAAATTGAAATTGAAATCAGTTCAAAATAATAAAAGATTTTTTCAAATTTAAGCTTGATTGAGTCATGTGATTCAAGAATCATTGCAAGAATATTTACAATAATTAAAACGTAAATGAAAATATCAAAGCGTCTGAATTTCTTCATAGTGTTTAGTTTATTTTTTATTGACTATAATTTTTATAAATATAAAACAATATTTATAGCATATAAATTACTGAAAATGAATATGCTAATGTTATTTTATTTCTATCCTATATCTTTTTGTATAAGCCAGATTAAAAAAACTTCAACAAAACGGTTTATTGTATAACTTTTTTTATTTATCTTTAAACAAGTTTAAATTCAATTTGGTTTCAAACGTCTCTGCGATTACTTCCATAAGTTAGGTTCTAAAATCCAATGCAGAGACGTTCTCTTTTTAGCCCTAGTTTCATTCTTTTAAAACCGTTAAATTAGTCCTCTGACTATTGTCAATTTGATATTTATGCAAAACTTAACTTCTGTTACCTTTTTTTCATTTACTAAAAATAAATTTTGGGCCTTTAAACAAATGGGTCTGGCTCCTTTTTTATTGGACAATGTAAAGGGATTACTTTTTTTTAAGTTCTTGGGAACAGGAGGTGGGAAAG
>Ga0206677_10002958_pt1 | contig 14596 bp, 17 predicted proteins | sample M130m12015metaG_FD_155475 | JGI IMG/M metagenome (GOLD analysis project Ga0206677, IMG submission 155475) | Ammonia-oxidizing marine archaeal communities from Monterey Bay, California, United States - M1 30m 12015 | ecosystem: Environmental > Aquatic > Marine > Intertidal zone | place: USA... | reverse complement strand
AATGATGCAGACTTGATCGCTTATTGCCGGGACAAGCTGGCTCCGCATTTGGTTCCGAAAGAATTTATTTTTAAAAATTCACTGCCTAAAACCAGCGCTGGAAAAATTAAACTGCCAACGGGCGCCAGTCACTAAGTATGCGAAACCAAAATGGCACCTGAGAAATTAAGCTGATACGATCTGGCCAAAAGCGACCTAAGCAGCGCAAGCAATATGAATCTTCGGCCATCCACTCAACAGCGCTATGGGGCATAGATAGACAACATGGTCAGGCATCCGCTGTCCTTTCCGAGGCAGCCAGATTCAGGCCTGTTGTGGGCATTAACTTAAGAAAGGAACTGACATGAGTCTGCACATCGAGGTATCGCCGCTTGAGGGTTATCTCCGAGTTCAAGTCACGGGACGATACTCTTTTCCGGATGCGAACCCTGTCTTCGTGCGCACACTCGAAGCCGTATCCGAGCACGAGGCACGCCGCGTAATGGTGGACTGCATCCATGTCGAGGGTAGTCCCAGCACTATGGAGCGCTACTGGCGCGCAGTGTTTGCCGCGAAGGAATACAGCGCTTTCCTTGCACGCGGCGTGTCGTCCGGTATTCGATTTGCGTATGTGGCCAAAACATCGGCTATCCATCCAGACAAGTTCGGCGAGACGGTCGCGGTGAATCGCGGAATCGATGTCCGAGTATTTGACTGTGCCGATGAGGCTATGCGATGGCTTGAGGCCGATTCGACCAACAACTCTCTATGCAGGCCGCCAAATGGCGTGTCTGATGGCTAAGGTTGGCTGTCATCGCTGGAATATTTCTAATGCAAGGTGGCGCAAAAACAGCCCGGGTTTTTGGACGGTTTAGTGCTTTACCGCCTAGTTCGTAGGGGAGCTTTTTACGGTCAATCGCTATCAACTGTCATCTTGGATCTTGGAGTATTTACCGGTGTCGAAAACAACAGGGCGTTAAGAAAAAAGTAATTTTTCTAGTAGAGGAAATAGAAGCCTCCAGCAAGAAAAATCAGCGGATGCCAAAGTGAATGTTTGAGAATCGGAAATCATTTGATAGTAAAATCAAAATATAGAAATCTTCTATTGCCGGTTGCATCTGATACTGCGCTTTTGCGGAAGAAATGCAGTCCCTAATTTTTTTGAAATAATTTTTTGTGAGAAAAAATATGAAAACATTTACTGCAATTATCACTTTAAGTTCAGGCGTTTTTCTCACAGCGTGCGCCCCGGGCGATACGTCACCGAATGCCGGGACCCCAGACTCGCCGCAAATGAGAATGACAACTGAAATCCCCGCAGGAATTTCAACACCGAATGAATTAAACACTGAAACATTGGGCAGCCTCAGCTTTTTTGATGGCGTCCCTCTCCCCGAAACAGCCGAAAAAGTGTACGACTATGTTGATCTGCACAATGGTGTTAATGCTTACGTGAATGGCATTCAAATCGCTTCCATGGAGGCTATGAAAAGGGGCTTGTTACAGTTTGGTCCTGCGAATCAGACAGCCGTTCTGTTTGAAAGCCTGATGGACTCAAAAGCTTTATGGCTAACGCCAAATACAACCTCTGTGTATATGTCTTCTTGGTTGGAGTTGGGTGATGAGCCTATGGTCATAGAAACGCCACCGGATGTATTGGGCATTATCGATGACCATTGGTTCAAGTATGTTGCGGACTTTGGCCGACTGGGGCCGGATAAGGGGCAGGGCGGTAAATTTTTAATTATTCCACCTGGGTATGAAGGCGATATTCCAGAGGGCTACTTTGTTGCCCGCACAAACACCTATGGAAATTGGGTTATTTGGAGAGGGTTTCAAGAAAACGGCAGTGCTAAACCTGCAGTGGATGCAACCAAAGCCATATTCAAAATTTACCCTCTTTCGATGAAAGATAATCCACCAGAGATGACATTCGTGGATGCATCAGGCGTACCCAACAATACAATTCACCGTATGGACGCAGAAATCTACAGTGAAATAAATGCGGTAGTGCAATCTGAGCCCTCGGGGGGAGAAAACCCAGAAATATTGGGTTCGTTGGCCGCTATAGGAATACAGAAAGGCCAGCCGTTCAACCCAAATGCCCGAATGCAAAAAATACTGGATGAGTCAGCAAAAATTGGCGCGGCCATAGTTAGAACGCAAATGGCTAAACCCAGAAGTGAGTATTTTTATTTGTATGAGGGCAGTCAATGGATCAACCCATTGGCTTACCGAAGCTATCTTTTTGAACACGACGGCGCGCGACTACTGGATGCCCGGAGTGCAATGCATTTCTATGCAACAGGCATTACTCCAGCGATGGCTGCCGAATTTATCGGTAAAGGCTCTCAATATGCGGTGGCTTATTCAGATGACGAAGGCAACACATTTGATGGCAGCAAGACTTATCGGGTCAATGTGCCTGCCAGTGCGCCTATGAACGACTTCTGGTCGTTCACTGTCTACGACAATCAAACAAGATCAATGTTGCAGACGGATGAGCAGTTCCCAGGTATCGATAGCAACACGCCAGGGTTGGTTGAGAGCTCAGATGGTTCTTATGACATCTATATAGGACCCAGCGCTCCTGAGGGGATGGAAAGCAACTGGATTCAAACGATTCCTGGCAGGGGCTGGAATACAATATTCAGGTTATACGGCCCTCTGGCTCCATGGTTTGATAAGACCTGGAGAGTGAGTGATTTTGAATTGGTAGAGTCGTGAGGTCATAAAAAATTAACGGGAGATATAAAATGTATAAAAGTTTAATTGCCTTGCTCTTAATCTTTAGCGCAACTGCGCTACAGGCTGAGAATAATTATTCGGGGTTCTATCTGGGCGCAACTCTTGGTTACGTCGATGGAGAGGACAAAACAACGGAAAGCCTTGATGGTGAAATCAACGGGTATACCTCCAAGACTACGCCCAAAGGTTGGTTGCTTAGTGCTCTCGGTGGTTACAACTGGGTACTCCAGAATAATATTCTGTTGGGAATTGAGGGCGATCTTGACTACAGGAATGCCGATGATAGGTCTGATTTTTTTAACGATGGTGACGTAGATCCTGACTACTCAGTTGAGAGTGACTTAAAGTACGCCGCGTCACTGCGTGGGCGTCTTGGGTATCTTTTGAAGAATGACAAGACATTGGTGTATGCCACCGCCGGCTTAGGTGCAGCTAATATCAAGAGAACGTATTTCGACAACGATTCAGAAATCTCTCAGTCATCGACGGATACACAGACTGGCATCATGGCTGGTTTCGGTTTAGAGCAGTCCATATCTGATGTTCTGTCTATTCAGGCCGAGTACCGTTATGCAGATTACGGGGACAAAGCAGTCAGCACAGATGAGGTATACGGCAGCGGTTATTCTGAAGAACAGAAGTATACGGAGCAATCTTTGCGAATCGGCGTCGTTTATCACTTCTAATACGTTTTCTCATTAATGTTATTGAGTGGGGTGCTTTTGCACCCCATTTTTATTGGCGAACAAGTCATTATCGTGATTTATGCGTCATAACCAATGCAAGCACGCTGCGGCCGTCGGTCGTTAGAGCGGCCTAAAGGCATGCCCCTGCCTATCCGCGCAGTGCTAAAAAGCGTTAAGCCTATATTTTGGAGCAAAAAGCTAAGATATTAATTTGATTGCTACCAGCGGCATGGCTAATATTTTATAAATACTTATGCAATAAATACAGGATTGCGCCCTCATGCTGAAGTACGCCTTAGCCCTAGTTAGTCTAACACTCTCATTAAACGCCGCTGCCGCACCCGTTACTTGGGTGCTTGATGGGGTAACCTTTGCTTCCAGTGAGGTTCAGGGTCCCGGACCTTATGATGGCGTTGCAACAGGACGTTTCACTTACGATGCCGATACCAATACCTACAGTGATGTCAGTATTACCACAACAGGTTCCGGCATTTGGGGCACGGACAACTGTGGCGATTCGGTTTTATGCGGCACATACATAAGAGCAACTGATTTGTACGCTCCTTTGACGGCTACATCCTTGCAAATTACTCCTACAGCCTCAGACCCGACTGATTCAACGGGCTACTACGGCATCTCTTTGCAGTTTGTTTCTGCACTGACCAATGCTGGCGGAACGGTCCAACTGTTCACTGCCGGAGGAACGGATGGTGAAGGTATTTGCAAAAACTCCGATTGTTTGCCAGAGGGCGCTGCAGGTGTTACGGCATTTAGAGGTTTTTCTGGCGGATCTGTCTCAGCGATCCCAGTTCCAGCGGCAGTTTGGTTGTTCGGTTCAGCCTTGGCAGGGTTAGGTTGGATGCGTCGTAAGCAGACGGCATAAAGTGCAAGAAATAAATACTGATTCAGCAATTTTGCAAGGCTACTTCGGTAGCCTTTTTTGATACGGTAAAATGCCCATTAATGGCACAAGGCGGTCATTCTGAGGCAGCCGCCTGTTTCCCTGACACACGTTAAGCAAACGCGACGCCCTAAGCGGTAGCCTGTTCTTAAGGGTTTATATGCGATGAATGATCAAATTAAATTGGCGGGTGTAGACCTTGCGTGGAATAGTGCAAAAAACCCATCGGCCATAGCCATCGGATCATTGGGCGCCGATGGTTTAACGGTGCTTTCCGTGCATCCGGCTGTTCTTGGTATTGATGAGGTTTTTCAGATTCTAAGTGAGGCAGCTGATTTATCGGGTATCGCAATCGATGCGCCGTTGATAATCAATAACAGTGACGGACAACGGCTCTGCGAGAGAGAAATTGGTGTTACTTATGGCTCTCGGAATGCCTCGTGCCATCCATCTAATACCTCGCTCTATCCAAACGCTAATAGTGTCGAACTCTCAAACAAGCTGTCTCGTCTTGGGTTTTCGCATATGAACGGGAGGCGCTGGCAAATAGAGTGCTATCCGCATCCTGCAATAATTGAGATCTTCGACCTTAATGAGCGACTAAAGTACAAAAAAGGTCGGGTACAAGAAAAGAAAGCGGGTCAAATCGAACTTGCCCGTCTCATAAACCTGCTATCGTCAAGCCCCATACTAAAGTTAACTGCCGGAGATTCAGCAGCCAGGTACGGCGACGCGAAAAATATTGAGTTATTGAAAGGGCGAGCGCTAAAAAACAATGAAGATGCACTTGATGCAATTATTTGCCTTTACATCGCGGCATTGCATTATATAGGGGGTGTTGGCCGAACGTTTGGAAACGTTACTGATGGTTATATTTGGGTTCCTCAGCATGCGTGCGTGTAGGCAGTACAAGCAAGCGCATCAGCCCGGGACTGTTCAGAGGCCTTATGTATTTGCCCTAAATAATAGCGGTGCAATTCAACAAGAGTTATTAGGAATTCAGGTTTATGTCAGAAAGTAAAAATGAGCTGTATGCGTCCTACGTGAAAAAGGCGTGGGTTATTTACGTTCTAGTAACCATAGCCATTACGGTTGTGTTAGTGCTGTTTTTTGCTCAGGATAATGAAGAAAGATTGTTCTACACGTTAGCACCTGCAGTAGCAGCGTATGCTTTTCGACCCTTGAACAAGCCCTTCAGTAATCTTATTTATAAGTTCACCGGGGTGTCTTATCCGACCGAAGAAAATGAAGGCTCTAATTAATTGGTTGCAGTAAGTGCCTAGTCGCTGCTAGCAGTATTTCGATACTTTGGGTAAACGTTTAATTTGCCCCCCGCCGACTAGATCCAGCGAGTGCTATTTCAATGCGCATCCGAGTGCAGAGCCTAATACGCGAGGCGCCTCGATTAACGCTATCGGCACAGCTAAGTCCTCACGATGCTTACAGTCGGACTCCCTTTAATGGTGAGATGTTGTAACATATCATGTTAGACACCAGCGACTACCAGCTGATGCAGGAATGCGCATAGGGACAAAAGGCAAAAGTTTTGAAGACAAAAATAGGCACTATCCTTAATCGGGCAGAAGAGCGCTGCGGACGTCGAGGTGTCCGGCTGACACCCAAACGCAAGCTGGTTTTATCCTGTCTGGCCCAGTCCCAGAAGGCGTTATCTGCGTATGAACTGATCGATATTTGCAAAGCCGAAACCGGTAATCGGCTGCCGCCAATGTCGATGTATCGCATACTCGATTTTCTGCGCAATGAGCATTTGGTGCACAAATTGGATCTGTCCAGCAAGTACATCGCCTGTGAGCACATCGCCTGCGATCACGACCACAGCACAGCCTCGCAGTTCTTGATTTGCACTGAATGCCAATCGGTTAAAGAGATTATGATTGCCGAAACAACGATGGCGGAGCTGCGCGGAACCGTTGAGGATGCAGGTTTTCACTTAGCGATCCCAAAACTTGAAATAAATTGTATTTGCGATCAATGTGACGTGTCCGCGGCACAGATGACCCTCTCATCATGAACAGCCTCAGCGCCATAGCCGACCGTCTGGGTATTTTTGCGTCAATGACATGCGCCCTGCATTGTTTGCTGTTACCGGTGCTTCTGGTTGCCGGGACGGCGTTGCCGGCCACCTTGTTGGATGAGGAACTCTTTCATCAATTGATTATCTTCCTGGTACTGCCGGCCGCTCTGGTAGCCTTTGGTATGGGTTGCTCGCGACACAAGGATCTCCGGGTAGTGGCGTTGGGAAGCCTTGGCGTTATTGGCATTATAGGCGCTGTTTTTTTGCACGATGTGCTCGGCGAAAATGGCGAAAGAATTTTGACCGTTATCAGCTCAGCCTTATTAGTCACCGCGCACTTAAGAAACTATCGGTTGTGCCGCGAGGTTAGCTGCAACGACAAATGCTGCGACGACAATATAGAGTCGCGAAACGACTGAGACCGTTATTGCTTATATTCCTCGATGCGTTCGCCTTTTAGCCGATAAACCGCATCGGCCATCTCACCCATATACGGCGTAGTGCTCAGTGTGCCTATGATCCAGTAAGGGTCATAAGTCGACTCGATATTGACGGGCTCGTCAAAGGTTATGTACACGATTTGATTGGGTGGCGGGGGTGGCGTATGGATGCAGGCCCCGTAGTAGGGTACCAGTAGAAACTCCGTTAGCATGCCGCCTTCGTCCGATTCGAGCGGCACGACGAAACCCGGAATTCGCACATAGCGACCGTTCAGTGCGGCCACCGGCTGGGTAAAGTCGAGATACGCATAAGGGTCTTCTTGCACCAGCCGGTCGATGTCCTCGTCGGGGTCCTTAAACAAAGACTCAATCTGGTCTTGTTTATAGGGGATCATGTCATCCCACAACAGCTCTTCAGGCTCCTTCGCCGCCGCTACCGAGCAAAGCAGCGCAGACAGCACGATGACAAGCGTTTGATTGAGTAACTTCCGATTCATTCTTCGACTCCTAAGTGCGGATAGTGAGGCCGTCCGCCAACGCATTTCGGTAGGCCCGCCATGCGGGCCACAGACTCACAACTGCAGCAGCGAGCACCACAATACCGGCGATCAGCCACTCGAAGGCATTAGGCCAGCGTACCGCGATAAAAATTCCAAAGCGCTGCTCTAGCATATTAGCGGACAGTGCAGTGGCGCCCACAACGACGGCCATGCCGAGCAGCGCACCCAGAGCAGCGAGCAGCGTACTTTCGCTGATCAACAGTAACAGCAGATGCCATGGGCGTGCCCCGACTGCGCGCAGAATAGCCATTTCGCGTCGGCGTTCGTTAAGGCTTGTGAGTATCGAGGTCAGCATACCGATCAGCCCGGCGACGACCACGCAGATGCTGACCACCAGCAGCGCTATTTCTACCACGCCGAGCAGCTCCCACAATTGCTGCAGTGTCACGCCCGGAATGATCGCGAGCAGCGGTTCCTGCGGATACTCATTAATTTCACGCAGCAGAGAAAAAGTGGCGATGCGGGACTTCAGGCCCAGCAGAAAAGCGGTTATCGCTGCAGGCTGCAAATCCATCTGCAATGCACGTTCGGCACTGGTGCTCTGACCGGGCACGCGTGCGCCACTTTGCCAGTCAATATGAATGGCTTCAATTCCCTCGAGGCTAACGTGTACCGTGCGATCAACCGGTGTCCCCGTTTTCTTTAGAATACCAGTGACTGTGAAGGGCTTGTCATCGTGGTTCAGAAAGCTGGTTGATCCCGCTCCGTGGGCAATCACAATGCTGTCGCCGAGGGCATAGCCGAGTTCGGCAGCCACATCGGCACCGAGCACTGTGTCGAAGACCTCTGCAAACGGTCTGCCTTGGGCGAACTCAAGCTTGCGCTTATTACCAAAACTGTAATATCTAAAGTAGTCGCTATTGGTTCCCATGACCCGAAAGCCGCGATGCGAGTCCCCCAGTGAAATCGGTATCGACCATTCAACGGCGTTTTGCGAGGCAATATCCTGATAGCTTTCCCAGCTGACGTTATTGGTGGCATTGCCGATGCGAAACACCGAATAGAGCAGCAGGTTAATGTCGCCACCGCGTGCTCCCACGATGAGATCGGTGCCGGAAATTGTATTTGCAAAACTCCCGCGTGCTTCGCTGCGAATGCGTTCCACACCGACCAGCAAAGCGAGACTGATTGCTATCGACAGTATCGTCAGTAGTGCGGTCGATGCCCGGTTGCGCAGACTTTTTTGCGCCAGCCCTATAATGGTGGCAAAGCTATGCATAGTTTGGCTCAAGCGATGCGGCAGCCTCATTAATCTCAGCCAGTGCAATCTGGCGGTCGAACAATGGGCCGAGTGATACATCGTGGCTGACAAACAGCACTGCCGAGTTAGCCGCTTCGCATTCGCTTAGCAGCAGGTCGATGAAGCGTTTCCGCAAGTCATGATCAAGTGCTGAAGTCGGTTCATCCGCGATCAGTAGCTCCGGCGCGCCGATAAGTGCGCGTGCTGCGGCAACCCGCTGTTGTTGGCCGATGCTGAGCTCTGTCACCCGTCGACGCATGAGTTCTGCTGTGATTCCGAGATGGTGAAGCAGTCGTTCCGCTTCCTGCTCGATGCTGTTCGACTGTTGCATTGCACGCTCGGCGCGTCGGGTCGAAAAACGGCATGTCAGCGTCACGTTTTCGATCACGCTGAGGTAGGGAAGTAGGTTGAAAAGTTGGAATACGAAGCCGATATGGTCAGATCGATAGCGATCGCGGGCGGCAGCACTCATCTCACCGAGTGGTTGCTCGTTTATTATGATTTCACCCGCGGAGGCCATCAAAACACCGCCCACTAATCCCAGCAGCGTGCTCTTACCGCTGCCGCTGGGCCCGGCCAGAAACACCTTCTCGCCGCGGGCAAGGTTAAGCTCGGGAATAACGATGACCGGATCTTGGTTTGGCCACGCATAGACCAGGTTACGGATCTGCACTACGGCTGCCGCGCGTTCAGATGCAGATTTTAGCGCGGCATCACTCATCGTTTAAACGCAGCTCCGGATCAGCCGGTGTCAGGTTCTTAAATGTCTGCACCTTAGGCCCAAGAAAGCTCGTTTCGATCTCCGTGGTAAGCGGAAAGCTTTCAAATATTTTTACGCTAATTTGCCCGACTTCGCCGGGATTGTCACACAGGTACAGATACTCGCCCACGAACTCCGAATGCTGCGAATCGTCTGTATCATCAGTGTGATTGGCATGCTCATCATTGTGGTCATCGTCATGTCCGTCATGGTCGTCATCCGCTTCATCTTCTGTGATATGAAGCGCGACCCCCTCGGCCAGCACACATTTAGCATCACTGTCGATGCTGAACAGTTGCTCGCCATCTTCCAGTGCGGCTAGCGCGTCTGCAATAGTTTGGGTTTGCTTAGCGGTGTGCGCTGCATGTTCAAACCCAACAAAGTTCATACCCGGGCCTTCAAGTTGCAGCACAAGTTCATTGCCGTCAAGGGCGATGTTCAGCGTTGTTATACCGTGCTCATGGGAATCGATCTGGCGGCGCATATGGTCGTCAGCCATCACTCCTGATGCACAGAGGGTTGTGATAAGCAGCAGAACGCTGCGGGCGGCTGGGGAAATAAATAGTTTCATCGTCTAAAGGACCTTCAAACAGGTAGAGCTAGGTTGCCGACCTATGAGTTAGAGCCGGCGATGACTGCTGCATTAGCTGCTTGTTGGTGGGCCTCTTGACCAGGAAGACCGGATCGTTGCCGCTGCAGCGCCATCGGTGCGCAGCACATGGGCGACGTCAAAAGTAAGGCGGTGTGGTGGTGCAATGACGTCGGGAGGAACAAGATCATCGCAACGCTCGACCGCCATGCATTGGTGACACACCGTCTCTTCGGTGGCGTGGTCATCAGCGTATGCATGGCCAATCATCACGATGTGCGCCACCAGCAACAGGCCCGCAACCCAGAGGCGGGTTGATAACAGCATTGTCTGCGGGTGATTCGTATGAACCATGCCTGAAATCATCGCCCAAATACCGGCGAATCGCAAACGAGCCCGAGACCAAGAGCTTTTTACATAAGGAGCAACGCATGGCTGTTTGCGCAGGGGTGTAATCTGCTATGTTAGTGCAGTACTTAAGATGCTCGGAAAGTCAGGGGGGATTGTTATGAGAACAACAGTACACGTGGTCGCCGTTGCTGCCTTTTTGTCCAGCGGCGCTCAGGCGGCATCTGTCACAATTGATTTTGAAGAGTTTGCTATCGGTGACGGCGGCGGCTCTATATTCTCTGCCCCTGTACTGACATCACAGGGGTATGCGCTAACCGGCAGCGGCGGCCCAGGCGGCCCCTTTACTTCTACGGAAGTCTTTTTAGGCGGATTTACCGGCGGCACCAATGCGTACGGGGGCTCAATTGGCGGACTTGGGGCTGATGGCTACAATTATCATGTTGACGTCACACTTGAAAGAGCCGATGGCGGAGCATTTGCCGTTCACAATTTTGACCTGTTTATGGACACCGACTCAAACGGCTGGACGGAAATCAGAGGACAGGTCGCTGGTGGTGGACTGGCGTTTCTTTCATCTGCATCCGTAGGAACCGGCAGTTGGTTGAACCTTGAGTCTGTTAGATTCTGGGCCGAAGGGGATGGCTTCGGGCCCGGGCTCGCGTATGTTGCAATTGATAACATAGAGGTCAGCGCCGTGCCGTTGCCTGCAGCGGCCTGGCTGTTCGGTTCTGCTTTGGCGGGTTTGGCCTGGCTCAGACGCAAACACACACATGACTCCCTTAATCTCTAAATAGAGCAGTGGGGTTTTAACATGAATGTATTTCATATGATGAAGCTAGCTCTCGGTGCCGCGGCACTTAGTGTTAGCTTGGTCGCATCTGCGACCACCATCGATTTTGAAAGCTTGACAGCAGCTGATGTCAGCGGGCCGGATGTTTATGGTTACTCGGTCTTCAGTACAGATGCTTTCGATTTCTCAGTCAAAGGCGGATTGGGAGACAGCGGCGGCAATCAATATGCAGCTGCATTTTCAAGTGGCAACTTTCATGAGCCCGTAGCTGCCGTTATGTTTTCTCGTGTGGATAATAATCCGTTTGCACTGCTTGATCTGGATATACTTCAATGCAACGGCGCATGCACTATCTGGGGTTCAATTCACGGCGGTGGATCAATAAGCACCACTGATGCAAATACTCTGGGCGCTAATGATTGGTTGAATGTTAGTTCTATCGAAGTCTTTGGCACACAAATGACCTACAGACTGGATGTAGACAATATCCTAGTGGGAGCCGCCGTGCCGGTTCCAGCCGCCGTTTGGCTGTTCGGTTCTGCTTTGGCGGGTTTAGGCTGGATGCGTCGCAGGCTGTTTATTTAATCTGGTTGCGCATTAATGATTAAAATTAAAGGACTCGATCATGTCGTAATTCGTGCCAAGGATTCGGCAACGATGTGTGATTTCTACTGCGACGTGCTCGGCTGCACTGTGGAGCGAGAATCGACGGCTGAGTTGGGACTGACTCAGCTCCGTGCAGGCAGCGCATTAATCGATATTGTTTCGGTTGATGGCACTCTTGGCCAGCTTGGGGGCGAGGCCCCAGGGGAAGGGGGTCGTAACATGGATCATTTCTGTGTGCTTTTGGAAAGTTTTGACGAACAGACAATTCGCACACACCTTGCGAAGTTTAATGTGACTGGGAGTGATCTCGAGCAGCGTTATGGCGCTATCGGGTACGGACCATCAATTTACTTGCAGGACCCAGAGGGAAATAACATTGAGTTAAAAGGTGAGGCAATTTAAGAACGGCCTCTTTCCATACAGCTTGCCCATTGAATGTCACTCAACTTCAAGTATGTAATGCAGGCCAATTGTACTGAAGATGCTAGCGAGCCAGTGTTTTAAAGTTAGGTTTGCCAAAGTCGCCAAGCTCGCTAAATAAAACTAAATAAAAGGAGTCACTATGACTTTAAAGCTGAATCAGCCGCTTTTATTCCGATCCACGAGAAAAATTTTAGCTTAAGTGAGCCACCATTTTCTTTCTGTTGGCGTATTGTGCAGTGACAGAGATCACTTGATATGCAATTTATTTATAACCCTTTATTTCACTTAGAGATAAAATAAGAAATCGGTTTGGCGTTCGCATTAAAGACGCAGAAGTCAAAAATTGATTTTCTTTCAGTGGGTACAAAATGATGCAGAACTGGGTTACACAAGCCATTTCTAGAATTGAAGCTGACTTTAAGCGCTCTTCAGATACTCATTTACTTAAGGTCGAGTTGCCGGCGGTTAAGAATATCTCTCTCTACCTTAAGGATGAATCCACTCATCCGACCGGCAGCCTGAAGCATCGGTTAGCACGGTCACTGTTTTTGTACGGTCTTTGCAACGGCCAGATTAACGAAAATACCACGATCGTAGAATCTTCTTCTGGCAGCACGGCTATCTCGGAAGCGTATTTCGCCCAGCTTCTGGGCCTGCCTTTTGTCGCAGTTGTCCCGAAGAACACGTCTCAGGAAAAAATTGACGAAATCACGTTTTACAATGGCCAATGCCATCTCGTTGAGGCAAAGGATATCTATTCGGAAGCTGCCCGGCTAGCTCTTGAATTGAAAGGGCACTATATGGATCAGTTTACCTTTGCGGAACGAGCTACGGATTGGCGGGGCAATAACAATATTGCCGAGTCAATATTTTCGCAAATGAGTTCCGAGCCTTTTCCTACACCAAGCTGGATAGTCGTAAGTGCCGGCACAGGAGGAACCTCGGCGACCATAGGTCGATATATTCGTTATAAATGCTACCCCACGCAGCTCTGTGTCGCCGACCCGGAGCACTCTGTATTCCTCGATTACTATCAAACGGGGGACCAGACTTTAGTTTCTGATCACGGCTCCATGATAGAGGGTATTGGCAGGCCGCGGGTGGAGCCATCATTTATCCCCTCGATCGTCGATAAAATGACTAAGGTTCCCGATTCAGCATCTTATGCAACGATACATTTTATGCAAAAATTATTAAATCGCCGCTGTGGCGGGTCAACGGGCACTAATTTGTATGCCGCATTTCAGATCATCTCGGACCTCAACGCCCAAAATCAGGAAGGGAGCGTGGTCTCCATGATCTGTGATGGCGGTGAAAGGTACCTGGACACCTACTACAACAATCAGTGGCTCAAAGAAAACGGCTTCGATACAGCGCCCTATCGAAAACAATTAGAGAAATTCTACAAGACAGGGTTGTTGGAGACGATATAATCTTCGTCAAAGTATTTTGCCGCAGGACAACTCCGCTGCGCTTTATCGCAGCAGCAACATTGACCAGATAAAAGGGCTTTTAATGAAAAATTTAATTACTTTTTTAGTCGAAAACTTTGCGATTACTCTTCTAGTACTCGGTCTCTTGTGTTCCTTTGTTGATCTGTCGCTAAAACAAAAGCCGCTGCATAAGCACCAGATTATTGAATCGTTTTTTGCCTATTTTCTCCTTTTCGGCATCGGGCTGACCTTTTTATGCAATTTTGTTTTTCATGTGTTTTTTGCTGAACTCTCTGCATCTGCGATAGGTTGGGAGAATAGTCCGTTTCAATATGAAGTTGGTTACGCCAGTTTGGGTTTCGCCATTGCAGGGATAATAGCGTTTAAACAAAACTTAAGTTTTCGGGCAGCGACAATAATAGGGCCATTGTTTTTTCTTTGGGGGGCAGCTGGGGGGCATGTCTACCAAATGATAACAGCAGATAATTTCGCGCCAGGTAATGCGGGGAGTATATTTTGGTGGGATATTTTTATGCCAATAATCGCCTTTGTTCTGCTGTATCAACAGTACAAGCAGGAGAGGACTGTTCGTTCAACCCAGCAATAAACCTCAGTGCAGAACACGGCGTTTAAGCACGGCAAACAATGTCCTGCATCGCTTTATGCCATTGGGTATTTATCGCTTAACTTATCGACTATCTCGGAACCGGTCAGCAAACACCGGAATCGGATTTTTCCATGGAAACAATCGATGCCTAAACTGTCTTGTAATATCAGTGCTTCACTGATGGCAGCACTTGAAGGTCGTCAGCAAAAAACCGGCGAGACGATGGACCATCTGGTCATGCGCGCCTTAGCCGATACTTTGCAGGTTGATCACGCGACACTTTTTCAGGTATCCACTTCGGGTGCTCTCATCGAGGGCGTCATAGATGGTGCTGTTACGGTGGCGGAGCTCTCACTCCATGGCAATTTAGGTCTTGGTACCTTTGCCGATTTAGATGGCGAGATGGTCATTTTGGATGGAACAGTCTATCGCGTGCGCCGTGATGGGG
>Ga0206677_10002957_pt1 | contig 14597 bp, 6 predicted proteins | sample M130m12015metaG_FD_155475 | JGI IMG/M metagenome (GOLD analysis project Ga0206677, IMG submission 155475) | Ammonia-oxidizing marine archaeal communities from Monterey Bay, California, United States - M1 30m 12015 | ecosystem: Environmental > Aquatic > Marine > Intertidal zone | place: USA... | reverse complement strand
TACACAGTAATTGAAACACCGCAGAAGTTCTATAACAGAGCAAAGGCATACTTGACCGATAACTACGCAGGCGAAACATCAACTATTGTTTCTCGTGAAGGTAACACCATTAATGCGGGCTCTTATGATGTAGTTTTGGATGCTTCAGCAAGTTCAGTATTTGAGATTAGCGGTAATACTTTAACCATTAAAGCTACCACATTTGTGGGTAATATTAGCACAACTGGAACTACTACTTTATTTAATGATGCAAAAGTCATTGGTACATTTGGAGCGACCACGGTTCTTCCTTGGGAAATAAAAAATATAGAAGCAACATCACGATTGCAGTTATATAATGTAACCAAAGACGCAGTAGTTGTTACTCAAAAATTAACAGGCATTGCTTACAATAAGACAACGTTGCTTGAGCTTGCGGGTCTTACATACGCTGTTACATTAAGGCATGACGGAGCATTTATAGATGCAACTTCAGTCGAGGTAATCGCTAATGGGTCCGCTTCTAGCAGTTGGACATTACAAAGTGGAGCAGTACAATTTAATGTAGGTAGCTCAGGTGTATTAGGTTCAGCACTCATCCAAGACGATACTGATATTAAGGTGGACCTTCTTCAGGGTAATGAAAATAACACAGTTACGGCCACGACAACGATTAGTAGCTCCGAATTTAATGACGAAGCAATTACTAATAGCAGTGGGAATGTAGATACTAGCGGAACATACACATCTAGTGAAATTGCTACTGGCGATGTTGTACGATTAAGAGTTACTTGCGTAGTTGGTGCAACTGCCATGCTTCCCCTGGAGGTAACGGGAGTTGCCTCATCTTCGGGTCTTAGTTTCTCAATAAGCCAAGAAGAGGATTCAGTTTACAATACCAATGCGATAGATGGAAGTGCGATTAGTACATGGACGGCAGACTTCTCAAATACTCCTATGGGAGTAGACCTTAGTGAGGCAGATGGAGGAGCAACCGTACAAGAAATCTACGCATTTATGGTGTACTCACAAACCTCAATTAATGGAGTAGATAAGTGGTTTAATGTAGTACGAGCAATTGATGGCAGTAACTACCAAATTGACCAAGCTATTGCTAATATTAAAATTCAAAACCTCGGTGATGTCGCCGTAAATATTACTGGAGGTAGAATATTCCGAAAAGATGGTGCATCAGTATTGCATGCAGTAGATGGTGATAAGCCTCTATCCCTAGACACCGGAGCATTGGTAGCTAACATTCAACCACAACTAGAAAGTGCTTTAAATAGTAACGCAAAAATTTCTTCAACCAACAACAATTCTAAGCTAATTCCTAGCTTACTTTAAAAAACAAAAAAATTATGTCAGCAGATACATCATCAATATTCTACAAAATTGGTCAAGCGACCAAAGTAGCTACTTCTAACGCAATTGGCGAACTTAAGGGAGCCAATAATACCTGGACAGGTACTAATGGCTTTCAGAAAGCAGTGACAGTAGGTACTGCCGGCGCAGCTTCTTCTTTAACTGTTTCAGGAACTGCAAGTACAAGTGGTAAGCTTACTGCAAATTCTCTTGAAGTAACAAATGCCGCTACTGTTGGTGGTGACTTAACTGTTGGTACGGGTGCAGCTGGTGATGCCACCGCAAAGGATGCAACTGTATCTAAAAACTTAACTGTTAATGGTAACCTTGATGTAAAGGGAGGAACTACTACTGTTTCTACAACCAACCTGGACATTAAAGATAATATTATCCGTCTTTCAAAAGGTGCTTCTGGAGCAGCATACTCTAAGGACTCAGGATTATTATTCGAGCGTGGTACAGGAAAAGAAGCAGCAGCTTTTGTATATGACGAAGATGCTACATCATTTGTTGCAGGAACTACTACTGGTACAGCAGGGGACGATAACCTGACTACTACTCCGGCTCCATTGACAGTTGGTTCATTAAAATTAGCAACTGTAGCTCTTGGTGATTATGCCGATTTCTTATCTGGTGCTAACCTAGATGCAAATTTTAATTCATTAGGAGCATAATTTATGGCAGATACAGACTCAATATTTTACCAAATTGGAGGAAAGGTAAAGGATGCTATAGCCGGACAGGCTACAGCTATTCTTGCTGCTGACAATACTTGGACGGGAACTAACGACTTTGAAAAAGCAGTAACAGTTACATATGCAGAAGGCACAGCTTTAGATGTTAAAGGTACTGCAAGTACAAGTGGATTACTTACTGCAGAATCTTTGGAATCTACAGGCGACACAGATGCAAAGGGAGGTCTTAATGTCACGGGAGATGCTACCATATCAAAAAACCTTACCGTTAATGGTGACTTAATTGTCTCCGGCACGGAAGCAGTAATTGATACGGATTCATTAGATGTCACTGATAACATTATAAAGTTATCTGACGGTGCAAGTGGTGGGACTTACGCTAAAGATTCAGGACTCTACTTTGAGCGTGGGGCAGGTAAATCTGCATCAGCATTTGTATTTGATGAATCAGAAGAATCATTTGTTGTTGGTACGCTTGAAGGAAGTATAACTGAAACTCGTCACCCATATATAATTTCATCTTCGGACATTGAGTATGTAACTAATTCCAATAATGAAGTTACTAATATTATTGTGACTACACGTCGTCCTGGTTACGCGGTCGGGGTATATAGTTACTTCCCTGATAATAGTAATTACATTAATACATCTGCAGGCCTTGGTGGGAGGAAATTCGCTACTGATTACTCCGGTACGTACGGGTCTTCCAGTATGGAAATCAAACCTCTATTTGCGAATGGTGAAATAACTGGCATTCAATCATTCGGTGTGAACCCCGGGGGTTATTGGGTTCAGTATGATTTCAGTAATGCACCAAGTAATTCAAATAGTGATATTGCAAACACAACTCCTGCACCATTAACTGTTGGTTCACTTAAGTTAGTAGGTCCAGTTTCACTTACCACAAGTGATGCAGTTATTACATTTTCCACCTCTGGTGGCATGGGCAATGATGGAGTTACTAGAGTTAGCTCAATTACTATTGATGGAGTAACTCACCAAGCTTCGGTCTCACTGAATGGGGGGTATACTAATTCGCCTGCACTAGGTCTTAACTTTCTCAGCGCGGATATCGCGTACGGAGTTGGTGATAATCAAATCAGACTCGTTTTCGAGAATGGTGAGCTTGCAAGAATAACTAATAGTAATGGTAACGCTACCTATAACTATGCTGATGCAAGCCCTCAACAACTTGGCAACCTTGATGACTTCAATGCAGGATACGTAGATAATGGATAAGGTTTCATTAACTGTCCCTTCTGGGGATAAAGAAAAACTTACGGAGATTGCTGGCACCCTTGGTGTCAGCGTCTCCTCCCTTTTGCGAGACTGGATAGATAAAGTTTTAAAATCGATGGAGGAAAAATAATGTCATTAACACCTTTAATTTTTAATAGCAATGGAAAGCCTGAACCTTCTGAAGATAATACTATTACACTTCGGGAGTATACAGGTGGACCTATCGCACAGTTTGACGCTGAGCAAAACTTTATAAATTTTAAAGGGAGAGTTAATGACCTATTAAATTCGGTCAGTAATTTAACATCAACTGTATCTAGTAATCAGAGTTCACTACAGACTGAGATATCGAATCTATCTACTACTCTAACAAATAGTATAAATAGTTCAAATGCGGCTCAGGATGCAACAATCGCATCTAATCTTAGTTCGCTAACATCTACGATAACGGAACTAGGTAATACATTAAGTACGGACATACAGACAGATAGTTTAGCTGTAAGTGGAACTGCATCAACAGGTGAACTAACTGTAGCTAAGACCCTTAGGTTAACCTCAGGTAATAGTGAAGCGACATTTATAGCAAACGATGACTATGAAGCACTCACAATAAAGCCTCGCTCTGGTTCGGAGCAGGGTAGTGTATTTTTGCAGAAGTCCGACCTCGAGGTTGGTGGTGATGCACAAATTGAAGGTGACTTAAATATTCAAGGCAAGATTGTAGGAAATGGTGCCATAACAGGTGCGGGAGGCCTAACATCCCCCCTGAATAATGCACTCGTTCAAAATGGCACTACTACTAAACAAATGGCAGTTGCCATGGGTCTTCGTGGAGCGCCCGCAGTTGCAAAATGGGGTATATTTACAATCAACATGATTGGGAGTTCATATCCAACCCACGAAGTATGGGTGTATTCTGGGGCAAACTATACATACCCAAACATGGTAGCAAAGAATTCTTCAGACAAGTCACAAGATATGACTGTTCAGTTTATGGCACCAATTATTGATGGTAAGTGCTGGATTCAAAATAAGGAACTTTCTAGCGACAGCTGGTCAATGTATTGCATGGGGTGGTTATGATTAAGTCAATAGAAGATAGAACAGAACTTTTAGATTTAGGAGGAGTGCTTGAATCTTTTTATAACATTATGCCATACAAGAAAGTATTCTTTGATATTGGTCAATGGGCGGATAGATGGTTTAATTTAATTAGCTCAGGTGCGGGGAAAATATTTGGTCTTTGGGATAAAAATAAAATTGTTGGAGGGATTGGACTTATTCTCTTTCCGGCTCTTGAAGATGGTGTAATGACAACAACTGAAGCCTTTTGGTTTGTGGATGAAAAAAGTCGTGGTGGTGGATTGAAATTATTTATTACGGCAGAAAAATGGGCAAAGGAAAGTGGGTCAAAGAGAATGAATATGATTCATCTAACAAATTCAATGCCTGAGAGATTAAAAAATCTTTACGAAAAAAAAGGTTATAAGATGATTGAAACCACTTACCAGAAGGAAATTACATGAGCGTAGTAGCAGCAGCAGTAGCTGGCGGAGTTATGGCTGCCGGTTCTTCATATTCGTCGAGCAGAAATGCACGCAAAGCACAAAATAATCAAAACGCAGCGGATGAAAGAAGGGCTAAAGAAGCAAATTATGCCCGTGAAAAGGAGTGGGCACTTTCTAACGGAATGTCGTTGGAGGATTTTGAGAATGGTACATTTGATGGAGCAAGGTCAGCAATTCAACCTTTCTACAATCATGAACTTGAAGGAGCAATAGCACAGAACATATCCGATGGGTACGGGTCATTACAGGAGTCTTACAACCCTGAAGAGATGACTCAAAGAATGGATGGATATCGCTCTAGTCTTGCAGATTCTGAGCTAGGTGCAGTCGGAGCAATTAAAGGAATTTATGATGGTTCTCAGCTTTCTGAATCGCAACAGTACCTCCAAGGAATAACTGATCAAAGATTACAAGGTCAGGGCCAAATTGACCTAGCAAGGCAAGGTATTGGTGACGCTCGTGCGGGTGTAGGGGATGCAAGAGGATTAGTGGGAGATGCTCGTGAGCAGATGATTAATGCAAGAGATGGTATTGCGGATGCAAGAAATGCAGGACTTCAGTCACAGGCAACCGCAATGACATTAGAGGCACAAAGGCAAGCGGGTAATAACAATACTAGGAATGGCGTAAGAACAGGACTTGGAGGGGCGCAATCTTTACAAGCACTAATGAATTCATATGTTGGCATGTCAAGGGAGCGAGCAAATGTAGATGTCCTTAATCAACGAGACCAGGTTCTTAATGAGCAAGACCGAGTAAAGACAGCACAGGAAGGTGTTCTGACCGCAAAGGATGCAATCACCACGGCAGGAGAAGGACTACAGGGAGTGAGAGAGCGAGCAAGGATTGATGAGTTGAATGAGACATCAAAGTATGCTGCTTACGAACAGAACTTAGCAGAACAAAAGAATGCCGGACAAATAACTAACACACTTAATTCATTAGCGAATAATCAAACTGCAGGAGTTAATAATTACTTTTTGCCTGAGAATGTAACTACAGCAGCACTATCTGGAGGTGGTTACTTGAAAGGTCAAACTGCACGAGCTAGTCAGTATAATATACCATCATACACGGCTCCAATTAAAAAGGGCTTCTTGGAACACGCAAACGCAGGGGTTCAGGGTGGGTTAAGTACATATATGTTAGCGAGTGCGCTCGGTGGCCCCGGAACCACAACCGTGTCTGGAACAGGAAGCGGGGTTAGTTACAATCATGTCCCTGCAAATCCTAATACTTTCTCGGGTGGCTCTATGCTTGCCTGAGGATAAGTAGAAAAATATTAATATGGCTACGACAATAAATTCAGCAGGGAGTCAAATGTTCCAACGGAACTTGGCGGAGTACAATAATGAGAGAAATAGAGATGACAGGGCTCAACAGGCAGAAGGTCAAAGGCTAGGCAGGCAACTCACTGCTCTCGGAATGGACCCTGATGTAGATGACCCAAGGTTAGCTAAATTAGGTATGGCTGCATCTATGGCACCAAGTGGTATTCTTGGAACTGTAATAAAGGGAATTGCACAAGTAAAAGGCATGGATGCCATGCAAGTAAAAGCAGATGCAGGAAAAGAGCGTAATGAGCGAATGGCAGATATGATTCGTTCTAACTTTGAAGAAATGTCAGAGGAAGATGCGATGATGTATGCTCGCAACCCCAAGGCATTTGAGCAGTTTAAGTCGATTACAGATTACAAAGACGGTAAGGAGGACAGGAAAAGAAGAATCACTAGAGAGGACGAAATATATAACGAGCAGAAACTCGAAAAAGAAAACTTCAAAAACCTTTCAGAGCATTATGCGGAAACATTTGAGCGTATATTTGGAGCTGAACCTCATGTTGCTAAGATGATGGCGGCTGACCCTAAAACTGCGCGCAGTAACATGCAAAGGATTTGGGATACGAAATTAGACGAAAATGGAAAGAGGACTCTCTGGGACCAGTATAAGGAGCAGATTATAGAAAGCACCGGAATTACAAGCTTTGATCAATTCAAGGTTATGGATGAAATGCCTCCAGCCTTAATGAATGATATGGTGCGTCGAGGCGGAGCAAAGAAGTACATTGGATACAATGATGACTTACTTGACGCAAGAACAAGCCTAGAAAACCAATATACAACTCAAAGGCAAATAGCGGATGCTGTGGCAATTGATAGCATGTATACCGACCAGCAGGCAATAGATTATGGGCAAGTAAAAAACCCAAGAATGATAGTAGATAAATCCATGATTCCCGACTTAAAGAGAGAGCTATATAGCAAGTATTCATCAGGAGAAAATGCAAAAGAAGTGACTGCTAGATACGATAAGATAGTAGGTGGGCAATTGGTTGGATTGCAAAAGAAAATTAGCAGGAACAACCAAGATATACTAGGACTACATAACAGATTCCCAAGCCTAGCGAATGGTCCTATAGCAATTGGTAGTGCAGGATACCTAAAAGAATCCTTACCCACTTACCGACCTGGTACTTTTTTTCAAAGTAATAACGCAAACTTTAGGGTGGTTGATGATGGTCAGGGGAATAATATTTCTAAACCTGAACTTGAGTGGAATGATGAAGATAAGTTACAATTCCAAAATCGATATGGACTAGACTATGGAGTGACTGGACCAGGTGCATCAATAGCTCCTCCCCTTACATCCGGATCTAATTCATTAGGATTGCCCGACAGTGGAGCCATACCAACTGAGGCCAAGGCTTTGAGTGCGGAGCAGGCTGAGGTCAAGGCTGAGGAGGATAAGGTTCAAAGTTTTATTAATAGAATTGGAACGGATGAATCAAGGGCGGTCGCCAAAGAAAAAAAAGAGTTATTATCAAGGAAAGATAATTTTCAGAATGGGGTTCAAAATCTAGTGGACCTAGCCTCAAAGGAGACAGGTGTTTCTGCTGATGTATTTAATTTTGACACCAAGACTATAGGCGATTCAAACCAATCGGGCACACTTATATCTAATGAGGGTAAGCAAGTTAACATTGGCGGTATGTTTAAATCTCCGGATGATGGTTACACAGGGTATATGAATTATAAGCAAATGCGTGGAGGTAAGAATAAGAAACTACTATTCTCGAAACCAATATTAATTTCTGAATTTATACAAAAAATAAATGGCCCTGACGCAGAGGGCGAACTTGGGTTAACATCGAAACAGGTAAAAGATTATAAGAAGTTAATAAATTCTACTAATTCAAAAAGTGAGAAACTTAATTCACTTGGATTTGAGGAGGGCAAATATCCCGATTTAAAAAATATGGAAAACATGCTGAAGCCCGATAGTGCCGTAATTGATGTTAATCCTGATGTGGTCGAGGAATCACCTGATTCTGAAATTCGACCACTCGATGAAGTAGTTAATGGGATTGATGAGTATTTGGAAAATCTAAGGAAGGGTAACTAGCGTGAAGCAAAAAACCCTGCTTGATTGGTATAAAGATAAACTTACCAAAGAAGGAAATAATGTATCCAACTTTACGGATCAGCAATTAACATACAAGCTGGGTAAGTCTATGGAGGGCGAGTATGGCCCTCAGAAAATCAAGGAATACCCAGAGTTTAATAAGCAGTACAAGTCTGTAGTTAATGCATACAAGGCAGAGGATTTAGGTCGCGATGGATTCTTTGGTGGAATAAAAGAAATCGGGGCAGGGATAGGTCAGGCAATAGATGAATCTCAGGGCATGATTTATGGTGGTGCTGGATTCATGGCAAAGAAGGTAGGACTTGATAGTGCGTCAGATTACCTGATGGGCAAATCCATGGAGAATATGGAAGAGTCTCAAGTAGACGCACCCACTATTCAGTCATACTCCGAAGTTAATAGCATTGGAGAAGGATTAAGATATTTATCAGGCGGTATTGGTAGGGTAGTTGGGTCAGGAGGTCCAATAATTGGCGTAGGTTCAGTTGGTGGATTAATAGGAAAACAAGTGCTCAAGAAGGCAGTAGTTGGACCGGCTCTTAAGAAGTACGCAAAGAATCTTACCAAGAAAGGAATCGATGCAGATGACTACACGAAGTCAATAGGTAAAAGATATGCAGAGCTTGCACCCGAGATGCAGGACATTGCAAAAGGTTATGCCTCGGGTTTAAGTATGCTAGGCACCACTACCGCAGCTAGTGGAACTATGGGCGTAGGCGAGGTCTATAGTAGTTTATATCCCTATACTCAGCTTGATAAGCAAGACTCAGATTATGTTACTCCAGAGTCAGCAGAGGCGTTATCATGGAAGTTTGGTTTAGCAATTGGTGCTTTAGATTCAATCCTTCCATCAATGGTTGGACCAAAACTATTAAAGAAGTTTTTCCCCGGAAAAAATCCTACTGCATCGGATATTGAACTAGCAGATAATTTTGTAAAACAAGCACTATTAAAGCAAACCGCAAAGGGTATAGTTCTAGAGGGTGGAACTGAAGCAACTCAGGAGTATTTAAATGTTGTTGCGGAGAAATTTGCACACAATGAGGACTCACCATTTGACTTAACGGAATTTTCTGATCAAGAGATTGATACACTGATTGATGGTGGTATCTTGGGTATGATAGGAGGTGCTACTTTTTCTGGTGCAACTGAGTTAGCCGCAGGAGCAAAGTCTCAACTAGCAGACAGGAAGGCGGAGAAAGCAAAAAAGGAAGAACTTCAAAATAATCTTGATGCGATAATCAAGGCAGAGGCGGAGAAAGCCGAGGCAACTGAAGAAGCAGTATCTCAGATTGCGCCAACTAAAGCATTTGATATTGGGCAGAAGGTAATAACGAAAGAAGGTGATGTAGTTGAGTTTAAGGGATTATCCGGGGAGGATGCAGTAATTGCAGTTAAACCAAACCCTGACTTAGACAGACTGGTAGAGAAAAGAGTACCACTAAAATCTCTTAGCAAATATGAAGAGGTTGAGAGCACGCAAGAGGAGGAAGTACAATCACCTGAGAGTACAGAAATCCGAGACTTAATTATAGAGCGTGATTACCTTACGGAGGAGTTAAAAGCAGGAGCGTCCCCAGAGGCGACAATGCGAATAGCTGAAATCAATAAGAAATTAGATGACTACTCATCAAGTGAAAAAACCTCAGTAGATAACTTCAGAGAAGAAAAGATAGCAGAGCAAGAAGTCACCAAGGAAGGGAAAAGAAGAAAGAAGAAGTCAGAATACCAAGAAGAGCAGGACGCCAAAGATACACTAAGGAAAAGAGAGGTTAATGGCATTCCACTTCCTGAGGCTCAAGCATACTCAATGCTTAACGAATTATTAGCAGACGAAACCATAACGAGTGACGACTTAACCAAGGGCAAACTAAAGGATAAAGAGGGATTTACTGAGGCATTTAAAGAATGGTCAGTGATGTTTTATGGCTCAAGGAATCCTGGATATAAAGAGTTTATAACAGCATTTAAGAATGGTGCTGAGAAATTTCATGGTGCTGGATTTAAGACTGCAGGAGATTTAATGGCAGATCAGAAAAAAGCTGAAGACATTGAAAAAACCGCAGAAGCAGACAGATTAAAAAAGATAGCAGATGAGGCTAAAGTAAAAATTGCACAGAGAAAAGAAGAGGTAAAAATTGCTGACAGAATAAGGAAAATTCAAGGAGGTAAATCTGAGATATTTAAAGTTCGTTCAAGTGATGCGAATTACAGTCAAACATACCCCGAACTAGAAATTGCATATGCCACTAGTAAAAACTTAGGTAAACCTTTAGATATTCAGCCTATATCGAAAAAAGATTGGGAAAAAGAATTCTCCGCAAAGAATCTATCCGATAAGAACAAAAACCCTGGTACTGGAAAGATTGCAGGGCAAACTAGTTACGATGATTATGTAAAAGATTTTGGGATTCTTAAATCCACATTAGAAGCAAATACTAGTGATAAGGCAAAGGTTGATGAAATTTTAAACAGACCTAAGCAAACCACCAAGCAAACCACCAAGAAAACACCTAGTTCTTCTAAGCCTAGTTCATCCAAGACACCGACACCTCAAACTCCAGAAGTAGAAGAAATAGACGGCTCTACTTTAGATGCGATTCCTGCCATAGAGAATGGGCAATATGTATTCATAGTTGGTGCTAGTAAATCTATATTAAATGTAAATCCTGATGTAGTTTCAAGGGGAGGTAAATTCAAGAAAGAAAGGTCGGACTATAATCAACTCTCCGATTTAGTATTATCATTAGAAAAACCATTTGATGTTAGTGAGGTCATTACTCCATCGAATCAAAAAATTAAAATTTCTTTTGATGGTGTTTCTGTTAACTACACAATCAACTCGGAAGATAATTATCAAGTTGTCGCTAGTAAATCAAAGAATGAGGCAAAGTATATATACGGGAAAGAAGATGGTGAATTTAGTTCCCTTGAAGACCCAAGTACCCAAACTCATGTTAGGGTTAAGGATTCACAAAACTTTGAAGGAAGGACTGCAAACCCTGAGGAAATTATCCTTGGTACCGACACCACAAAGAAGTACCAACTAAGAAACGATTTACCAAATGGAACAGACACAGGTTCGGTTCACCTTGTAGCAATAAAGCATGAAAAGACTGGGTCAATTTTTGTTAGGTCAGTAAAGCGAGAAAAGACCGAGATAAAGATTGCCCACCTCAAGAGGAAGACAAGGCAGAGTACAGTACAAGTTAATCTTGGCGAAGAAGCATCTAGCATGTCGGTGAGTGAATTACCGGAAGGATTTTCGGTATATGGTTCAGTATGGTTAAGTGCAACAAAGGGTAGTCTCAGGCAAGACTTCACGAGTAGTAATGAATATGAAACTTGGTTAAGTTCATTTAAGGTTCTACCCATTAGGAAGACTGGGCAGACAGCAAAGCGGAAAATTTCTGACATAGAAGAAAAGGCAAATAGTGAAGAATATCAAAACGAGGTCATACAGGCATACAAAGATGAAAAGCGGGATGTAGTTGAGGAGGCAGAAGCATATTTTACATTTAAAACCATAAAGGAAACAGCCCCTAACGAAGCTCTCAGGGTTCAAGAGTTAATGTCAATTAGGGCAGGATTGGATCAGGCATATAAAGAATTGCTAGCTGCGCAAAATAATGAGAGTGAAGAGGCAGATTATTCGGAATATGAAGGACAAGTTGAGGAGTTTATAAAGGAAATAGATGAAGATATATTATCTGAAGAAGGTGATATATTTAGTAAGATTGAGGAAGCGGAGGAAACTATAGATTCTCAAATTAAAGAAGCAAAAAAGCGATATGATGATGCGATAAGCGGACCGGGGTATACGCAATTCGTCTCAATGCCACGAAAGGATGACGATGGAAATGAGATTGATGGAATTACCCTAGATGATTGGATAGAGGACGAGAATACAAAGGATGCAGACTTTCCATTTAGTATCGAACTATCGATGTCTCTTTTTGGATATCCTACCGCAGACCCAGCAAGTGAGATAAAGATAGGAGATGCAGTGCAGAAACTTCCTATGGAGGATAGAAAGTCCATAGCGGATGCAATTGGTAGAGATGCGAAGATACAGGACAGGGATAAGAAAGCTTACATCCCGAGGCCAACAAAAAACGCTAAGTTGGCATTAAAGAACAACTATGAACATATCACGGATGAAAATGTAAATAAATTTGCAACACTTTTATACAAGGCAACATTTGATAGATATCAAATTAACAATGATACCGAGCGTCAGGTAGATGGAGTAAGAGAAGCAAAAGGCAAAGACGGAGAAATGGAGTCCGTGTTCAATGTACTTGGGCTTGAAGCAAGTACCGCTCCTGAGCGATTCTCTGATCAAGTATGGCATGCTGACAACTTTATAGGTGCAAAACTTGTTGATATTAAGAAATTCGGCAGAGACAGCACTTCACTTTTATGGATTACCCCAGAGCAAATAAATATACTTGTTGAGTACTCTAATGAAAACTTACAGGGAACAGATAGCATACAGGTTATTACTGATACATTAAACCTTAATGCTCATAAAGATTCGGAGTCGACTAAACCTGGTGAATTGAAAAAGCCAGAGGCAATTGTATATAATTTACTATTTTCTGAAAGAAACGGAGGAAACTATCAATGGGGTGGGGTTGGCGAACCTGGTGTGGTCTACCAATTCTTACAGTGGATGGGATACCAAAAGCCGCTTTCAGATACCGAAAAATCAAGCGAGACTGTATTTACTAAAGCAAGTGATTCGCAAGCATGGATTGCCTTAGCCGAGAAATTTAGCAATGAGGGAGTAAAGGGAGGGATTAAAGAAAACAGTATCAATGTACTGCAACAGGTGTATAAGGAATCTGATAGCAGTAGGTACCCAAGTGCAGCTGAAGCAACACTACACGCATTTAATTTAGCTAGAACCCAAGACCCAGATAAAGCATTCGACTATTTATCGGATTTCACTAAAGCAATTTCAAAAATTGCTATTGGGAATGATGGACTTGGCTCACAAATACTAAACGCAATTGGAGAGTCCACAAAGGTATCTGATATAGCAAATGCGATTGATCTGATTAACGACGCTGATGTATTTGACACAACTAGAACAATTATGTCAGTCCAATTGGATGATGTTAAAAACTTAATTGAGGGGTTTGCAGAAGATGCAATCAAGCAGTTGGGTAAAAGGTACAAACCTTATGCTCTTTTTAATAGAGTTATAAATGCTAAAAAGTTAAAACCATCTGTTTATGGAATACCGCAAACAAAAGTGGAGAAAGATGCGGTTAATGCAGAGGAACCTACAAATGGAATAAGTGCTACAGGAATGCCCGTAATTCAAAATATGTCCGACCTGTACCTTGGTGACTCCACATCGTACTCAATCGCGGATAATGCAGATAATCACAATGTCACTCAATCTTTAAAGAGAAGGACAAATTTTGAGCAGAATGTAATTCTTTCCGAAGACCAACAGGCTCGAAACAAAAGAGCAATCGATAATATAATTGGTGATAACATCTTTGCACCCGTGGTGTTGGAAAAGATGAAGAGGTATGTGGAGAATTACGGAATAAGTGAAAAGTCAAATGAGTTTCTATATAAATACCTAGAGGTAGTGGAAAAAGCACTCGCTGACAGGGATGCACCACTAAGCGTAATTCCGGTGGATAATATTTTATCTACACCAAATAGTATAACTCGAGGAAACCGAGTGGATGATTCAGTATTTATTAATAGAAAATTCCATGCAGGGAAAAATGATTTTATTGCGGAAGAACTGCCTTTTAATTTTGTCGAAGACAAAACAACAAATGTCTTAATGTCAGTACTCATGCATGAGGTATGGCATGGAACAATGGAAACACAACTTCGTGCTCATGAGAACAAGGCAAGGCTAGGTCAAAGAAGTGAGATACAAGAAACATATGACTTAATAAAAGATGTCATATCTGAGATTAAGAAAACAAAGGGTGCAAACAAGTTTACATTTTTATTCTCCAATGACCAAGTAGCAGTGTCTGAGACATTGAATTACGCGTGGACAAGAAAAGACTTTGCAAAGTTTCTATCTGAAACAAAAATTACAAACGAGGGAATAAAGACAAGGATAGATAAGAACGGGAAAAACTTAATATCCACCCTTATGGATGCTCTATATGCAGCCTATGTTAAGCTACTAAATACATTTGGAATTAACACAGAAGGTTCGGCTCTTGGTTCCATCCTTGAACTCTCTCGTCAACTAGAGGCACAAAACCAAGCATTACTTCCAGGTGTCAGTATTCCACCGAATATAGCGGATAGAAAAACTTACGACTTCTTAATGAATGATTCG
>Ga0206677_10002954_pt1 | contig 14603 bp, 8 predicted proteins | sample M130m12015metaG_FD_155475 | JGI IMG/M metagenome (GOLD analysis project Ga0206677, IMG submission 155475) | Ammonia-oxidizing marine archaeal communities from Monterey Bay, California, United States - M1 30m 12015 | ecosystem: Environmental > Aquatic > Marine > Intertidal zone | place: USA... | reverse complement strand
ATATGACCCAACTAACTTTACACCAAGAAGAGGTGTAATGACTAGATACGCTAAGAAAATGGTAAGACCAGAATTCTATGGTAAAATCTATGTTAAAGATTTAGCTAACGTATAATCGTTAATTAAATTTTAGTTAATAGGTCATTACATAGTGATGATAAATTAAGAGGGCTTCGGCCCTCTTTTTTTATTTATAATATTTATGTATATATGGAAAAAAGCACGTTTTGTATATTACCGTTTGTACATATGGCAACTCATCCTAATGGTGATGTTACTCCTTGTTGTGAATCTCAATTCAAACCTATGAATGGAGATAAAAAACTAGACCTAAATGTTAATACTATTGATGAAATAAGAAATAGTGAAACTTTTACAGAACTACGAGATAGTTTTATAAAAAATGAAAAACATAGTGCCTGTTCTATTTGTTGGGATAGAGAGTCTAAAGGAATTGAATCTCGTAGAATCAGAGAAAATGATAACCATGGAGTTAATCAGATAACAAAGGGATATTTTATTGATAAAATGCCTTTATTAAATGTTGAACTTAGATTAGGTAATATATGTAATGCAAAATGCTTGATATGTCAACCACATTCCAGCTCAAAATGGAATGAAGATGTTGATGCATTGCAAAAAATTAACTTTAATACTGTAACTAATTATCAACATTATACAATTGAGAGAGAATGGTATCGTGGAAATAAACTATATGACCAATTAATTAACAAATTTGATAATATAAATCACTTATGGTTTAATGGAGGAGAACCAACCTTAATTAAAGAACATTATAAATTCTTACAAGAGTTAATTAATAATGGTAAATCTAAAAAAATATCATTAGAGTATAATATCAATGGTTCTCAAGTACCCGATGAGTTAATTGCTATATGGAAACAGTTTAGACACGTTGGAGTTACTGTATCTATGGATGATATAGGAGATAGGATTTATTATTCTAGATTTCCAACAAAATGGGAAGATGTTAAAAACTCCATTTACAAGTTAGAAGAAAATGATATAACATATACAATAATACCAACTGTTAGTTTACTTAATATTCATAATATTGTTGAAATTTTCAAATACGTTGATGAAAACTTTAAGAAAGGCAATTTACCAGGTATAAATTTTGTTGTTCATCCCCCATTCTTATCTGTAAATAACTTAGATAATGAATCCAAAGAAAAAATTAAAGAAAAAGTAAAAAACTCAAATTTAGATGATGATAGAATTGGTATAGGGACACGAGCAAGTCACATAATATATCATCTAGACCAAGAACCCACACATGGGTTAAGACCCTTCAAAATTTTTATCAATACACTCGATAAAAAAAGAAACGTAAATATACTAGATTACTTACCTGAATATAAACGTTTATTCGGACCAGATTTAATATAAACTTATCAGCAAGCCTTGTTTTGTCTAATCTTATATTTATAGTAGTATAATTGTAAGATAAAATAGGAGAAAAAGATATATGTCTCAAGCTAGAATTTGGACAGGTTCAGCAGACTTTACTTCAGGCTCTTCAACGCCATTTGGCTTATATGATACTGATTCTCTCTTTCAATCAGATGCACCAAAAGTTGCATCATGGTGTGCTAAGAGATTAGGGTATCCTATAATTGATATTGAATTAGAAGGTGAAAACTTTTTTGCAGTATTTGAAGAAGCATGTAGTGAATATTCTGCACAAGTTAACCAATTCAATATAAGAAATAATTTAGGTTCGTTAGAAGGACAACCTACTGGTGCTAATTATCAAGGTAGTTCAGTGCTAGGTTCAGAATTACATAATGTTGTAACTATTGCAGAAGGATATGGTACTCAAGCCAATGTAGGTGGTAGAACTGATATCAAAAAAGGTGCAGTTCCAGTTGGAACTGGTTCACAAGAATATGATTTACAAGCACTTTGGGGTGATGTATCTGAAAGTGGTGAACGAATTGATGTAACCAAAGTATATTATGAAACAACACCTGCGATTAACAGATTCTTTGACCCTTATTCAGTAAGTGGACAAGGAACTATGAACTTAATCGATGAATTTGGATTTGGTTCATTCTCACCAGCAGCACAATTTATACTAATGCCTATTTATGAAGATATGTTACGAATTCAACAAATAGAATTCAATGACCAATTCAGAAAATCAGCACATTCATTTAATATAGTTAATAATAAAATTCAAATATTTCCAAAACCAACAACAACTTACAATTTATGGTTTGAGTATATGGTCGTAAAGGATTTTAGAGAAAATAATACTATAATAACTCCTAATGTAGTATCGGATTACTCTAATATTGGATATGATTTTGCAAAATATTCTAAAATAAACGATGTTGGTAAACAATGGATTAGAAAATACACACTTGCACTTGCAAAAGAGATGTTAGGTGCAGTTAGAGAAAAATATAATACAGTTCCAATTCCTGGTTCTGAAGTTTCTTTAGATGGTGCAGCACTTAGAGCTGAGGCACAGAGTGAAAAAGATGCTCTTATAGAACAATTAAGAGAAAATCTTAATGAAGTAAGTAAAAAAACAAGAATGGAGAACGAAGCAGCTATGGTTGACCAAAAACAAACAATCATTCAGAAAGTTCCCCTTAATATTTATGTAGGATAACGTTATGCCAAAGTTTTTCAATGCAAAAGATATAGATTTTATTAAAACTATCTCTGAAGAGGTGGTTGATTACTTAGTAGAGCAAGCTGTTGTTCTATTTAAGGTATCTGTTGGTGAAACAAAAACAAACTTGTATGGAGAATCTTTAGGTAAAGTTTGGAGAGCACCCTCTACATTAATGTGTATAGTAGATAGGGAGCCAATGAATGTTGTATATGAAGGATTTGGTGCAGATAGACAAGGTTTGGTTGAGTTTAGATTCAATATTCAAAGATTAAGAGAAGAATCTTATGCAGTTCCAAAGGTTAGAGATATAAATGGTACTTTAATACCAACAGAAGCAATTCAAAACGTAACTGTTGGATATCCAGAGATTGGTGATGTTATGTTATATGATGATATCTATTACGAAATAGATAATGTTAAAGAACCTCAATGGATTGGTGGTTCACCTGAAATATATGATAAGGAAAAGGGAGAATTTGCAGATGCAAGTAATATATTAATAGCTTCGGGTATTATGGTAAGAAAATCTCAAGTACAAATACAGGATAGGACAGTATAATGGCAGTTGACCCACTAAAAAATACTTCCATAAACAGAGGAGAACAGATACAGAGAGAACCTATTGAAATAGGTAAGGGTGTAAAACTCTATGATGTTGATTTGGCTATTGCCGAACACATGATAGATACTGTTGTACCTTCTGTTGAGATAATGAAAGAGAAAATTAAGGTTCCTGTTTTATATGGTAATCCTGAAAGATGGACTTCTGTACAAAAGAAGGGGTACTTAAGAGATAAAAAGGGTGTAATACAAATTCCTCTTATAATGTTTAAGAGAAACTCAATTGCAAGAGATGATGCGATGTCAAATACAATGAATCGCCATGTATCTTATCCAACTGTTACTAAATTTTCTAAAAAACATAAATATGATAGATTTTCTGCAATGACTGGAACACAAAGACCAGTAAAGCAGTTTGATATCGTAATGCCTGACTATGTTACTATCTCATATGAAGTAATAATATGGACTGATTTCACAGAACATATGAATAAAATAGTTGAAGCATTCCAATATGCAACAGATGAATATTGGGGAGATAAAAGTGGGTATAAATTTAGAGTTCGTATAGATAACTTCGATAATACAACAGAAGTTGGTGAAGGAACTCAAAGAATAGTAAGAACTACCTTTACAATGGCAGTAAATGCTTACTTACTACCAGAACAATTTGATAATAAATCAACTCATAAGTTATCTTTTTCACCTAAAAAAGTAGTTTGGGGTATTGAAACTGATTTAACTGGTGGTACTGGTACTGGAGGAACAAATTCACAAGTAGAAAAGAGATTATACAACGAATATTCAGATATAATTGATTTTATGTCTGTTAGGGGTTCTCAAGAAACAACTTTTGTAGATACTGATACGGTAAAATTAACAAATGTAGAATTACCTAAGATTCCAAGTGAACTATTAGATTCTTTTAATGAATCAGATAGATTTAGAGTTTATATTAATGGAGTACATATAAAACCTGCTAAATATTCATATACAGGTTCTTATGTAAACAATGAAATAGTATTTAATTTTAATACAGGTTCTGCAGAAACTCCAACAACATTAGGATATGAGTTAGATGCAACTGATGAGATAGGTATAACTGGTAAATTTATAGAATTATAATGGCAATTAAGGATTTACAAAAATTATTGAAACAAGTACATGACCCAAATGAATATGATTTGGTTGCACATGATTTGAATCATCCAATACATTGGTATTTTAAGGTTGAAAATGCAATGATGAAAGATTTAGATATAAAAATTAGACCTTTTCGTAAGGAACACGCACGGTTTGATATATTTATAAATGGGCAATATATTTTAGAAAAAGATTATATCTTTGAGCAGGTAGGTAAGGATTTAATGGTAAAGTTTATTAGAGCAAACTTTCCTTATTCATTATCAACTAGTGATGAAATAAAATTAGAAGGAGATGTTGAATCATTATGAGTAAGGTAAGTCCAAATATTATTACACCGTTCAATGATAGACAAAGATTAAAAGATTTGGTATTTGAGGTAATAGATGATACATTTATTACAACACATTCACCAGATTTAGTTACATTAGATGGATTTATATCCTTGACATTGACAAACAAAAAATTTGTTTATCAAGATATGGCAGTAGATTCATTAAAAGATTATGTGGATGTATATCTTTCAGGATTAAAACAAAAAGATAATTCATATACAGTTATAGATGATGGTACGAATTTAGTAATTTCTTTTACTGAATCACTTGGTTTAGATGACTCTCTTCTAACCATAAATGATTTTGATGTAAAAGGTAAAATAGCAAGTAGGTAATAATGGCAACATTAATTAAAAGTAAACAGATACAAGGTATAGTTACTGCTTCGGTTGTAACTGGTGAATTTCTAGTAAGTGGTTCTCTAGTTGTAACTGGTTCTAACTCAATATTAGGGTCTGTAACTGCTTCTGCTATATCATCTTCATTTATTGGTGATGGTAGTGGGATTACAGGTCTATCCTATTCACAAATTAGTGGAACACCAAACTTTGTAGGAGGTGGGGATGTAGTAGTTACAGAAAGTGGAGGTACAGTAACCATATCTTTAACAGATGATACTGGTACCGATACACAATCACTTTCTATAAGTGGAGACCAATTAAGCATATCAGGTGGTAATACGATTACTATACCATCGGGTAGTGGAGTATCTGACTATTCATTATTAACTAGCATACCTCAAGGTATTGTATCTGGTTCGATTCAAATATTAGGTGGAAGTGGTATATTAAGTGGTTCTAAAACCGATATATCATCATTAAACGTATTTACTTCATCTATACAAACAAAAGTAGATGGATTATCTGCAGTAACATCTTCATTCCTTACCGATAGTGGTTCGGTATCATATACGGATATTACTGATAAACCAACTTTAGTATCATCATCGAACCAAATAACGATTACAGAATCTCAAATATCTGATTTAGACAAATATAATGATTCTGATGTAAAAACAAAACTAGATGCCGAGGGTGTTCTTAGTGGTTCTATCACAGAACAACTTCCTGCAGGTGTAATTAGTGGTTCTACTCAAGTTACCATAACTCAATCACAGATATCTGATTTAGCTCATACCGATGTAGCAAATCTAAATACTTTCACTTCTTCTATACAAAGTGAAGTAGATTCTTTAACCTCTGTAACATCATCTTATCTTACAACTGTCCCAGATGGTACAATTTCAGGTTCAAGTCAAGTAATTGAGTCATTACCAAGTGGAGTAATTAGCGGTTCTACACAAATTAGTATAACTGAATCTCAAATATCTGATTTAGACAAATATACTGATTCTGATGTACAATCATATGTTGATTCTCTTGGAGTAGTTAGTGGTTCGGTTATAGCTGAACTACCTAGTGGTGTAATTAGCGGTTCAGAACAACTTCCAAGTGGATTGGTTAGTGGTAGTACTCAGATAGTAAGTTCATTACCAAGTGGTGTAATAAGTGGTAGTGAGCAATTACCAAGTGGATTGGTTAGTGGTAGTACACAAATTACTATTACAGAATCACAAATTAGTGATTTAACCCATACTCAAATACCTGATGGTACTATAAGTGGTTCAATTCAAGTAATTGATTCATTACCAGATGGAGTTATTAGTGGTTCATCACAAGTAACAATTAGTGAATCACAAATTAGTGATTTAGACAAATATACTGATTCAGATGTAAAAACTAAGTTAGATGTAGAAGGTGTTGTTAGTGGTTCTGTTATTAGAACATTACCAAGTGGTTTAGTTAGTGGTTCAACTCAAATATCAATTACAGAATCCCAAATATCTGATTTAGACAAATATAATGATTCTGATGTAAAGACTAAATTAGATACTGAGGGTGTATTGAGTGGTTCATTAGTATCCCAATTACCAACTGGTATAATAAGTGGTTCAGAACAACTTCCAAGTGGATTAGTTAGTGGTTCATCACAAATTACTATTACAGAATCTCAAATTAGTGATATATCTCATACTGATATATCTTCACTTAATACATTTACAAGTTCAATACAAACTGAGGTAGATACACTATCAGCTGCAACTTCATCTTACTTAACTTCAAGTGGTTCTGTTGATTTTTCTGATATTACAACTTTACCAAGTGGTTTAGTTAGTGGTTCAACTCAAATAACCGATGGAAGTGGATTTGTTTCTTCTTCTATACAAGTAATAGAACACTTACCAAGTGGTACTGTAAGTGGTTCAACTCAAATAACTGATGGAAGTGGATTATTAAGTAGTTCAGCTCAAATAGCATCTGATATTAGTAGTTCATATACTGATTTATCTCAATCATTGGATTCTAGAGTAGATATCTTAGAAAACTTTAGTGGTTCAACTTACACAGCAGCTTCAGAATCAATAGATACTAGATTAGATGCGTTAGAAGGTAGTGTAGGATTCTATTATGATTTATCAAATACAGTTTGGAACAATAAATACATAAAATCTGGTTCTGGTATGGCATCCAATACCAGCAATTTCCAAACAGGTAACGTACCGTTTAAGTTTAGATTAAATACAGATAGAAAATTACAATATGGGCTTGATGATGTAGTTTATCTTTCTAACTTTGATAGAGATACAACAATTACGGCAATAGTTTCTTCTTCATATGAAACAGGCTCGCGAGAAGTTGGATTATCAGTTGTTTCGGTAAACCAAACAACAGGCTCGATACGAATTAATGATTCTTATTGGGTTATTTCAAGACATAGTGCAGGATTTGTAGATTCTGCTTCATATATTGAAGCATCATCATCTTTTGACCATAGAATTGATATAATTGTATCAAGTGGTAGTGGTGCCGATTGGAATGTAAACTTAACAAATATTCCTGATGGGATTATAAGTAGTTCAAAACAACAATACACAGCTTCAATTGAGAATGGATTTGCTTTAACATCATCTTTAGATAATGTTTCATCATCTTTAGCAACTACAATTGAAAATGTTTTTCAATCATCTTCAAACTTTGATAACAAAACACTAGTAAGTGGTTCATCACAAATTGATTTTAGAAATATTACCAATTATGTAGCAGATGAACATATAGACCACACAACTATTAATATAAGTGCAGGTGATGGTTTAGATGGTGGTGGTGATTTAGGAACTTCTAGAGAATTAAGATTAAATATAACATCATCTCATTTTGAAACTGGTGTAACAGATATATTAACTGCAGAAGGTGTTGTAAAAACATCAACATTAAATACTGATTTAATATCAACCGATTTCTCACAATCAGTAGATACTAGAATTAATAATATTTCATCAGCAGCCATACCTAGTGGTACTGTAAGTGGTTCACAACAAATCACAAATATAATTACAGATGCTTACATTTCAGCATCAGCCGCTTTAAGTGGATTTGGAAGTGGTGGAGGTGGTTCATCTGATTTTACAACACTTACAAATGTACCAAGTGGATTAATTAGTGGCTCAACTCAAATATTGGGTGGAAGTGGAATACTTAGTGGTTCACAAGTATCTCAAAGATTAGAATCTTTAGAATCATTTACAAGTTCATTAGATGCCGAGTTTGCAACAGATGTAGAGTTAGGAAACCTATCATCTTCATTATCTGCATCTATAGCTGAAGCTGCACAGAGTGGTGGTGGTGATGGAATAATTAGTGGTTCAGAACAATTAGCTTCTGATATAAGTGGTTCATTCACATCGTTAAGTGAATCATTAGATACAAGAATTACTACTGAAAAAGATAGAATAGATAATATCCTAAGTGGTGCTAATGCAGATTATGACCAATTTGTTGAAATTGTTGATTTAGTTAATTCAACTGATACAGAAAACGATACAGCATTTGCAAACCATTATAGTTCAAGTAGACAAAGATTAAGTTCATTAGAATCATTTACATCTTCTTTAGATGCAACTTTTGCAACTGATAGTGAAGTAACTAATTTATCATCATCGTTATCACAATCAATTTACGAAGCAGCTCAAAGTGGTAGTGGTGTATCATCTTGGAATGAATTAAGTGATATACCAGCTGGAATAATAAGTAGTTCTATACAAATAGCATCTGATATATCAGGTTCAACTAATGAATTAAGTTCATCACTATCTGCTTCTATTTACCAAGCATCTTTAAGTGGTAGTGGAGTATCTTCATGGAATGAATTAAGTGATATTCCAAGTGGAGTAATTAGTGGTAGTGAACAATTACCAAGTGGTTTATTTAGTGGTTCTCTAGTTGCTGGAACAAATGTAACAATTAACCAAGATGGAGATGACTTTTATATAACAGCATCATTGGCAGGAGGTTCAGTACCATCTGGTACAGTATCATCTTCGGCACAAATTACATATGATGGTGATAGAACAATATCTAATGATAAATTAGGAGATTTATTTACTGATTCAGTAAATCCAGGTACAAGTGGTTCTGTAATTGATTTCTTAAACGCAGTATTCTATCCAAACACAGGTCCAAGTATTTCAACTGGTAACCAAACAATTATAGAATATGTAACAAGTGGAACAACTATTACAACATTAAGTGGAACTGACCCTGAAGGACAAGCAATAACATTTGGAACTGCATCGGTATATACAGATGATTTAGTAAGAGTTGCATCAAATGGTGTAATGACTATAAACGCACTTGCAGAATCATCTTCATTCAATACTGATTTAGTGGGTGGTGCACATGGACATAAAGTTGAAGTAACTGCAACAGATACTTTCGGTACTACAACTGAAAAAGATATTTATGTAATTGTAACTCCAAACTCAACTCCTGTATTTAGAGAAACTTCTACAAGTGGTAACGTAATTACTTCTGTAACTGCAAACCTAAATGAAAGTTCTACTGATGATACTTTAGTAAAACGAGTTTACTTCTCAGATGCAAATGGAGATAATATAACAATTTACTCATCATCAATTGATAACAATCATTTTGATGTAACAAAATATTCAACTTATGTTGATATTAGACAAAATACAGGTTCGTTAGATTACGAACAACAAACATCTTATACATTCAGTATATCTGCATCGGATGAACACTATGAAGCAGGACAAGATTCTGATTCTATCGTAGGATTACCAATTACTGTTAATGTAACTGATAACTTAACTCCAACTATTAACAACCAAACTCTTTCATCTATAAATGAAAAAAGTTCAAATGGTGATACTGTTGGTTCAATATCTGCAGCAGATAACGAAGGTAACACAATAACATTTGTAAACTTTGAATTACATCAACTACAATTAGATAACTCTATTGTTAGTAGTGGTTCTTATAGTGGAACATCTCAATTAACAGACCCACATGAGAATCCATTCCAAATGAGTACGAGTGGTATAGTAACAAGAAAAACAGGTGTTTACTTAAACTCTGATTTAATTAACGAATACATTTATAGAGTACAAGTAACAGACCCATATAACGGTTCATCGGATGCTGCATTGATAACAATTAATATTACAGATGATACACCAGCAACCCTTTCAGATAACTGGTCAGCAGGACCTTATATCAAAGAATCTGAATTAAGTGGTACAACTATAAAAACAACAGATTATGGTTCTACTGCAGCAGATTATGGTTCAAATCAAAGTGGTACTTGGAGTTCATCTAACTCAGCAATATCAATTAACTCAAATGGTACTTTATCATTGAATGTAAACTTAAGTGGTTCAGTAACTCAGAGTGGAGATACGATAGATTCTACAATTACATTTACAAATTCTTTCGGTACAACAACTACTGATAGTTTAACTTTAGATGTTGTTGGAAATGAAGCACCAACTGCTACGTTTACAAATCAAACATCTGTATTTGATTCTAATCAATCAACAAATGGAACGAATTTAGTTTCAGTTTCAATTTCTGATACAGAATCAGATTCACCATACCAATTATCAATCGGTGGAACTGATGCTAGTAAATTAAACGCAGTACCTCAAAACGTTGCTTCTTCATCTTGGGAATTACAAGCAAGTGAAGATTTAATTGGTGGAACTTATACATACGATGTAACTATAACTGATTCATATTCAGAAACAACAACTTACAGTAGTAGAACAATTACTATTGCACAAGGAGATACTGGTACTTTAGGTGGAGATACAACTTCTTACATCATCGAATCAGCAGAAAGTGGAGATGTATTGAGAGATGCAACTGGCTTTGGAGGTGGTAACGCTTCTCAACTTTCGGTTTCATATACAGATTATGGTTCACCATCGGTACAATCTTATACTTCATCAAACGAAACATTCAATATCGATACAAGTGGTAACATAACTCTTGGATTAGATTTAAGTGGTTCAGTAACCCAAAGTGGTGATACGATAAACTCAGATATTACTTTTGTTGACCAATATGGAAACATTGGTAGTGGTTCTTTAAGTGTTACTGTATTTGCAAACAATCCAGCAACAGCAACATTTAGTGAAAATAGTTCATTCTTTAACACTAACCAAGCAACTGGTAGTACTTCATTAGTAGATATAACAGGTATTTCTGATACTGAATCAAATACTCCATATGTAGTAACACTTAGTGGTACAGAAGCAAGTTCATTCAATGTGGTATCACAAAATGTAAATGGAACTGTTTGGGAATTACAACCTTCTTCCGATTTATCAGCAGGAGATTACGATTATAACGTAGTGATAACAGATAACTATTCTGAAGTTACAACTTATAGTAGAAGTTTAACAATCTCACAAGCAGATACTGGTACTTTAGGAGGAGATAATACTTCTTATATAATTGAATCAGGTGAAAATGGAGATGCATTTAGAGATGCAAGTGGATTTGGAGCAGGAAACACTTCACAACTTTCAGTAAGTTATAATCCATCATATGGTTCACCTGTATTACAATCATTTACTTCATCAAATTCTTCAGTAGCAATTGATGCTAGTGGATATATTACATTTAATGGAGACCTTAGTGGAACTGGTAGTGGAGATACAATTACTTCTGATATTACTTTCGATGACCAATATGGAAACATTGGTAGTGGTTCAGTAACAGTAAACGTATTCGCAAATGGTGCACCAACTGCAGACTTTAGTAATTCTGGTTTGACTGGAAATTATAATGAGAACTTAGCAACAAGTGGAACGGCATTATTAAGTTCAACCATAACTGATACAGAAGGAGATACTCCATACTCAATGTCATTGAGTGGAACTAGTGCGTGGGCAATTCAAGCAGTACCACAAAACTCTGATTCTTCATCTTATCAAATTCAAGTTACTGATGATACCTCATCCTTGGCAGCAGGAACTTACACTTATGATGTAGAAGTAACTGATAACTTTGGTAAATCTACAACTTATAGTGGTAGAACATTTGAAATCGCAGCATCTGATGATGGTACATTAGTTGCAACTGATGTATATATTATCGAATCAGCAACAAATGGTGATTATATTAGAAGAAATACTGATGGTAGAAGTGGAAATCAAAGTTCGGTAGCAGTATCTTACTCACCATCACATGGTTCGCCAGTAGCAACAAACTTCGCATCATCAAATGCATTGATTGATATTGATTCAAATGGTAGATTATCTGTTGGTAATGATATTAGTGGTAGTAGTAGTACAAATGGAAGTATAATCGCAACAACGATTACTTGGAATGACCAATATAGTAACAATGGTTCACAAGTTATATCAATAGATGTAACTAAAAACTTTGCACCAACTGTATTATCTACTCAAACATTTAATACAAATACAAACCAAGCAAGTGGTTCATCTGAAATTGTAAGATTAAATCTTACTGATACTGAAAGTGATTCAATTCCAAATGATGGATTATCATTTAGTGGATATAATACAACTTATTTCACTCCAAGTATTTCAACACCACAAATGAAGTTATTGGCTAACTCAACTAACATTCCAGCTGGAACTTATGATTACACCGCATCAATTGAAGATATACATGGATTTGATACAACAGTTCATAGTGGTTCAGTAACTATTGAACAAGCAGATAATGGTACACTTGGTGGTGATACTTCTATTTACTCAATAGAATCAGCAGAAAGTGGAGATTCTTATAGAGATGCGACTGGATATAACAATGGAAATACTGCACAATTAAGTGTAAGTTACTCACCATCATATGGTTCACCTTCGGTTCAAACTTATTCATCATCTAACCCAGCAATTGTGGTAGATAATAGTGGTAACTTAACATTAGGTGTAGATATTAGTGGTTCAGTAACTCAAAGTGGGGATACAATAACTTCAACAATAACATTTACAGATGAATATGGAAATTCTGATACCGATACAATAACTGCTACAATATTTGATAACCAATCACCAGCCGCGGCATTTGTATCATCATCGAACTACGAAAGTGATAACGCAACAAGTGGTTCTGATGCAGGTTCATTAGTAGTAACTGATGTAGAGAGTAACTCACCATTCACAATTTCACTTGGTGGAACTGATGGTGGTAAATTTGATATAAGTGGTACATCATCACCATTTGAAATTCAACCAACTGGTTCATTAGCAGCTGGAACATACTCAATTGACATTACTGTAACTGATACTTATAGTGAAACTGTAACTTTAACAAATGAAACAATTGTGGTAGATGCATCAGAAGTATTAACAAAAGTTTATATCTATACATCAACAAGAACTGGTGGTGGTACATTAAGTAATGCAAATTATAATGGAATTTTGGGTATTACATCTGAAAATACAACTACAACACCTAATACAATTACTGGTTTCCAAAGTGCAGGACCATCTCCAATGTATGAATTTAAGGATGGTCATTTAGGAGATTCAAGTATTACTGTTGGTGGTGGTGTTTTAACATTAAGAGCTGAACGAAGTGGTACTAACTTAGATACTATTATTTCATCATCATTTAATGGAGATGGGACATCATCAGACCAAATAATGATTTTATTCCCAAGTGGTTCTACATTAGGAGGAACTCCTACATCGATGACGGATACGACGGGTGGTAGTACAAATGGAGAATATGTATTATATCTTAAAGCAGCTGGTGAAGCTGGATTTAATGCAGCTGCAACAAAAATACATCAATTTGAGGTAGATAGTGATGTAGATGGATATGGAACATGGAATATAATCGGTAGAAACTCTCCAAACACAGCATCATCATACGAAGTTAGAATGATTCCAAGTAGTGGTTCGGCACCGAGTTAATATATTTATATAATGAAAGTAAAAGGAGAATAATATATGCCATCGTTTAGTAGTAAAGTAGAATTGACATCAGCAGCACAAGGCTCAGGTACTGCCATTGCTGATATCGAATTCATCAAAGGGGCATTTTATACAGTAGCAGAATATGATGATTTAGAAGATATTCCTATTGCAAGGGTATCTGATGGTCAAATTGTATGGGTAGAAGATGCATCAGCAACTTATCAAGCAACAATAACTGCTGCAGATTATATTACTACATTTGCAGATACCGTATCTTGGTCTGAATTTTCTGGCTTCGGTAGTGGAGGTGGTGGTGGTAGTGGTGATATTACCGCAGTAGTAGCTGGAGATGGATTAATAGGTGGTGGATTTAGTGGAAACACAACATTAAAGGTAGGACAAGGTGATGGTATTGTTACTGGTTCAAACTCAGTATCAGTAAGAGCATCTCTTGGTATAACTGTGGATGCAAATGGAGTATCATTAAATACTGGTTCGGCTCATTTTTCAAATGGAGTAGGAACTTCAACAATTGATGGTGGAGATATTTAGTATTTCTTCCAAAAAGATATATTTATAATTTAAGATATTAACACTATATAGTGTTTAAGGAGGGCAGATGACCCGATAAATAAAGGTTATATACAAATTTTTAATTAAT
>Ga0206677_10002950_pt1 | contig 14614 bp, 10 predicted proteins | sample M130m12015metaG_FD_155475 | JGI IMG/M metagenome (GOLD analysis project Ga0206677, IMG submission 155475) | Ammonia-oxidizing marine archaeal communities from Monterey Bay, California, United States - M1 30m 12015 | ecosystem: Environmental > Aquatic > Marine > Intertidal zone | place: USA... | reverse complement strand
ATACATGGTCTGTAAATGGAACTACATATACTCAGAGTGGAACTTATACTGATGTAAGTACGAATGCTTCAGGATGTACACATACAGAAACCTTAGTACTTATAATTAACAATTCAACATCATTAACTAATACAGTAAGTATCTGTTTTGGAGATAGTATAACTTTAGGTAGCAATACATATTCTCAAACAGGAATTTATACTGATGTATTTACTGCAGTAAACGGATGTGATAGTATTATTACAACTAACTTAAATGTTTCACAGCAGATTACCGCTATTATATCTCAACTTGGAATGGATATAAATGTTAATCCAACAGGAGGTAATATGCCTTATGTATATGAGTGGTATACAGGTGAGACAAGTCAAATAATTACACCAAATCAAGATGGAGATTATTGGGTAATAGTAACTGATGCTAATGGATGTCTATCAGATACTTCTTTCTTTGTGGTTGATTGGGTACATACAAGTGTTGAAGATTTTAATATTGATAGACTTAGTATTTATCCAAATCCAAGTAGAGATATATTTAATATTGAGTTCACAAGTTTATTAAGACAGAATTTAGAGATTAGAATTATTAATTCTATTGGAGATATAGTTTATTTAGAAAATTTAGATAATTATACAGGAGATTATAATAAAGATATAAATTTAAAAGAGTTTTCTAAGGCACTTTATTTCTTAGAGATTATAACTGATAATGGTGTAGTTAACAAGAAACTTATTTTACAATAAAATAAAAACCCACTCATTGGAGTGGGTTTCTTTTTGGTGGGCCTTACGGTCCTGAGTTCGAACTTTTTTAAACTATTTATTTAAAACAATCTGCCATGTTGAATAAGCTTCCTTTTCTGCTCCATCTTCATTAATTATACCTGTACTTATCCAAAGTTTTCCTAAATCTTGAAGTTCTAAAGGGAAGGTGTTCCATAATTCATTATAATCTCTGTGCGTCCACCAAATGACAAATTCATAATTTTCTTCTTGTGCATTTAATAGTAATTTCTCTAAATAGTTTTTTTGTTCATTTTCATTTCCGTTAATTGATATGCCATACGCGTTAACAATTAAATCTTCTGATAAATGACCTGTTTCTGCAAAGGCAATTGGTTTATTGATTCTATCATGTAAGAAATTAAACACATTTTGAAATTCTTCATTTGTTTTTAATCCTTTAAAATACGGATAAAAGCTTATAGATACAAAATCCATTGTATTTGCATAATTAACTAGTTCATCAATATATTGCTGAGGATTCGGAACATCTGGTTCATATAAATTATGTAGAGTGATCGATTCTGAAATGCTTAGAGAAGGAAATTCTTGCTGTATTCTTGTTTTTACATTCAGCATTAATAATTTATATTCATCCCATTTGCTGGGTGTATTTTTCAATAATTCATTTATTTCTATTGCTATAATTAAATAGTTAGGGTTCAGTTGGTTTACTATGTATTTTATATGTTGAAAATAAGCATTTTCAATATGCAAATCATTCATTGATGTATAATTTGGAGTTAGTCCATCATAGTCAAACGCTAAATCATTTCTTTCAAGATTTAATAAACTTACAGAAACAACTAATTTTGTATTTGGGATCTTTCTAGATTGCCTATCAGTGATGTTATTTGTAAATTCTATCGGTAATGGCAGATCATTTATCCAGGAATTCCATGGAATATTATTATCTATATGTTCACAATAGATGTCAGAATTATCGGCAATAAAATTGTAGGTAGCATCTACAGATTCAATAGTTGGCGCATATGGCCATGATGTAAAACCTAGGTCAAAATTCTTTGTGTCATATTCAGCAAAGAAATCAGAATTGTTATTATTTTGATTATCTAAATCTTGAAGTTCATCTTTCTTGCATCCAAATAGAACAATTAAAATAATTAATAAAAATGTACTTTTATACATAATGCTAAAATAATAAAACCCACTCAATTGAGTGGGTTTATTTTTGGTGGGCCTTACGGTCCTAAGTTCGAACTTTTTTAGAAAATTATTAAGTAAGTTTGCTTGATGAAAAGAGTATTGCTTCTTATTTTTTGTTTTCCTGTATTAGGATTTAGTCAGATTGTAATTAATGAATTCTCCTCAAAGGGATCTTTAAATGATAATGATGGTAATAATCATGATTGGGTTGAACTTATAAATATAAGTACTGATACTATTAATCTGTCTAATTATTTTTTATCGGATAATATAAATAATCCCTTTAAATGGCAATTTCCGGATAATAAATTATCTCCAATGAAGAATATATTAATCTTAACTTCTGGAGAAGATAGAAGAAAAAAGGCTTCTCATTGGGAGGCTATCTTAAATGAAAATTCGGAGTTAAAATATTTTATAGGACTAAATCAGCCTGACAGTAATTGGAATCTTAATATTACTGATAGCAATTGGGCTGTTGGCATAAATGGAATTGGTTTTGGCGATAATGATGACAGTACAATTATTACAAATACAACTTCTTTATATCTTAGATATTCATTTAACATTACAAATCTTGAGGACATTTCAAAGTTGTTATTACATGCAGATTATGACGACTCATTTGTTGCTTATCTTAATGGTTTTGAGTTCGCTAGATCAGATAATATTTATGGAAACCCCATTACTTACCAAACACTTGCAACTTCAACTCATGAGGCTTTAGGTGTCTTTGAGAGATATTATCTAAATAAAGAAGTAACAGATACGTTGTTGTTTCTTGGCAACAATATTCTTGCGATTGAGATTCATGATGTTGATTCTATACCAGATGATATGAGTTCTCGGTTCTTTCTGCATGTTGGCATTCATTCTGATGCAAATTATTACTCTAATCCATCTGCCTGGCTTGATGAAACAGAAACTTATTATCATTCTAATTTCAAACTTTCAGAAGGGGAGGAGATTATTGTTGCTGACTTTTCTGGCAATATTATTGAAAATAAAATAATAAATTCATCTGATATTTCTATTTCAGAAGGACGAATCCCTGATGGTGTGGGTAATTGGTGTTTCTTTAGACCCCCTACTCCTGGTGTTACTAATGATAGCTCTTTCTGTTTTAATGGAATTGCTGTTACTCCATTAGTTTCTCTAAACTCAGGATGGTATACAGGCCAACAGTCTGTTACTATTACATCTCCTTTTAATTCGTATGTTTATTATACAACTAATGGAGATGTTCCTGATGCTGGTGATAATTTGTATACTGACACATTATATTTTGATTCAACAACTGTATTAAGTATTAGAGGTTTTAGTGACAGTCTTTTGCCTAGTGAGCTGTTAGATAGAACGTATATTATTAATGAAGATAATCATCAATTACCTGTTTTTTCTATTATAACAGACTCATTGAATCTTTGGGACTTGGACAGTGGTATTTATGTTGAAGGTAATAATGTTGATGCAGCTAATACTTATTGCGGATGCGGATGTTATGGTGCTAATTTCTGGCAAAATTGGTCTAAATGGTCAAGATTGGAGTTTTTTGATAAAAATAAAAACAAACAGGCAGAAGAAAAATTTGATCTAGAGATTTTTGGTGGATGCTCTAGATCGCTTCCGCAGAAATCTTTTACACTCGACTTTAAATCTAGGTATACCGGAGATCTAGATTTTGCTATAATCTCCTCCAAACCTCATATTACTAACTTTAATAATATTAATCTAAGAAATGGAGGGTCTTTTAATGGTAAAATTAGAGATGCTCTTGTGGCTAATATAGCATTAAGAACAAATAATGATATTATGAGTCATGAACCGTGCATTCTATATCTAAATGGTGAGTATTGGGGAATATATGGAATTAGAGAGAAGATGGATGAGTATTATATAGAGTCAAATCATGGGATAGATAAAGATAACCCAGGGGTTGATTTAATTAAAGGTCGTACTAGTTCTCCAGAGATATATGCTGGTTCAGATGCCCACTTTATAGATACATATCGGATATTAATGGATATTAATCCTTCTGATTCTTCTTTCTTTAATTTTATCAGAGAAAGATTTGATGTTGATAATTTAATTGACTATTTAATTGTTGAAACTTATGTAGGTAATAGGGATTGGATACCTAATGGTGCAAATAATGTAAAGTTATGGCGACCAAAAAATGAATATGGAAAGTGGAGATTTTTGTTGTATGATGTTGATGTCGCCTTTTATGACTCTCCATATGCTAATACTTTGAGTCAATGCTTAAACCCTTGGTCTTCAAGTAAGTACTCTGATTTATTTGCAAGATTTCTTCAAAACAGTGATTTTAGATGTAAATTTGGCACACGATATATGGATCTTATTAATACTATTTTTAATTCAGATTATGTTTCTTTAATTGTAGATAGTTTAAAGGATGAAATATATAATGAAATGCCACGTCATATTAATACTTGGAATCAACCTGCTTCTATGCAATCTTGGCAGAGTGATATAGATTTTATAAAGGTTTATGCTCAAAATAGAAGTGCGAGTGTAATATCAGATCTTTTACCATATCTTAATTCTTCTGGAACTTCTCAGATAGAATTTGATATAAACCCTCAGAATTCTGGAGCAATTAAGATTAATGAAATTTACCCTATTAAATATCCTTGGAATGGGGTTTTTTTAAAAGATTTATGTCCAAATACTTTATTAGCGTTAGCTGATTCTGGTTATGTTTTCTCACATTGGACTAGTAGTTTTCAAATAGGAACCCAAATTTATAACTCATTACTTGAGTTATATGTCAGCCAGGACGATACTCTTGTTGCAAATTTTAGAGAATGCAGTGTAAGTAATCTATCTATTAGTTTAGATACTATTAAAAATGCATTCTCATCTCTTTTTGATGTAGGGTATGGCCCTTATCAATATCAGTGGTTTTTAGATAGCGTTCCAACAGAGGGAATCAATGATTCTATTTTTTATCCACTTAAAACAGGTTATTATAGTGTGTTAGTTACAGATAAGGATGGTTGTAGTTCTTTATCTAATTCTTTCTTCTTTGATTGTAATTTATTGCTAGAACCTTTATTAATACAAGACACATTAACAAATACTTTACATATTACTTGTTTAGGTGGTACTGAGCCTTATTCTTATCAATGGATTTTTGATTCTGATACTACAGAATCTTCTATTGAAAGTAATTATTACCCGATAGATAGTGGTTTTTATTCAGTATTAGTGACTGATTCAAATGTATGTCAAAGCACTGATATTCTATTTGCAGAAGATTGTGGATCTGTTATGAAACCTGTTTTATTAGTAGATAGTATTGACAATAGTTTATATATTACTTGTGTTGGTGGTACGTCGCCATATTCTTATCAATGGTTATTAGATTCTGTTATTATTAATGAAATAGACCAAAATTTTCTTAATATTTATTCTAATGGAATATATTTTGCAATAGTTGAAGATATAAATGGATGCAGTGGTTTTACTAATACTATTAACAAGAATATATTCGAAATAAGTATATTTCCTAATCCAACAAATTTGTTAATGAATTTGCAGTTTATTAGGAAAAAAGAAGATAAATATACAATCTCTGTTTTTGATTTTGACATGAATATTATTCATTATATTGAATTACCTAATATACATCAGACTATTTCTTATACTCATACTTTTAATTTAGACATTGTAAGAACAGGTATTTATTTCATTAGACTAGAATCTTCAGATAATCAGATTTCAAAGAAGTTCATTTATTTAGAATGATTTGAAAAGGAAAAACAGAGAGTTCGAACCCAGAAGATAATTTAATTATCTTATATAAGTAATAGAATTTCAGTTATTTATAAAAATAAAAAAGCGGAATCTTAACTCATAATGAGATGGATTCCGCTTTGGTGGGCAATGAGGGACTCGAACCCCCGACTTCCTCCGTGTAAAGGAGGCACTCTGAACCAACTGAGTTAATCGCCCTTAAATTGGATTGCAAATATATACCATTTCTTATCACAAGCAAGTTTTTTTAAATTAATTTAAAGGATTTCAGCAACTACAAATGTACTTCCTCCAATAAAGATTAAATCATCTTTATTAGCAAATTTCTTTGCATTGTTAAGTGCTTGTTTTACACTAGTAAAAGCGTCTCCATTAAGATTAAATGCCTTTCCTTTATTTTTTAACTCTTGTGCATTCATTGCTCTTGCAATATCGGCTTGGCAAAAATAATAACATGCATTTTTGGGCAGATGCGAAAGAATACTGTCTAAATTTTTATCGTTAACTGTGCCAAACACAAAGTGAAGTTGCTCGTATTTTGTGTTTTTTAATTGTTTGCTGATTTGCCTTATACCATCCTCATTGTGTCCAGTGTCGCAAATAATATGTGGAATTTTACTAAGGGTTTGCCATCTTCCTAATAGTTGAGTGTTGGCTACTATTTTTAATAATCCTTGTTTAATATTGCTGCTATTTATTGACCAACCTTGTTCCTGTAATTGTTCTATGGCTGTTATTGTAGTACTGATATTCTCCTTTTGATATTCTCCTTTTAAATCAGTTGCATAGTTCTGTTTAGGTTCGGAATACATTAAATGTGCATTTTTTTCTTTCGCAATATTTTGGAAAATAGTATTTGTTTCTTTTTGTTTTTTTCCAATTATGATTGGTGTATTTTTTTTAATGATACCTGCCTTTTCAGTCGCAATCTCCTCAAGAGTATTACCTAATAAGTTGGTATGGTCAAGTCCAATATTTGTAATGATTGTAAGTTCAGGATTGAGAATGTTAGTACTGTCCAACCTTCCACCTAAACCTGTTTCAATAATAGCTATATCAACTTGCTGATCAGCAAAATAATCAAAAGCCATGGCTACTGTGAATTCAAAAAAGGAAAGTTCCATTTTCTCAAAAATAGCTTTGCTTTCTTTTACAAAGTCTACTACCTCTTGTTCAGCAATCATTTTTCCGTTTACTTTAATTCTTTCTCTGAAATCCTTAAGATGAGGTGAAGTGTATAGTCCGACTTTATATCCTGCTTCCTGTAGGATAGAAGTTAGCATGTGAGCAGTAGAACCTTTTCCATTAGTTCCTGCAATATGGATGCTTTTAAATTGGGTGTGCGGATCTCCTAAGTATTTTGAAGCAGCTACTATGTTACCAATATCTGCTTTATAAGCAGCAACACCCTGTCTTTGATACATTGGAAGTTTACTAAAAAGATAATCAAGCGTTTCTTGATAATTCATTAGTTTAAACGGAAATTATAAATGATTTTTCCTTGTTGATTATTTGGTGCACTCTTTTTAGTGTCAAACTTAGTTTTAAGTGCGGCTGCTTTTGCTCTTTGTAATAGCTGTTTGTTCAGAGTTGTTGACCCTTTAGCTCCTGGAGTAGCACTAATTACATTCCCTAATCTATCAACTGTTATTAAAACAACAACTGTTCCTTCAACTTGTGTGTTGTAAATCGGCTCTGCTTTAAATTCAACTTTTCTTCCTCCAAGCTGGTATGCAGTTCCATCTTCTCCAATACCACCACCTTCATATACTTCTGAGTTTGGATCACCATCAATTACACCTTGATTTCCATAACCACCTGTCTCTCCCTCTGAAGAGGTTTCTTTCTTCTTTTTACCAGGATAAAGCGCTTTTTTATTTACTTCTGGTTTCTTTTCTTCAATTATTTCTTCTTTTGGTTTTTTCTTATCTATTACTTCTTCTTTTTCTTCCTTCTTTTCAACTGATGGAGTTTCAACTGTACTTTGTGTAATGATTTCTTCAGTACTTTCTATTTGCTCTTCAATAATTTCTTCCTCTACAATTTCAGTTATATCTTCAGTGCTTTCAGGTTCAATTTCTACTAATCCTTCATCAGAAAACCCAAAGTTGATAGAGATACCTTCTTCAGCTGGAGGCGGGTCTTGGTAAGTAAGTCCCATAAAAAGAAAAGCAACTAAGAGTAGTGCATGAAACAGTATTGTTCCAATGATGCCTTTTCTTTTGTTTTTCTTCTCAGAAGAAGTCATTTTAATGAGGTGTTGTGGCTAATACAATCTTGTATTTATTCCTGTAAGCAATATCCATAACTTTCACAACATGTTCAATTGCTACTGATTTATCAGTATGTAAAATAATTGCAGGTTCCTGTTCATTATTTATGATTAATTTTAATTCCTGTTCAATTGTATTTTCTAATACAGGGTTCTCATTAATATAAAATTGAATATCTTTTGTTATTGAAATTGATATTGTTTGTTTTTCAAGAGTTTTGGCTTTACTACTTGGTAATAAAAGCTTTAAGGCATTAGGGCTGACTAGGGTAGAGGTTAGCATAAAAAATATCAACAATAAGAAAACAATATCCGTCATTGAGGACATGTTAAAATTTGGCGTTACTTTATTTCTGCTTCTTAATGCCATTATTCGTTATGGTGTAAAAGATCTAAAAACTCAGTTGTTTTAGCTTCTAACATAAATACTACTTTGTCCACTTTGGATACTAAATAGTTGTATGCAATAAAGGCGATAATCCCCACAATTAAACCAGCTACTGTGGTTGTCATGGCAGTGTATATTCCCTTTGATAGCATTTCAACATCAATATTTCCTCCTGCACTTGCCATTTCATGAAAGGCAACAATCATACCAATTACAGTTCCTAAGAACCCTATCATAGGTGCAGCTCCTGAAATAGTCGCTAAGTTGGCTAAGTTATTTTCCATTTTAAAAACCTCTAACTTCCCTTGGTTTTCAATAGCAGCCGAAATATCCGTCATAGGTTTGTTGATACGATTCACTCCTTTTTCAATCATTCTTGAAATAGGACTGTCGGTATTTCTGCATAATATTTTTGCTGCTTCAATATCCTTTGCTTCAACAAAATTCTGGATGCTTTTTAGGAAATTCTCATCTTCCTTACTTGCTTTTTTAATGGCCGAAAAGCGTTCAATCAAAATATAAATTGCAAAAATAGATAGGATTCCTAATGCTCCCATTACTAGATTTCCTCCAATTCCTCCTGAAGTAATTAAATCAACCACTGAAAGCGTTTTTTCTGTAATTTCAGCATTTGTTAAGCTATCAGGAACGGTTTGTATTTGTAATAAGAGACTCATGTAAAGTGTTTTATATTAAACGATAAATTTATTTTTTATTGCATAAAGATATAAGTAGCTGCACCCGCTAAATAGCCCATAAGTGCAAGTAAAGAAATGTTTTTCATATACCAAATAAAGTCAATTTTCAGGATTCCCATAACTGCAACACCTGCAGCTGACCCAATAATTAATACTGAACCACCTGTTCCAGCACAGTAAGCTAAAAATTCCCAAAATAATCCATCAGCTGCATACATTCCGGATTCTGCGATAGGATACATTCCTATAGCTCCTGCTACTAAAGGAACATTATCTACAATTGAAGAAAGAAGACCGATAATTACATTAATTATATAAATTCCCTCTGCAGTTTGTCCATTAAAAGTAGTATCTAAATAATTAGCTAAAATATCTAATTGTCCCGCTGATTGTAAAGAAGCAACAGCTAAAAGAATTCCTAAGAAAAAGAAAATAGTTGGTGTATCAACTTTTCTTAATACCCCTATAACGGAAAGTTGTGATTTTTTTTCATGATTTTTACTTCTATGCATTATCTCTGTTACAAGCCATAGTACTCCTAATGATAGAAGCATACCAACATACGGAGGTAAATGTGTTACTGTTTTAAAAACAGGAACAAAAAGTAATCCGCATACAGCTAGATAAAAAATAAGATTTCTTTCAAATGATGTAGTTGGATTTTTTTTATGTTCAGCTAACTCAGTGTTTGAAGGTCTTTCTACGTCTCCCTTTAATTTAAATGAGAGATAAATTAATGGGACAACTGCACATACTATAGATGGAACTATTACGGTAGTTACAATATTTGCAGCACTAACTTGTCCGCCTATCCACAGCATAATAGTGGTGACATCACCAATAGGTGACCAGGCTCCACCAGCATTTGCAGCAAGAATTAAAATACCAGCAAAGAGCCATAAAGTTTCTTTGTCCTTAATTAGCTTTGGAAGTAATGCCGCCATTACAATTGCTGTGGTAAGATTGTCTAGAACAGCAGAAAAGAAAAATGTGATTACACTTAAAATCCAAATTAAATAAACTTTTTTGTTTGTTGTTATTTTATCAGTTATGATAGAAAAACCTTGATGAGCATCAACTAACTCAACAATTGTCATTGCACCTAACAAAAAGAAAAGGATTTCTGCAATATCCACTATGTGATGCTGAATTTCATGCGTTAGAGTGTGGTGATCAATTCCTGAAAAAGCAAAAAGGCCCCAACCTAATCCTCCAATAATAAGTGCCGAAGCTGCTTTGTCAACTTTAATTGTGTGCTCTAAAGCAATTGCCATGTATCCTAAAACGAATACAATAATCATAAGTGTAATAATCATAAATTTTTATTAGTTGTTTATTTTAAAGTTATTGTTGTAAATATACTGTTGAACTTGGGAAAGCAAAATCACTATTGTGTTTCTTTACAATTTCCATTATTTTATAATTGATATCTTCCTTCACATCAATTAAATCCTCCCATTTTGAGCTGTCAACAAAGTACATTACCATAATATCTAATGAGCTTGATCCAAATTCTTGAAAACGAACTCTACCATCTTGATTTGTTTTTGCATGCTTATTGATCATTTCTTGAATGTCGCTAACAATTGCTTTTATTTGTTCTGGAGCAGTTTCATAAGTTAAGCCAATATTAAACTTTACTCTTCTTACAGGTCTTAGCCCTAGGTTATCTAATTCCGCATCAATCATTTTTTTGTTTGGCACAGTCACTAAACTTTTGTCAAAAGTCCTAATACGAGTGCTTCTGAACCCTACTTTTTCAACTACACCTGTTACAGTTCCTACAGTTACAATATCCCCAACAGTAAACGGTTGGTCAAAAAAGATAGTGAAAGAGCCTAAAAGGTTTTCTAGACTTTCTTTAGAAGCCATAGCTAGGGCAAGACCTCCAATACCTAATCCTGTTGCTAGTGCAGTAATATTTACCTCAAAAATATTCCCCATTACAATTATTAAAGCAAATACATATGTAAGGATTTTTACAATTTCAATTATAAAAGGAATTAGTTGATCATCCATTTTGTTTTCGGTGGCTTCTGCTCTTTTATTCAGAATCAATCCTACAAAATCTATTATTTTTAAGAATATCCAAAAAACAGAATACACATATATAAGAGAAAACCCTTTGTTGATTAGCATTTTTAATCCCACTTCATTTTCTGGATCTAAATTCCAAACTTCAGGGTAGTTGATGTGTGAACTTCCTAAGTAAATAATAGAAAGCATTATGAAGAATCCAATTGGTTTGGTGAGTAAAGCATCAAATTTATCAATTCCTACTTCCGCCCCTTTTTTTCCTACAATTTTAAAAAGTAAATGACTTAAATATTTTGAGATTAGCTTTTTGAAAAGTAAACCTACAAGTATAGCTCCAATAAACCAAGAATAATCAAGCAAAGTATTGCTTAAAAATTCTATTTGCAAAAATTCTGTTTCCATAATTAAATTTAAGTTAGACTAGTTCTTTTAGTGCAATTTCAAAAGCTGTTTTTGAAATGTACGTTTTACTATTATTAATTCCGTGTGATTTTATTAATGCGTTTTTAATGCAATCTGAAGTGTCAGCAAAAATTGCTTTATCAGTCATTTCAATTTCATCCCTCATTAGGTAAGCAAAAACCCTAGCCATTCCACAATTTGCAATAAAGTCAGGCAATACACTTACTCTTGCGTCAGCACTTTTTGAAATAGGGCCAAAGAAAATTTCTTTATCAGCAAAAGGCACATTTGCTCCTGCTGAAATTACTTCCAAACCATTTTCAACCATTTGGTCTAATTGGCTTTGAGATAATAACCTTGATGCTGCAGCTGGTACAAAAATTTCAGCTCCAATACTCCATATTTTTTCATTTGCTTCTTCAAATGACATCATGTTGTTAGCTTCTAAAAAGTTTGAGCTTCTATCCTCTAAGATTGATTTAATTTCATCAAAAGTATATCCTTCAGTATTAACTACTCCCCCTACTTTATCAATAATTCCAACAATAATCGCTCCTTCTTGTGCTAAATAATAAGCAGCAGCACCAGCTACATTTCCCCATCCTTGTACTATTACTCTTTTCCCTTTAACTTCTCCTCCATAAATATTGTAGTAGTGTAGAATTGCCTCTGAAACTCCATATCCAGTTATTAAATCTCCAACTGAGTAATCTTTATTTGCGTTAGGAGTAAGTTTTTCATCTCTTACAATTAATGGAACTCCTTCTGATAATTGATTGATGATTTTCATTGTACCTTCCTCATCTTTTTTGTGGTGTCCTCTTACAATTCCTTCAAGAGGAAATAAAATGCCTTCATTTTTACACATTGGCATTACTTCATGAACTTCATCAACATTCATATCTCCACCCGTACCGTAATATGTTTTTAGTAATGGTTTAGCAGCAGCATACCATCTTTGCAAAACTTCTTTTTTTCTTGGATCTCTAGGGTCAAAATTGATTCCTGATTTACCACCACCAATTGGAGGCCCGGCAACTGTGAATTTTACTTCCATAGTTTTTGCAAGTGCCAAAACTTCATCTTTTGTCACACCTACTCTCATTCTTGTCCCTCCAGCAGCAGCACCACCTCTCAATGAGTTGATAACTATCCATCCTTCAGCATCAGTTTCAGTATCTTGCCATTCAAAAACTACTTCTGGTTTTTTATTTTCAAACTTCTTTAGTAAATCTTCCATTATATAGCGATTAAATTTTTTGCAAATGTATCAATAAGACATCAGATAATTGATAAGATATGTTAGATTTTTAATACTAATATTTGCAAATGATTCCTCCGCAATTATCATGTTTTGCTCCAGTGACTGATTTTAGACAATTTACTTCATTTCTTACTCTTAAAACTCCTAAAAAAGCAAAGATTAAAGCTTCCTTAAAATTGATTGTGTCTTTACTTGGAGTAATAATTTCTGATGTTGAATAGTATTGAATTCGGCTCATTAAATAAGTGTTAAAAACCCCACCTCCTGTAAATAATGCTGATTTATCTTTCAAAAACACACCAATTTGCATTGCAATATGTTCGCAAAAAGTATGTAGAATATCTTCTAATTTATATTCTTCTAAAAGTAAAGGATTGATAAATTTTTCTACCCATTCTCTTCCTAAGGATTTAGGAGCATCCTTTTTGTAAAAGTCTAAATTATTGAATTTTATTAATAGCCCAGGTATTAGTTTTCCTCTTTTTGCAATTTCCCCCCTTTCATCAAATTCAACACCTAATTTTTGACTTATTTTATTCAATACAACATTCACAGGACAAATATCAAATGCCTTAATGTTATTGTTTCCTTCTTTAATTGAAATATTAGCAAACCCTCCAAGATTGATACAGTATTTAAAATCAGAAAAAAGGTGTAAATCTCCAATAGAAACTAAAGGAGCCCCTTGTCCACTTAGGGAGATGTCTAAACTTCTAAAATCATTGATTGTTGTAGTTTTAGTTTTTTTAGAAATAGTTTTCCCACAACCAATCTGCAGAGTATATTTATTTTCAGGTTCATGAAAAATTGTATGACCATGACTCGCAATAAAATCTACTTTTTCTCTTATCAAGAATAAGTTAATTATTTCTCCTAAAAACCCTCCGAAATCTTTATTAATTTGTGTGATTTCTTCTTCATTTTCAAGATGTAATTCAGCTAAAGTTTTTTTCCATAAATTAGAGTATTTTACAGTTTCTGATTTAACTATTTCAAATGTCCATTTATCAGTTTTAGAAAAAGTGCAAATTGCTAAATCTACCCCATCTAGTGATGTCCCTGACATCACTCCTAAAACTCTGTATTGCATATTCTCATTCATCAATTCTCAAAAGTAGTTTAAAAAATGTATTTTTGCAAGAATTTTTAAAAAAGCACAAAGAATGAATTTTGAATTGACTGAAGAGCAAATTGCAGTGAGAGATGCTGCAAGAGAATTTGCTCAAACAAAGTTATTACCTGGAGTTATTGAAAGAGATGAAAATCAAACTTTTCCAGCAGAACAAATTAAGGAGCTTGGAGAATTGGGTTTTTTAGGAATGATGGTTGATCCAAAATATGGTGGTTCTGGAATGGATACCGTTTCTTATGTTTTGGCAATAGAAGAACTCTCAAAAGTAGATGCCTCATGTTCAGTTGTAGTGTCAGTTAATAATTCATTGGTTTGTTGGGGACTTGAAACTTTTGGTACTGACGAGCAAAAAGAAAAATATTTAAAACCTTTAGCGACTGGTGAAATTATTGGTGCATTTTGCCTTTCTGAGCCAGAGGCCGGTTCGGATGCTACATCACAAAAAACAACTGCAATTGACAAAGGAGATCATTATTTATTAAATGGGACAAAAAACTGGATTACAAGTGGAAATTCTGCTTCTGTTTATTTAGTAATTGCTCAAACTGATGTAGAAAAAGGGCATAGAGGAATCAATGCTTTTATTATTGAGAAAGGAATGGATGGTTTTGCTATAGGACAAAAAGAAAATAAACTTGGAATTAGAGGTTCTGATACACATTCATTAATGTTTACGGATGTAAAAGTTCCAA
>Ga0206677_10002949_pt1 | contig 14615 bp, 8 predicted proteins | sample M130m12015metaG_FD_155475 | JGI IMG/M metagenome (GOLD analysis project Ga0206677, IMG submission 155475) | Ammonia-oxidizing marine archaeal communities from Monterey Bay, California, United States - M1 30m 12015 | ecosystem: Environmental > Aquatic > Marine > Intertidal zone | place: USA... | reverse complement strand
GGCTGTCTAAGGACGAAATTATCTGAATTGAAATTGGTGCCTTATTCAGTAATCATTGGATTTATGTTAACTGCTATTTTTATTCTCAAACCAGCAGAAATCAGTACGTTCATCTATTTCCAGTTCTAATCCTAGATACCAAGATCGAATAATTCAGACTCGGTAAGAGCAAGAGAAATAATCTTGGCAGCAGGAGTTGCAGCACTCGGAAAATACACCTTTTCCTGTCCAAATCGTTTTTTGGCTAAATCATATGCTGATTGATAGACTTCTTTCAATTTAGAATCACCTAGTGCCCTCCAAGTCGATTCTAAAAGCGCCTTTATCATCACTTCTGGAGAAGCAAAACTTGTTTTCATTTTAGGAACTAAATCCAAAAATGAAACTGGAGGGCCATTGAGGATTGGGGATTCGCCCGAATACAACTTGAACGGTTCTAATTCAGACAATTTAACACACTCTGGAAGAACCTTTTTTCGCTTAGCAATGTGTATCTCATCCATGCTATACGCTGGGTTTTCAAACTCGTGAAGGGCAAGTTCAGGTGATATGAGAATTAACAGATCCTGCACTATGTCGGCGCACTTTGAAGGTTCATTAAGTGTAAGAGTGAACAAATTTCGATCAACTAGTGGACGATATCCAAGTGTAGAATTTGCAAGATATCTGCTATTTGCTATTGGAGATTTATAGCATAAATGATGCCATAAAATAGCATCATTTTCTTCTATTCTTATTCCGGAAGATGCAAGCGCGTTTCGGAAATTTGTTTCAATCGATAACACTCGCTTATTTTGGTTTTTTATTTGTTTGAATAAACGAAAAACGTCTCTTGAGATAATCGACTTCCTAGATAACCGCTTTTTCTTTATTAGAGAATTGAAAGGTTTTTCTCTAAAAGTACCTTTTACAATTTCTGCCCCATGACCACCAACTCGAACTACACTAGCTTCTTTCGGATAATCTCCATTGAAGTACATCATATCAAACAAACCCATACATGAGAGCCTCCACATCGAAAACTTTTTTTCAAGGGAATTCTGTTTTATCATCTCTCTGCCTTCTTTTTGAGTGCTCCTATTATTAAATTCGAAATCAAATCTTTTAGAAAGACTCTCGACGATTAAAAAATCGGTTCGTCTTGAGGTATGATTATTTGTTACAAAGTAAATGCCTGAATTCTTTTTCTTAATTTCTAAGAGCAATGCTAGAAGAAGTCTTGAATCCAGACCCCCAGAAATTGCAAGTTCGACTTCGATATTATTACGATTGAAAAAGGCAGAGAACGTGCGATATGTTTCTGTGATAAATGAATTCAACACGTCTCCATAATCATCCCTGGTTTTTCGAAATACAGATTTTAATTTTTCTTCCTGTAACGAAAATATTTGTTGATATCTTCTCCATTCGATTAGAATGGATTTCCCAGGCGATAATAAATGGACGCCGCTTACCTGTGTTTCATTGCTAGTTGCAGCGCAAGCCAAACCATGCGTCCATGCTCTTGCATGAGACACATTTGTATTATGCGATAATTTAAAACCAAGTTTAGCGCGGATTTTTGCCAAGACATACAACGAATCTGAAGAAACAAAAATATTTTTTTCAGAGAAATACATTATGGGAAACATCGAAAAAAGATCATTATGAATCCTAACTTTTTCTTCACTCCATGATGCATTTACGTAACTACCTTGTAATCCTGTTTGATCAAGAAAAGTATCCTTCCCTTTTTCTTCTTTCCATTTATGAAATCCTTCAGCGCCAATAACTACTGATTCTGTTTTAGGATCTGAAAACCATCCCTTGAAGAAAAAATTCTGCGACTCAAATCGGTTAGTTACATCAGATTTTTGAATAGTGAGAATCGATGATCTAGCATTTACTTTTACTGTTTGAAATTCATGAGCATTTTCTGAACTAAGGAGAACATCCTTCAATCTCTTTATTTCCGAATGCGAACCTACTGCAAAGAGATAGTTTGACAAGTTACTCACCTAGAATCTAAAGTAGATGAAATCTACTGTCTGCGAGGGCTGTAGGAAATATGTTACACATAACATCGTCCCGCAAATAAGCCCCCACCAGAATGAATTCGATTTAGATATTAATTTTTCAAACCCTCCAACCTTTCCACTCACTCCATGGCCCAATATGAAAACAATGGCTAAGCAAAATGTTAGGAGTTTTACTCCCGGCATGAATTCTATGAATTCTCTCATATCAAAATAACCTTCAATTCCAAGAAATGTTTTCATGCTTCGAAATAGTATATCTACATCTTCAATTCTAAAGATTAGCCAAGTGAAGAATATTAGGTATTGTGTAATTCCCCATGATAGAGAGGACGCAAAGAAATTGTATCGCTTGAAAAGAAATACAACTGGTTTACTTTTTGAGATATATCTGTGTGCAATCAGTAACAAACCGTGAGCAAGCCCCCAAATAACAAAATTCCACGAAGCCCCATGCCAAAGACCTCCTAGAATCATTGTTGTCATTAGAGCAAAAATCATTACTTTTGTTCCGTTTCTTGACCCACCTAAGGGGATGTAAAGATAATCACGTAACCAAGTCGAAAGAGAAATGTGCCACCTTCTCCAAAAGTCTTGAGGAGAAGTTGCAGCATAGGGTGTTTTGAAATTATCTGGTAAAGTGATCCCAATCAGTTTGGCTGAGCCTAATGCAATATTTGTATATGCAGAAAAGTCACAGTAAATTTGGATTCCAAAACATAATGACGCCCACCAAATCAATCCTATATTCCCTAAGTGTTCCCCCTCAGTAAATATTTGATTGGCATGAATTGCTAGATTATCTGCGAAGACAATTTTCTTGAACACACCGTAAATGATCAGAGTTAACCCTATTCTAATATGAACAGGGTTGTATCTCAAAGGTTTTTGGATCTGTGATTGGAATTCATCTGCCCGTACAATTGGCCCAGCAACCAATTGCGGGAAGAACGAAGCATAACAACCAAATTCTACAAATGATTGGTAGGGAGAAATTCTTTCTCGATAGATATCAATAGTGTATGACATCGTCTGGAAAGTGTAGAATGAAATCCCAACCGGTAACGCTAGTCCTAATTCATCAATACCAGGAGAATGCATGAATTTCAATGAGATTAAGTTAAATGATTTTATCACGAAATCAAGATACTTGAATATGCAGAGCAATACAAGATTCGTGACTAGGCTAACTCTAAGCCAACGTTTCCTTACTTCTTTAACTCTCGAGCTAAATATTTTTTTCCCGCTATGCCAATCAATAGAAGTAGATAAGAGGAGGAGTAAGACATGCCAGCCCGATGCAAACCAAAAAAAGAGTAGGCTCATGAAGAATAGAAAGATGACCTGTATGTTCCTTTTTTTGTAGAAAATAAATAAAGTAAATATAAGCACTGCTGGCAAAAAGTAGAGATAATATGATGATGATATGAAATCTATCGTAACACCTCCAAATCGGGAACAAAATTTTCGTCCGATGTTACGAGTATTCGATCTATTTCAACACCGTCTTCTTGCATCCAGACATTCATTTTAACCTCCCACGGAGAAGGCACCCACATTTTCAGTGGTGCTAGTGAACTATTCTTTGTCCAATGCCATTCGCCATCTGCTTCTTCAAAAGACGAAACTATTGAAAAATTTGTAATAGGGTAACCCGGTCTTTCGAAATTTACTGCAAAGGTATCATCAGAACTACTTTCACCCCGGGTTTCAAACCAAAAATAGTACATACCAGGATTAACTATCGTAAGATTGTAGCCAATCATTGGCCCTTCTGTTGGTTCTCTTGGAGATTTTCCAATATCTGGTGATGCCCTTATTATCGAATTATTTTGAACAAACTCCCACTTATGCGGTAATCTTCTATCGTATGGATGTGAACAGTAGGAGTACCCCTCTGCTTCGATAATTGATGTTTGTGCAATTATCGGCCAATTCAAATCAGTCCCGGTACAGACGTCATTTGATAAATAACTTTCAATGGTCGGAAGGTTATATTCTCGCTTTGAGGTATTTTCTAAAAGTCCATTTAACGCGTAGGATAATCGTTCGCATGCATATTCTCTCCCTGCATCTGCTAAATGATTTCTATCCCGAAACATCCATTCAGGCCACTCTTCCCAGAACATATTCATTCCGGTAACACCGTTAATTTGTGAAAAGTTTTCGAATGTAGAGTTGTATCCATCAAGCTGTCCATGGCTTAAATAATCGTAAACACTAGGATGATGTGGCACACCTAACAATAAGATTTGGATATTATTGCTAGTTAATTCTTGAATCATATACTCATAGGCCATGTGATTTAGGGTTGAATTATACCTGGGCTTGTAAATCGAACCGTTAGCGAGAGATGGCATGTTCGTTGAGAAATATTCCTCAACTTCTTGTTGTGACTTTATTTCAAAATTCGGAGGTTTGAACGTAGGAGTCATGAGATACTCTAGCCATTTTTCTTCAGAGCGAGGGATATCAGATTCTGAATATTCAACTTCCGGGATCCGTTGCAGTAGTTCCTCTAATTTTGATTCTAAGGCTTCAAGCGAATATGTTTTTGTCATTTGAATTCGTTCTGGGATTGTGGTTGATACAAACTTTTCATCCTCAATTCGAATTAATTCTGTCCAATCCCCAATATCATCCTGGCTCATCGTGATGCTATTGATTTTGAATCTAAATTCAATGTAATCATTCAGTTTTTCGGACTCGTAAAACTCCCATAAATTATTAGGGCCGAGCTCGATTACTACGATGTCAGGTTGACTTGTTATTATAGCAGGTGTTTGGATCATTTCCGTGTAAGGGTTACCGCCTGAAATACCAAGATTGAAAACGCCAACAGTATCTTTAGATTGAATTTTTTGAGATATGCACATTCCATCAAATGTATCACGGATTATTGATGAGCCAATTGCGGTTATTTTTGTGCCACCAAAATCCCCAATTGTATCATGCGCATCATAGATCATTGCATATCGGCCATTACTGATTATATCACTTTCAATTAAAGCATCAGAAATTATTGGGTTAATCACCAATGTTGACATGAAAATGAAGGTTAAGAACAATGCTGATATGGATTTTATCAGTCCTAAAGTGGTTTGATTACTTAACTCCGACATATTAATTCGAATCCTTTTCATTAGAATTTTTGTGGTACCGATTAATGGCTTCTTCGACATTTTTTGTATCTAAGACCAATCGTCCTTCATCCATACAGAGTACACGTGTGCACATGTCTCGAATCAGTTGCTCGTTGTGAGTCACAATAACAACCGTTGTCTCGCCTTGAACCATCTCAGCAATGCGTTGTTTCGATCTTGTCCGGAATGAACTATCGCCTACTGCGAATACTTCGTCAAAAAGAAGGATTTCGGGTTCTAAGTGAGCTACAATAGAGAACCCAAGTCTTGCTCTCATTCCCGATGAATATGTTCGAAGAGGTTTGTCAATAGCATCCTCTAAACCAGAAAAAAGAATGATTGAAGGCACGAGTGCTCGAACTTTTTCAATACTAATTCCATGCAATGCTCCACTTAGAACAATATTGTCTCTACCCGAAAGATTTCTTTGAAATCCTGTGCCAAGAGATGCTAAAAGTGTAATCTCTCCATTGACTTTCACATCCCCTTTATCTGGTTGATAGATGCCTGAAAGAAGGCGCAACAGAGTGCTTTTTCCAGCCCCGTTATGTCCTAAGATTCCTATGACTTCGCCTTTGCTAACTGAGAAATTTATGTCTGAAAGTGTTGCAACAGGTGATTGCTTTTTACCCTGGAAAAACCCAAACAATTTACGAATCGATTTTGGTGATTGTTTAGTTATAGGGTAAGTCAAGTACACACCTGACAATTCTAACGCCAAATTTTCATTCATAGATGAATCACCGCTCTGTTTTGATAACGATTGAAAATAGCACTACCCACAAGTAGAACTCCAATGGTAATTCCGATTGTTCTGAAAATTATAAATGGAGTCAGATATGAAAGATCGCCAAGAACGGCTCCTCTACAAATTTCAATATATGTTGCAACTGGGTTCATTAAATGATAATCCAAGTATTTCTCTGGGATATATGCAGCCGAATAAAATACTCCTGACAAAAAGAAAAGTGCTCGTAAACCAATATCTACGACCATAGTCGTATCTCTAACAAATACAACCGCTATACACAATATTTGAGACACTCCATGGGCGAGGAGGATGATTCCGAACACAGCAACGGGTAATAAAAACAAGTTTAATGTGAATGCGATGTCCATATAGATCATGTATATTGGAACAATAATTAGACTCAGTATTAATCGAACGAGTTGGAAGCCACTAACATTTGCAATGAGCAACTCTCGAGGGAATGATACTTGTTGAATCAGGCTTGAATTGCGAGTCAATTGTGTTGATCCCTTCGAAACTGTTTTACTAAATGCACTGTAAATAAGAATCCCTAACATTATGTTCAGAGGTAGTAATTTGTCTGGATTTCCTCTAAGAATTACAAACACTACAAAGAAAACGAGTGTAAAGAAAATAGGCTCTAACAAGGTCCAGGCATAGCCTAAGAAATAATCGCCATACGTGGTTTTCAAATCTCGTCGAACCATTAAAGAAAGTAAACTCCGGTTCTTCAGAATTGAATTAAACGAAATGAATGGACCTTGGAGAAGAGATGGACGTGAATATACCTGCATTTGCTACTCCCCCTATCTTTCTGTTGCCGCTCCTGACAAATATCAATATCGCCTATATACCTCATCATATAATTCTACGACATTTGCCCATGTTCGATGATTCAAAATATATTCCCGCCCTGCGCCTCCAATTGTTTCTCGTAGGTTGGTATCTTTCGATAATCGGACAATCACTTCAGCAAGTGACTCAACGTTCTCTGCGGGGAAGGTCATTCCTGTAACTCCGTCATCTATGATTTCGCATAGTGCCGGTAATTCTGAAACAATCGTAGGTATCCCACGAATCATTGCTTCTAATGGTTTAATTGGAGGCACTATCCGGGTTACATTTGAATCTGGGCGACTCACAACAAAGATGTCGATCAGGTCATAGAAATGTACGATATCTTCATGTGGAAATGGTCCTTCAACAAATGAGATTTCAGAAATACCAAGCGATGAGCATAATTGAATTAACTCGTCTTGGTTTGATTTAGTACTACAGACCAAAAACCGAACATCTAATCCAGAATTAACTGCTTGGGCAACAGCCATTGCCGTGTAATCTACTCCCTCCAACTTACGTAAACTTCCAATGTATCCAACAACGATGGTTTCTTCAACTCTCTGCAACCGATTATCCAATTCGGCTAAACTCTCAGGTTTTTTGGAATTATCCACAAGAGGCAACGTAGCGAATTCTAGACCCACTGCGTTTGGAACGATGACTGGGGGCGAATCTCTCAATTTTCTGCGATTGATTTCATCGCCCAATCGAGCGCCTATTGCGATAACGTCGTCTGCTTTTCGAATGACTTTATTCTCTTGACTGCGGTAATATCGATATGGAATTGAGCTTGTCTTCCATCTCCCTTGAGCCACTGCTGAATCCTCCCACATCCCTCTGACTTCATAGATGAAAGGGAGGTTGAGTTTTCTTGCAGCCCGGAGGGCGGGAAGCCCCACTCTGAAGGGAGTATGAGCGTGGATTACTGATACCTTCTCCTTAATCGCTTGTTCAATGATACTTTTCTCATAGCGTTTCATCATTCGCCTTTCTCCAATGAATCTTCGAAAAAGAATGACTTTTCTGTATACTGGCCTGAAAAATTGACGACATAACAAACTGGTTTTGTATGTGATAAACTTGAACAACCGAAGGGGAAGGATTGTTTCTTTCGGAACATACAAACCGTTTTTTTTCTTCTTAGATTGCTCTTTTATTTTTTGTTGAATGACTGTTCTAATGTACCTGATTCCGTCTATTTCGGTATCAATGTTCATAGCTTCTCTTTCAGGATAAAATGGCGAAGTCAGGCCGATTGGTTGACAAATATCTCGGTCTTTAAGAGAAACGAGAAGATCATGAGTACGAATGGCGTATCCGTTCACATCAGGTGCGCTATTTGCAAGAACATGTAATGCTCGTTTTCCTGACAACGCTATCACCGTTCAAGGTGATTTGTAATAGCATCTACAATTCTAATAGCAGTTTTGCCATCCCAAAATTGTGGTTTTTTACCTTCCCGTACAGAATTCTGTCCAAGTGAATTGTCTACTGCTTCCTGTAGCATATCTAAATTCGTAATAAGTTGATTCGTCCCTTCGGAAATTGTTATTGGTCTCTCCGTGTTTTCCCGCAAAGTCAAACAAGGAATACCAAGAGAAGTCGTTTCTTCTTGAAGTCCCCCTGAGTCAGTGATTACAAGATTTGATCCGCCTATCAACGAGACGAATTCAAGATAACCTAATGGCTCAATTACGTGAATTCGGTCATTGTCTAAAAAGGAGGTTAATTTATCGAATTTAGTGAAATTGTTTCGGGTTCTCGGATGCATTGGAAAAATAATCGGGATTTTTCTTGAAACCTTCACTAATTCCTCAATGAGGCGGTCTAATTGACTGGGATGATCGACATTTGATGGACGGTGGAGTGTAATAACAGCATATTTGTTAATCCCAAGTTTATTCGCCACATTCATATCTGTTTGATTTACTCTTTCTAAAGCATCATATAATGAATCAATCATAATATTTCCCACGAATTTTATACGCTCTTCAGATACGCCCTCGTTCCGTAAATTTTCATCCCCGTCAATGGAAGGGGTAAGAAGTAAATCAGAGACACTATCGGTGAGTATTCTGTTAATTTCTTCTGGCATTTCACGGTCGAATGACCGAAGGCCAGCTTCAACATGTGTCACCGGAATTCCTAATTTCTTTGCTACAAGTGTGCATGCAATAGTCGAATTCACATCGCCAACAACAACGACCATAGAAAAGTTATTTTGTTTGCAAACTTTTTCGAATTCAATCATTATTGTTGCAGTCTGAGAAGCATGAGTGCCTGAACCGACATTAAGATGGACATCCGGGGCTTTCATATTCAAATCTTGGAAAAATATGTCCGACATATTTTCATCATAGTGTTGCCCTGTGTGAACAAGTACCGTCTCAATGCCTCTGCGCGCAAACTCTCTATCAATGGGAGCTATTTTCATAAAATTTGGTCGTGCGCCTACAATTAAACAAATTAACATAAAAATCACCTATACAAATGCATACTTTTCTGGACTGTCCGAACCAAGCAGAATTGCTTTTTTCATCAGCTGCTCATCAGTTGCATCCCATGAATGAAACCCTTCAACCTTTTTACGCATGTAAACGAAATTGTAAGGGTCTGTCGAATATATCCTGAATCCGGCGTCAATTGAATCCCTGATGAATTGTGTATCTTCGCCTGTTGATAAATTTCTCATCTGCACTTTTTCAGAAACCGCTCGTTTGAATAAGAAGGTCGGTCCAAGGATTAAGTCACCATACTTATGCCGATTTTCAGGGAATCTGAGATAGGTTGATTCTGATTTTTCGTGATACATGAAAGTACACATTTTCCCGACAATATCTGCATCTGTGTAATTAAAAGCCATTAACTGATCACTAATGTAGTTCTCACCATATAAGTCATCATCATCAAATTTACCAATGTAATCGCCTGTTGAAAGTTCCATTCCAAGATTAAAGCAGTGCCCGAGACTCAATCCCGGCGTAACGAGATGGACTTTCGTATTTGGTTCATCTCGAAGTAAATTTGTTATCTCAGCATACTCCTGCTTTTCGCAGTCTATGACTATTATGAGTTCACGATTTTCCCAAATCTGACATCTGAAGTTTTTCAGGATATTTTCAATCATCTCTGGACGATTCGTACAAGTGACTAGACTTACCTTTGGATTTGATGATTGAACCTCTTTGTCCATTCCAAGTTGTTCTAAAATATGCCCTACTCGGTGAGTATATGTGTGATTTTTCATAACATGTCGATAACCCAGGTGAGCTGTACGATTTCTATATTCATCGTCAGAAATTAATTTTTCAAGAGCAAATTCTGCCTCTTCAAGAGAATCAACTATTGTAATGCCATCTGGGAGCATTTTTTCCATTCCTTCCGAAGGTGTTGAAAGTACATGAGTAGAAGATGCGAGAATCTCAAACACTCGCCTACTGAACATTGTATCAGAATTCATAACCGAATTCACATTGAGGAAGATTTTGTACGCCCTGTATGCCATGCAACATTCATCATAAGGAAGAGAACCTTTAACGAATTTAGAGTATAAACTTGGGAATTGATTTCGATCACCGGTTCCAAAAAAGCGGTCATAAACATGTAAATCGTAATGCCGTGATGCGTCGATCAGAAGTTTTGTTTGTCTCTTTCGATCCCCATGTTCTCGAATATACCATGAGCCAGCAAAGCACACATTATGCCGTGGTAATTTGTTTCTTACGGGGTTGTGGATTACTGGTTGGCAAGCGAAGGGCATAGCAAAAACCTGTTGATGTCCACAATCTTCAACGTAGTTCGGGATCGAACGATTATCTGATGTGAAAATATAATCAAATCTAGAAGCAGTACCTATAAATTTGTCATAATTTACAGGATCTTCTTTGTTCCAGAATACTTTTTTTAGACCAATCTCGGTACAATAGTCAAGCAATTCTTTCAATCTGAGCCCATTTGGAGATTCTGTGGAAGTCATGGCCCATATCCACTGTTCATCATGTCCTTTCCAAATTGACTCGGCTAAAAAGAAATCAAAATTACCATTGCGGAGGAATTCCTTCCAGTTATCTCTTGGAGTGCTTTGCAAATTTAACTCGTAGGACAAGGAATCGAACGAAAATTTATCGAGAATACAAGCAACGTTCAAATTCCTTTTTGGTTGTGTTTGTTTTGTCGAAGGAAGTATTGGGAAGAATCCTGTTCCTTTCTTTGATGAAACTGTAGATTTTAGTTTCCTGTCTAATGTGACCTTCATCTTCTTTTTCCATGAATCATTTTTTTGAGACTTAAGCAAAAATACACTCTTCTCGTACTGTTCGGTTCGATTATAGAGAGTAATCATTGTACGTGCGTATCGTTTATCTTGGAAATCAAAGTTTTCAGCGAGTTGAATTGCTGTGTATGGATCAACTGCCCCCAACCCCCTTATTGAAGCAATAAGAAGATTATTAGCAATGTGTTTTGGGAGGTTTTGATTTGTTGTTAGATAATCTAAGGCCCAAATCAAATCTCGGTATATCGAGAGGCCTTGAGAAGAAAATGCTTCTTGGATTCTTGACTTAATCTCACCCATTTTTGGCGGCCTTCCTTCCGCCAATGAAATCAGTTCGGAAAGAGGTAAGTATTCGAAATACAGTTGTTGATTTACAGGAGGTTCAATCTTAGCCATCTCATTTAGGAACTCCTGCGTTACTGTCCCCCAACTTGAAAAATCATCCCCAGGGGTATAAGATCGATCCATTATCAATGCTTCATCAATTGCGTTACTTATTTGCTGGAAGTTGTTATATCGGATTAGATAGGGCATGGTTTTAGTGTTACTTTTTGTCGATGGTACGATGCAAGGAATCTTGTTTTGCCTTAATTCATTAATTCCGAGGGGTGGCCCTTTACTTGATTTGGAAGGTAAATCCAAAGCCAAGTTCCATGATAGCATCCTCTCGAAAGTCCAATTAGAGTCGCGAACAGTCCAAGTTTTCACGTTTTCAGGCTGTGGAGTACTCATTGGCCACGAAGATCCTAAGACCTCAAACATATCCTCTTTTTGACTTTCTGCTAGTTTTGAAATAGTATCGAAATCGATATCATCGTCTGTCCTGATTAGAATTCCAAACCTATTCTTGTCAGGATTTGATTTTTGTTTTTTGTTCTTTGATTTGAATCGTCCTTCAGAACTGAGAATTATTTGTGAATTTTGTATTTTTAATTTCGATATAGCTTGTTCCTGAAATTTATTCTTCACTAATATGACATCTGAATTTGAAAGCAGATGGAGTTGCCCTTGTGAAAGATTCAATTCTTGACCAATATCCCAGGAGTGCAAATCACATACAACCACCCAATTATTTGTATTAAAATGATGAATTTTACGAATAAGTATTGGAGAGGGCTTTGAAATTAACAGGATTTTTTTCAACCCCGCATACTCTCTAGAACTGAGAGCTTCAAGTGAAGAATTAACAAAATCCAGTGGGAGATTAATTAGAGATTTCAATTTATTTACCCCTACTAGTGGGTCCCGATTTTTCCTGAAATATCCATTTATGATAGGAACTTTCTCGGTTACCAAGTTAGAAACAATTTGCGAAGTCCTATCGATTGAAATTGAAGGATCAGGATGTTGGGAGCCGTAAACAAATACCATCGGACTTGGATGTAAGCGACATATTTGCTCAAAATCCTGGAGGAAATTGTTGATTTTATTGTGTTCAACGGAAGATGTCAATTCGAGAATCGGTCCAAGTTTCACTCCAGAACTATTTTTCCAACTCCTAAGTGTTACTACAGCATATCCAAAACTCTCAGGAGGTCTGAAAACAACTGTAAACGTTCCATCATCCTCCGGGTTTAGATATTGATACGGCCCAACAAGTGATGATTGTTTCAGCAAGGAATCTGAAGCAGGTTCTTGCTCTTCGCCTTTTTCATCAAAGAATTTCATCGAGATAAGCGCGCAATTGAGTGGTGCTTCTGACGGTGTTGTGAGAGCACCGCTAAGTTTCATTATATCTTCGGAATGGGTTCGATGGATGTGTGCCATTGGCAGATATAATTTGTAACCTTTCGCCGAGAGAGTGACTTCTCGTCCATGTTTAACAAATGGCAATATATCGTTCAAACCGTGATTGTCGGATTCAAGTGATTGTTGTATTCTTTTGACAAGAATATTGGTGGCTTGTGATTCGGGGACTCGGCTAATGTGATTTAGTGCAAGTATTGGGCGATTATTCTTTAAGTAAAATTCAGCAATCGTTTTATCGAATCTTTGATCGCTTATTCGTACAGGAAAATGTTCACCAAATTGGATGGCTGTGACAATATCGGATTTTCCGAACTCTCGGATAATGGCAACAATAAGATTGTTGCAATTCAGATTGTTGCTCCTGTTACCCGTTAAATGATGGTATATTTTTTCAAAGTCTGAAAACACACCTGAAGGTTCATTCTTACATTTAGTCTCAACCACAGATTGGATATGTGTCAAATTTACAGGTCTACTTTTTGCTATCTTTACAGCTTTACGCAAGTACTTTTTCGCAAAGAGAATGCTAAATCTCGACCTAAAATTAAACATTCGATCAGCTCTTCACTACGGACGACCCACAGCATGCACTTGCCATCCTTTCTTTTTGAGTTGTTCTAAATCTAACACTCTTCGGCCATCATAAATAATTGGCCGATTCATCGCTTTCAGCAATTTGTCCCAGTCAAGAGTGAGGCATGCTTTGTGCGCAGTAACCAAAATTGCTATATCAGCGTTTGATTCAGAATAAACATCAGAGATTACAGATACATCTTCTGGAAATTCATTCTCCTTGAGGTGTGGGTCCCAAGCAGAAACCGTGATCCCTTTGGCCAGTAATGTTTCAGACAATTGTTTTGCAGGAGTTTCTCTTGGATCTCCGACTTCTGGTTTGTAAGACCAACCGAGAAGGAGGACCTTTCCTTGTTCGGAAGGCACACCTGCTTTGTATAAAATTTCATGAATTACCTGCCCTATATGACTAGGCATTGTTCGATTAACCGCACGCGCTGCTGTTATGAGTTCTGCTGGAACGCCAACATCAGCAGCTCTTTGAATCATGTAATATGGGTCGACAGGTATGCAATGCCCGCCAACTCCGACTCCTGGAGTGTAACGATGGAAATTCCATTTGGTCGAAGCGGCAGTCAATACCTCTTCTACGTCTACATCTAATTGAGGGAATATACGGGCTAATTCGTTTACGAGTGCAATGTTGATATCGCGTTGAACATTTTCGATGACCTTTGCTGCTTCAGCAACTTCAATTTTCCCAACATACCTCACATCTTCAGAAGTGAGTCTGCTGTACAGAGAAACCAATGCGCTTCCGATTACGGGGTTTGTACACCCAATCACTCTAGCGACTTGCCGCACTCCATGTGCAGAGTCTCCTGGGTTGAATCTTTCAGGGCAATACGCAATTTCAATATCGGCACCTATCTCAAGTCCGACATCATCTATCTCTGGTAACCAAGTTTGCGAAGTTACTCCAGGATAAACAGTAGATTCTAGAACGACAATTGTATTTTTTCCAGGAACAACAGATTCAAAAACAGAACGACCTGCTTGCTTTACATAACTTAAATCTGGTTTCAAATCATGGGTTATTGGAGTTGGTACTGTAACAAGAATGACATCACAGTGCGGCACAGCATCGTTAATTTCAGTGGTAATGTTCCATTTGAGTGTACCTGGCGAGGGCATTATTTCATCGACATCAGGATCTCCAGTCGGGTTTTCACCATTGAGAACCATACGCACTGTGCGTTCAGAAATGTCAACTCCCCAGACATTGAAACCTGCATCATGGAACCCAATAGCCGTAGGTAATCCAACATAAC
>Ga0206677_10002941_pt1 | contig 14632 bp, 14 predicted proteins | sample M130m12015metaG_FD_155475 | JGI IMG/M metagenome (GOLD analysis project Ga0206677, IMG submission 155475) | Ammonia-oxidizing marine archaeal communities from Monterey Bay, California, United States - M1 30m 12015 | ecosystem: Environmental > Aquatic > Marine > Intertidal zone | place: USA... | reverse complement strand
AGGTTGAGCGTTGAAGGAATGGCTTCGCGGTTGAAGGCCACATTGTCTTCATAGACGCCTTTTGCGTTCACTTCACATGTGCTTACAGCCGGTGTCCCGTTGAGGTTGAAATCTACCCATCCGGCTTGACCGTCGGTTGCAACCCACGACATGTTCCAGGCGCTTCCTTGCGGGGCATCCCCGCCCGTGGCTCGCCAAATGTATCCATTGTCATCCAGTGCGCTGCTTGCCCCGCTTGTGTTCTGGAAGTAATCGAAGCATTGGATGGCTTGCTCAAAGGTATGTGTGCGCATGTCACTGTGATCGGGCATGTGGAGGTCGTTTGCTCCCCAAGATGTGAGTTTGTCATCATCAACCTGCAGTTGGTTTGCTTGCGGTCTTGACGAGTATGAACGGGCCAAGTCGAGTTGCTTTTGCCCACGCTCAATCGATGTTCGCTCGAAGATGTGATGCAATTCAAGGTCACCTTCTGGCAGCACCAGATCATTGAGCAGTTGAGTGGTTGCCGAACAATCTTGTTGGCTTGTTTGTGAACTGGAAATCACGACATCGACTTTTTGCTTAGCAGCCCATGGGTTGCCTTCTTCAATCCACAACTCCATGGTGGCGGAGCCCAAGCAGTAGGTGCGAATATCTTGGTGGGTTGCGATGACTTTCCATGCAGGGTTGCCTGAAAATTCATCGATGCCGATGACGCGCCATTCCCACCCATTGTTGCTCCCCGTCGCTCCGGTGTCGATGAGATCGTTGCCGAGAAGATCGCCAACTTCGATTGGCTGAAGCATCATTGCGAGCCCAGGTGCTAGGGTGTCCAAACCGCCAAGCAGACCGCCGACCCCGTAACTCACCGTTGTGCCACGGTAGCGTCCAATTGGGTCGGGCAAATCAACTTCCCAATCCGCTTGTGTGGACAGGGTCGTTTGTTCCCGAAGTTCAGTATACTGCTTTGTTTCAATTTGGGCACTTCCATCGGCACGAATGAACGTCGATGAACACCCGTTGAAGATGGGGTCTGTGAGGTGGCGTTTGACGGTAAAGGAATCCAGAGTGTTGCTGTTGATGCTTTCCACTGCCAGCCATTGACCGCCCATTCCTCCTTTGGCAATGACTGCACCAAGTCGATCCGTGGACCCCTCCGCATACAACTGATCTGTGCCACCTTCGGTGATTGAGAGCTGACCATCACCTTCAAACAAAAGGGACAATTTGCAAATTTCCTCGTCCGTTTCAAGTTGGTCTAACACGAGTTGAATGAATTCATCCGTGGCGAGGAATGTACCATCTTTGACGGTGTAATTCATTTCGTCTCCATACCTCAATTGGTCCGCAGTGAATGGTTCCAACTGGCTGTTGATGTAGTAATATCCACCTGCTCCAAGAATGATCAGCGTGAGCAATGCAGCAGCCACTTGTGGGCGTTTGACCATGTCGAGCAGGGTTGCGGGCTGTACGGCAGGCTTTGTGGACGCGGCGACCTTCTTTTCAGTGATGGCAGGCGCCTCTTCGACCATGATTTCGGCATCCATGATTTCGGCCTCAAGCACATCGTCTTCTGGCTTAGGCAGCTCTACCTCTTCTCTTTCCGGTTCAACTTCCGGCGTGAGGGTGTCCTCATCCTCCATTGAAAGAACAACTTCATCTTCTTCGGGTTCGGCATTGGATTTCTTTTCCTCAACACTGGAGGTCGCACTTGGCAAGCCAACTTCGTCGTTGGTAAGCCCTGATTCAAGCAACCGCTCGACGAGGTCACTCTTTTTTCCAGAGGTTGGCAAGTCGTTGAGGATGCATAGCGCTTTCAGTTTTGCAACTGTTAACGTCGATGCAACATCATCGCTCATGCTTGAACCCCAACCAGTCCCTGTCGCCTATCCCTTTCAAGGATGGCGCTCCATGCATGGCCTCAGCGCCGAGTTTCGCCCCTGCGCCATACGCTCGTCAACCTTCGTGAGGAACATAGGCTCCGTCTTCGTTTTGGACGTAGACCGTTTGGTCATAGGAGCCATCAGCGAGTTTCTTGAAGAAGTATCCATTTTCTGCAGGCTCGTAGGTTGGTTCGCCAATGACTTCTGGTGAAGCATCGCTTGGTTCAGTGGGCTGAGGCGGCCCAGATGGTCCTGCAGCACCAGGCGGTCCTGAAGGGCCGGCAGCCCCAGGTGGCCCGGATGGGCCTGCAGCAATACGCTCGCTTGAAATGGAAGCGAGCACTTTGTTTTCTGTGGTTTCAAGATCTTTTTCAAGCATGTTTTTGACAGATTCGCCGTGCTTTTGTGCGCCCAAGAAGGCGAAGGCTGAGAGGCCGAGGCACACAAGTCCGAGAAGGCCAAGAATAACTTGGTTTGGATAGACTGCACCGTCGATGTTCATGTCAGTGCCAGCGGTTCCGACGTTGGCCCCATCGCCGTCCACAAACTGCACAATCACACAGTATTGCCCAGCGTCCAATTTGAAATCAAATCTGTATTCTCCACCTGCAACCGGTGTTTCATCGAGCAATTGGTATTGGTAACTGTGATCGGTTCCTTCACGGGCGAGGGTGGTTTGTGAACCAAGGTTTTGAGCGCAATCATCCTCTTGAAGCGCATAAGCCGCGAGATGAACATCCAATGCAGCCGGAGGGTTGATGACTTCAACTTCGATTTTCAATGGTACGTCCATGAAATCTTCACCTGGCAAGGAAGGTCCCCAAACCAGACCAATGTCTTTCTCTGCAGAGTTTGTGAACCCGTCGTACTCTTCATCAAACGACATTGGGAAAAGGGCGAAACCGAACATCAAAACGGCAATGCCAAGCCACATGAAGACATTCCAGCGTGATTGTTTGAGCGCTTCTTGACGCTGTTCCAACGTCATGACTTCAAGCACTTCATCTTGGTCTTCATCGACAGTTGGTTCAACCGCGGAAGCCTCAACCTGTTCTTCTGACATAAAACGCTCCATTCCGAGCGAGCACTTGAAAGGCGCGTTCCCTCGTCGTGCTGGTATGGACAAGGAAGGGGAGGTCAGTCGAGACGCAGACGCGTCCCGCTCCGACCTGCGTTTGGCCATTCTCTCCCGTGGCCCCCGCCTCTACAGCACACGGCGGCTGGTCGAAGAAGCGCGAAAAAGGGGCCTTGATCCATATGTTGCAGACCCAATGAAGTTCTCTCTGTTTGTCGCAGATGGGCGGATTGATGTGCTTCATAACGGGGAACCGTTCAACTTTGACGCAGTCATCCCCAGAATCGGCCACTCCATCACGAAGCACGGCGTCGCAGTGCTTCGGCATCTGGAACAGCTTGGCATTTGGACGGCCAACACCGGTGTCGGGATTCTACAGAGCAGGGACAAACTGCACGCTTCACAGATTTTAGCACGCAACCGCTTGCCAGTTCCCCGAACCACCTATGTGCGCGACATTATCGATGTTGAAACAGCGGTTGATTTCGTTGGAGGCCTCCCCGTGGTCATCAAAGTCACCCAGGGCACTCAGGGTCAAGGCGTGTTCTTGCGCCATACATTGCGCGAATCGAAAAATTTGGTTCAGGGGTTGTTGCTCACCGGCCGGGCCGTTCTGGTCCAGGAATACATTGCAGAATCTCACGGCAAGGACATTCGGGCCTTGGTCGTCGGTGATCGGGTTGTTGCAAGCATGCGTCGAAAAGCCCGGGGCCGAGAATTTCGTTCGAATTATCACTTGAATGGGACCGTCGAAAAGGTCGATCTTCCCCCGGAGTATGAAGAAGCAGCATGCCGTGCAGCCCGGGTTTTAGGACTCCATGTTGCGGGTGTTGACTTACTTGAGGCAGAAGATGGGCCGTTGGTGCTTGAGGTCAATTCATCACCAGGATTGGAAGGAATCGAGAAGGCCAGCGGTGTCAATGTGGCTGGCGCGATCATTGATTATGTCATGACCGAGACCGAATTTTCTGAAGTCGATCTCGATCAATTGCTTCGGACTGTGCCGGGTTCAGGCGTCCTTTCTCTCCAAATCCGCAACCATCCGAACGTGGTTGGAAAGCGTCTGGCGAGCCTGTTCAAGGCAGGTGCTGAGATTCCAGTGTTCGCACTTTCAAGAGACAACACCCTCATTTGGAATCCATCAGATGAAATTCAGTTGCGGTGGGATGACATCCTCGTATGCTACGGTGAGTTGACGAAGTTGAGAGCGTCCCTTCGGCAAGCAATTTTGGATGTTCCAAGCGATGCTTTTGCGGTTGAGGATCGGGAAGGGTCGAACGCTTGACGGCGCGAACCATCACCGAGACAGGTGATGGTACCCTCCATTCTGACGCGCGGTGGTTTGATATGGGACCATACGTTACTGGAACTGCTCTTCGGAGCACGGGATGCACACCCGCCACGGCGGGAGGCGGTGAACGCCAATGGATAAGCGGAGAACACACGAGCGGCAACGCAAGGCATTGAGGCCAAGCCAAAGAAGGCTTGATGCATCCAGTGTTGAACTCCCACCTCGTCTTGTTCACATGGCTGATCTCCCTTGGGTCGCCTGCTATCGCCAAGCGTTACGAGCCGAGAATAAATCAGAAAACACACAAAAATCCTACGCAAGCGGATTAAGGGCCCTTGTTGAAACAACCCTCCCTGGCGAGGATGTCCTCGATGAAGAGGGATATGAATCGATGAGCGTCGAAACACTTGCCGAGCGAATGGAACCGCTTAATGGGCGCCTTGATCGCTGGACCCTCTCCCTTTCAGAACTCCGCCCTACCACCTACAACGCTCGGCTCGCAGCAGCTCGCCATTTGCTGAAATGGCTCGGCCATCGTTGGCCCGACCACCTCGTGAGAGCACGCACAGGTCGTCGACTGCCCCGCACGCTCACTCGCCGAGAAATGTCGATGGTGCTCGAAGCGGCCGCAAACAGCGAAAATCCTGTGGCTTCCATTGTGGTCACCATGATGCTCGACACTGGCTTACGTGTCAGCGAAGTGTGCAACCTTGACATCAACGACATCGACTTGGAAGACGGCTCAGCGCGGGTTTTTGGAGGAAAAGGCGACAAAGATCGACTTGTGTTGTTCACTCGCCGCACACTCGAACGAATTCATGCGTGGATTCCAGTAAGGGAGTCAAGGCTGAAGGGAGATGATTTTGCATTCCTCCTGAACTCAGCAGGCCGTCGATTGCAACCGCGCGGCGTCCAACGCCTCATGGACCAACTTGCTGCCGATGTTGGACTTCCGAAGGGAAAACTTACGCCTCACGTATTACGGCATAACTTTGCGACCGGCCTCTTGGAACGGGGCGCTGACCTTGTTACAATTCAGCGCTTGCTCGGGCATTCCAGCATCGCTACAACGCGAGTTTATCTGGAGATTTCAGACCAGACACTTCGCGAGGTTTACCATCGTGCCCAAGCGACGCGTGAAACGATTGAAGCGGCCGCAGAAGCATCGCAGGAAGAACAGAAGGTCGAGGAGAACACGCCCTCAACGAGTGCCTTTGGCCTTGATTAATGTTCAAGATCGCTTTGCCTTGCGCTTTGAGATGACCGCAGGCCCTGCCCACTCGCGTTTTGGGACCACTTGTTGTCCGGAGTGACCAACGATTGGACAAAATTTCCCAGATCGACACCTCGAACAATTTTCTTTCGGAGGCATTTCAACCGCTTTTCTCAAGCGGCCGTATTTTCTCCTTGGCATGGGTTGATGTTGACAACGACGGTTTTCAATTATAGCGCTCAAAGACGCCAGAAGACCTCACTTTTTGTTGAACCAAGGCATGTCTCGAACGCTCCTTGGTATTTTGAGCGTACCACCCTTCCGTCCATCATCAGATTTCTTAGAGGAGAGGGTCTTCTTCGCTGTAGAGGTTGCTTTTGAAGCCGTGGATTTTGCAGTTTCTGTTGCTTTTGAGGCCGTTTTCTTTGCCGCCGATTTGGCTTTCGTGGCCGTTGCTTTGGATGCGGCAGCCGTCTTCTTGGCGCTTGATTTTGCTTTAGAAGCCGTTGCTTTCGCAGCGGAAGTGGCTTTTGTAGCCGTTGCTTTTGTGACCTTCTTTCCTTTCTCAGCAGCCTTCGCAGCAGCGCCGACCTTTTTGGCAACGGCGGCGCTTAAGCCAGCATCTTGCAGTTTCTTTGCACCAGCACCAGCCACCTTGCTGACAGAATCTAATTTTGCAGCGACCAACTTTTTTGCTGTAGCAGCACCAATTCCCGGCAGTGCAGTTAACGCTTCAATCTTGGAGGAGCTCTTCTTGGCAGCCATTGTCTCACCTGCTTCGCCATAGTGAGGGACGCACTTCAATTCTTCTCCTAAGCAACGCTCGTCAAGGGGTGAGATTGATTCGTTGGACGGTTGACCGGAGGGTATGACGGGCGAGGGGTTGAGCAACACCACCACGCGTGTTGTGGCCCAGGTCCATCGCGCAAATGCGAGTCATAAAGTTGAACATTCGACCAATTTATTGAGGCCAAAAGGCTACTCCTTGCCCAGTAATGCCGTGTACCTCGGCGATGTTGCAATCGCTTTGCTTGCAAACCTCTCCCAACCAGAAACACCTGAATTTTCTCAACCGCCAAGATTTAATGAACAAAAATGGATCTTCTCAACGCAGAGTGGAACGTTGCATGTCCACATCGAATCTCATGCATACTGGGGCGTTGGCTTGTTCAATTCAGGCTATCTGAATGTGATTGAAATTACTGGCCCTCATGAACATCGTATGCGTTTGTTGTACGATTTACGAGCATCCGTTGGGCGAAATTTGTGGGAGTTCAAACACCGCAGCAGTGCCAGGAAGTGGATGGTAAAACACTGCAATGGTGCGACGCTTGAGGGAAATGAAACAACATGGCTCGAGGCATTGGCATCTGCGAAAGTGGCCTTTGAGTCGTCGATCGAGATTCTTGAGCAGCGAATGGCCGTTGTCCAAAAAAGGATGCAAGAACCCCATGAAGGCTCTGACTATGTTCTCGAAAAAGCTGAAGTTGCCTTCACCGCTGCGGAACTCGACATTGGTATGGCTCGCAAGGCACTCGCTGAAGAAAACGCACCTGGCTTAGAACGCGCCCTGGCACGAGCCGAGGCCGCCTTGATTGAAGCAGATCCAAGCACTGGTCTGTTGACTTCCGAGTACGATGCATCAGCCCCTCTTGGCCTTACGTTGAGGGCGGACGACTCGCCACCAGCGGTCGCTTCGTCGGACCTTGAAATCGTCGACCTCACATCGCCAACAGATGAAGAAGAGTAATTTTGAGCGAAATCCTTCGCCGCGTCGCGTTGATAAAGGGGTGGCATCTCGCAAGGATTGGTTCACATGGCGTCCAAGAAGAAATCCGATGGCAGCGGAATTCAACAGGCTGCAGGTCTCATCCGATATTTCGATGAAGAATCTGAGGATGCTTGGAAAATTACTCCCGGTCAAGTCTACTTCGCTTGTATCAGCCTTGCTACCTTCTTTTACCTCGTCAACCTTGGCGTTGTCGGAGCAATCATCGACCTCTTTTGAGGCGAATCGCTCACAGGGGCTGAATCATTACGATTCGCTGTTCTTTAATGGCCATGCACTTGGCGACTTTCATGGCAGTTTCCATGTCGGTCGTGGCGCCAATGACTTTCTCACCTTCAGTTTCGTGAAGAATGAGTTTGTGTGTGAGGTTGTGCAGCACACCTTCTTCGATGCGCTCGAACACCCAGTGTTCGTTTTCGATTCTGACCATTGCTGGAATTTCGACCAACGGGCCCATCGCTTCACCAATTCGTTCGGTACGAGTCTTTAGACCACGAAGATCCCGAAGAGGGCTCCAATTACGTCGCCGGACATGTGTTTTGACTCTCTTGTTCTGCTCAACGCCTTCTCTAAATGCACGTGCCATTAGGGTCCCATCCCATGAAATCCGAGGATTCCATTTGCGAGGCTTCTTGAATTGCTAATAAGAAGCGCGACGGCGAACCCCCGCGAACATGCTGTTTTAGGAGGTTGACTTCAACGCTGAAGGGTTGTGAACCATCATGCCGATGGAGGCTACGAGAAGCGCAGGGATGGCAAGAATCAACGCTGGCAGGAGGGTGCTCTCCGTCATCATTGGAATTGCGATCCCTGCGACGGTCGCAAGGATTAACGGTGCGATGACGAAACGCATCTGTGGGGTTCGCACATCGGATTCAACAATCCATGGAAGGACCAGCGTCCAAGCAAGGGCAAGCCAAACGCCTGGCAGTATGTAGGCTGTCATCGGTGAAAAAGCCATGAGCACCATCGGCATGAACAACGCCATGTTTCTCAACCACCACGCCTCTGGTCGGGGGGCAGCATCGAAGCCGAGCGTTGGCATGAATTGGGAGAGAAGCATGGCGCCAAGCACGGCTGCACATGCCCAGAAACCATACAGGTTGGCTCCGGTTGTCGTGGCGAAAATGGATGTAGAGTTGAGCAACAGGCAAGCGCTCAACAGCATGAGCACCGCGCATACGACAAACATCGCTATGAGTGCGAAACTCCGCCGCTCACCGTACAAGAGCCTGCTTTCAATCGCCCTCGATGGCCGAATGATGAGGGTGAGGGCCACTGTAGCATGAATTGCCATCAAGAGGACGATGGCCTCCGTACCGACCGAAGAATCGTCGAGCCAAGCAGTCCAAGCGGCAGGCTTGGTTGAAATCCAAACGAATGCAATCACAAGAAGCAAGGCATTCTTCATCGAAGCCTTTCTCGCCAGAGAGGAATAATCAGCATTGATGCTGTATGTGCTGGATGCTGCAAACAGTTCACCACAGAACATCACCATGAGTGCAAACAGGACGGGCAGCAAGACGCCAGAGAGCGATGGAGGTTGCAAAATACCCTGCTGGGGAAGAGGATCTGTTGCAATGTATGCCTGTTCAGGAAACAGAAGGCCCAAGGTCATCAAGAGGCAGAGCGCTGTAAAACTCATCATTCGATGCCGGGCAACCTTCGCAGCCTCTTCACCAAGGATCTGAAGGCTTGGAAGTCGATGAGCACAGGCGGCAAAAACCACCATCGCCAAAGCTGCGGCTTCATAACCTGACTGGCCTGCAACCACCACCCTCAACCGTTCACTGACGGACGCCTCTTGCGGAAGGTACTGCAGCACTTCCATGTGAGTTGCATCAAGTTGCATGATTGAGAAAAAGCGGTGAAGGAATAAGCATGCAAACATCAAAGCAGGTGCCCATCGGGCCACGACACCAACCATTGATTGGGCACGCTCCTTCTCGATGGATGCAATCGCTAACCATGAGCACAGCACCAACGCCAAGGTTGGGAAAAACCACGGGAAGGTGTCGCCCAACATGACGCGAACCACAGGGGTTCACTCCTTGAGCATGGCGGAAGCAACATAGTGAGGTGGCCGAACCCCAAACCATGTCGCGGGGGGAATGGCAGGACCAAGACCTCCTCGCCGTGGCAAAGGATACGCCCTTGTCGAGGTTGGCTGTAAACCTCGGTCTCAATGTGGATGAGTGGCTCGCCTACGCTACCGAGCCATTGCCTGAAACGTTCCGAATTACACCGGGGCGATACGATCGAGGGTGGACAGAATCCATTCTTCGGTCCATTGGCGGTGCCCCCCTCCCCTGGGCTAAGGATGGTTTTGCTTGGCAGATGCCATTTGCCCGGGGCCAAGCCCCTGACGCTCAGTCAAAACACATCATGGCGTTGCTTCACGAGTCCGGCCGCATCACTCGCCAAGAGGCTGCCAGTATGCTTCCAGTTCTTGTTTTGAATCCACATTCTGATGAACTGATCCTCGATATGTGCGCTGCACCCGGGTCAAAAGCAACACAAATTGCTGAAGCAATCCATCCAAACGGCGTGGTCGTCGCTAACGAGCCGGCCTCTGGTCGTGTCAACATGCTCGTGTCCAATCGAGGCCGTCTGGCCATTTCGAACATGCTCATCAACCAACAGGACGGCCGTCATTTGGGGCGAATCCCTCCGCCTGGCTATGATGGAATCGTAGCAGATGTACCATGCACAGGTTCTGCAACCTCGCGTAAAAACCGCAATGTATGGTGGAAATGGTCGCCACGAGACGGCCGAAGTATGTTCAATCTGCAAGTGGAAATCGCCTATCGTGGGGCAATGCTGTTGCGCCCAGGCCATGATTTGGTCTACTCGACGTGCAGCTTAGACCCGTGTGAAAACGAGGCGGTCGTTGCGGAACTTCTTCGTCGCGCACCCTGGCTTGAACTCGTTGAAATTGATCGTTCGAACCTTGAGGGATTGACCCTTCACCCCGGCCTTCAAACATGGGATATTCTGGACCAAGATGGTCATCCGTACACTGGTAGTGATGCACTTTCAGCCCCTTCGATTAAACCCTCTCATTTTGCGCCGTGTCAACGACAAACGATGGCGGAACAACTCGAACTCCAACTCGACCCTGCCTTGGAAAATTCGATTGAGGCAAGCCTTGTTCACTGCATTCGGTTGTACCACCAAGACAACAACACGGGGGGCTTCTTTGTGGCTCAACTCCGTCATAAGCAAGAGGCAACACCGGAAAACGTCGCTCGAAGTTTTATCCCAAAGCGCTACCAAAATCCAGACTCTGGTTGGGTTCCAAAGGTGCTCGATGCCCCGCCCCCCAACCGCCATTCCATCTTTCCTGCACCCCAACCAATCGTTGATGAGGTTCAACAACGGTACGGCCTCAACGACGCTGAATGGTCATGGTGGCATCGCGGAAAGCGATTGAACATCGCACCAAAATTAGTTGAAGATCGAATTTTCAATCGCCAATGCCCGAACAAAAAGGGCAACCTCTCTCCAGCAGGCACCTTTCATCCTCTGAAACTCATCCATGTTGGTCTGCCCGCTTTCACACAAAAGAGGAAGATTTGGCGCTCTCGTCAAGAATCCGTTCCTGCGCTGCGTGCGCTGATTACAGCATCAACACCTGCCTTAGAAATTGAAGTCCTCAAGCGGATGTTACAAGGTTGGGCGCCACTGATGGAAGAGTACACTGAACAATACGGCCCGATTGAAGAAGAGGGACCTGTCTTGCTTTCATGTGAATTGCCATGCGGTAAGGCGCTTGTGTCAGGCTGGGTCGGCGCTCGTCTTACCTTGATGATGGACAGGGTGGGTCGAGATGTTCTGCGTATGAAACTCGGGATGCGTTCTGAAGCCGACGAGGAAGAATGAGGTGATGCAATGCAAAGGTCTGCCGTGCCGTTGATGTTGCTTGTCCTTGCCACCTGTGCTGCCCCATATGCTCATGCAGCCGATGAGCCGACAGAAACAGTTTCGATAGCAATTCCAGCACAAGAACCGCCATCGAGAATGCTTATCGAGACCTTTCTCGACCAAGGAGCCAATCTTCCCCAAGACGAATCAGAACACCTGCATCTGACTTGGTGGTCATGGAGCGATGAGACTGGTTCGAATTGGCCGGATGATGATGCTAAAGCTCGCCGAGGCCAATTGGGAATGGATGGCAACTCAACGACTGTCTTCAACGAGCAGGATCAGGAAGCGACTGCTAAGACGCTCTTGCTCACGGAACCTGTATTGACGCTTGAAGGGTCGATTCAGTTGATGCTGGATGAGCAGGGCGGTATCGCCATTCACCTGCCCGTTAAATTGACGCCACTTACCAACCTGGGCAACGATACAGTCCTCTCCATTTTCATCACTGAGGATCGCTCGGTCGATCATCACGGTCGTGTGGCTCACAATCTCGTCCGAGACATGATGCCTCAAGTCGGCTTTTCAGTGCAAGCCAATAACACCACAGACACAACGTGGGTTGTCCCTTCAACCCATCTTGAGGCCGCCGGCATTGAATTTGATGAACAGCCCCATGGATGGCACATTACCTTGGCGTTCTTCGGTGGGCTTGGCGATGAGAACGAAAGCCGTTTGCTCGGACTCTACAGCACGCCTATTCCTACCACTTGGGACGCCTCAACTGCGGGCGATTTCTTCCTTCCAAGTTTTCTTCTGATCCTTTGTCTTGTGGTTGCTTCTGGCGCCGTAATGGGGTCGTTCAAGCGTGAGAAAGGGATGCCAAGAATCGATGCACAATGGATTTCTTCAGAACCCGCCGTCCTCCAATTTAGAATACAAGCGGGCACTCAACCATTGGCTTTGAATGGCTGCAATGTTGCTGAGCCATGGGCGGTTCGTGGTGGGTTCAAACGCGTCAAGATTTCAGCAGGGAACCATCACGAGTTCACCCTCCGCCTCAAGCAAAGCGAGGCCGATGACTGCCATGTGTCACTCAATGTCGAGGTTGAAGAACTTGGCTCGTGGACGCAATACCTTCGCCTTCCATCGGCACACGAAGCACTCCGAAGCGTTCAAGACAAGCCAAAGCAAGCAATGGATGGTGGCGAAGCATGAACCTCGATGACACGGACCGTGCGATTCTTGAAGTCCTGCTTGAAGACGCACGCACCAGCCAAAGGGCCCTTGCTCGAAGGGTCGGTATTGCTCAAGGAACCGTCCTCAATCGGCTTCGTCGGCTTGAAGAAATGAACGTCATACAAGGCTACAGCGTCATCCTTGATCCAAGCGCCGTTGGATGGTCAATGACCATTATGGCAGGCCTCCGGATTGTCAAAGGACGCATGCTGGATGTGCAAGCACAAATCGCTGCAGATCCTCGCGTGTTTGCGGTGTATGATGTCACGGGCGATTGGGACTCAATGGTCCTTGCTCGGGTCAAAGACCGAGCGGATTTAGACGACCTCACAAAGACTGTTTTTACCCTCGATGGAGTTGCTCGTTCCTACACTCACGTTGTGCTCAACACGGTCAAGGAAGACGGACGGACGCGTCCTGCACCACAGCCTGATGATGCATCGGGTGAATGACGCACACGCCACAACGGTTTGACGAAGGACTCGGACTCTGGTGTCGACAATTCAAGGCCCAACTTCGTCGTATTCATCGACAAAAGGGCCGAGTTCATGCGCCATGCTGCGGAGGGATTCCACAACCCTTGTCTCTGGCTTGAGGGCCTTCATCAAGACCTTTCGAAGGTCCTCGGAGATTTTGATGTCCATGCCTTCCATGCGCCGACGTAATTCATTTTGCAAACGCCCCCCTGTCCTGTCCCAGTCCATGAGGATCGAGAGTGCTGGGCCTCCATCGCTTGGCCTCCGAGGCCCGTAGGATTCGTAGAGGTAGGCAATCAGGCGCTCCAAGGGCCATCCTCGATTTAGAACCTCGATCGGACCCGAGAAACCAAGCGCTGTGAGTGCTAATTTGTCCCGCTTCCCTTCAACCAAGATGGGCCAATGTTCTTCCCGATTCAGGGCCCTCGCTTCACCGAGGGCTTGGCCTGCGATTCTGAAGCGAAGAGCTGCATCACCTGCACCAAGAGGCGACCGGTGCCTTACGTCCCGTGTCATGATGAATTCATAGCCTCCTTAAGCGCCTCAAGGAGTGTTTGCTCGCTGATGTTTTCAAACTTCACGGTTTTTTTCTTCGAGGTGTGTCCGCTGACGATGCTCAACGAAGATCGTGGTACATTGAGCGAGGCACTAAGGCATTCGAGAATCGCCTTGTTCGCCATCCCCTTTTGGGCTTGAGCGCGCACGGCGACGTTCAAACGAGAACGCCAAGCGTTCACCTCACCAATCTGATTGTGGTGGGCCCCCGGTTGGGCCTCGATTGTCAGCAGAACTCCTTCTTCAAAGGTCGTTTGAAGGCAAGACGCGAGGGACACAGCGCTCCATTTCAGGCATTATTTATCAAGGTAACACAGCTAAAAAAGGGGTAGAAAAGATGATTATTTTCGTACAAAAAACGGGCCACTGGAGCGCGAAAGGGGGTATGTGAAAGACCTCTGTCAAGAAGGCGTTATCGACAAGGGTTTAAGACCGGTATCTACGGCCATCCACATGAGGGTAATCTATGCCTGCTGAAGACACTGTTTTCACCGTCCTGTACGACAAGTTCATGTTTTGGAGTATCATTGTTGGAATTTTCACTTTCGGGTGGATGTTCATCGCAATGCTGCGCTACCGCGACGGCGTCGAGCCTGTTGAAAACATGGATAAATACCACATTGAGGTTGGCTCTTTCCCTGTCGATTCCCACAATACAAAACTGGAAGTGCTCTTCTATGTCCTCCCGACAATCCTCGTTGTTTGGCTGACCATGATGGCCCTTGCCTCCAACACAGCCGTTTGGCAGGTTGCAGAAGGCGAAGACACCTTCGAGATTGACATCATTGGAAAGCAATGGTTCTGGGAGTACCACTACACCGAATCCTTGACTTGGGAAGACCCAGGCACGGACATCGATGTTGAGTGGACAGGCAACATGCTGATGATTCACGCCCATAACACAACGGCTACCAACGTCACCATTGCCATTGATGGTGTTGAAACAGATCATGCCATGAACACAACCGTAGGCATGCTCACGTTCACAGGCATGATGTTCGATGTCGAACTCCACTCGAAGATCACTGTTTTCGACGCAGAGGATCACTTGCTCCACACATGGGAACACTTGCCTGTTGGAACAATTCTCTCTAGCGCTGGTGGCGAGCACCTCCTTCTTCCATGCGACGATGTTGCCATAATGACCCTCCACTCGCGCCCATCCGATGCATCAAATCCAAACTATGTCGGTGTTCAACACTCGTTCTGGCTCCCTGAATGGGGTGTCAAAGAAGACTTGGTGCCTGGCCTCGAATCTGGCACTGTCA